>TARA_R110000823_G_scaffold266883_1_pt1 | contig 313968 bp, 293 predicted proteins | sample TARA_R110000823 | Tara Oceans TARA_R110000823 (sample SAMEA4397722) | marine metagenome | biome: Polar Biome; feature: [DCM] deep chlorophyll maximum layer (ENVO:01000326); material: water (ENVO:00002006), including particulate matter (ENVO:01000060) such as... | depth 20 m | reverse complement strand
GCAGCTGAATTTATCGGCACTTGTTGCGAACCTGGAAACGGTGACTACGTTAACAATGAACGCGGGCGTGTTAGAATATGACAACGAGAATAGTTCTAATGCTAATGTTCCTTTAATATCGACAGATGCGGATAATGCTATTATCGTAGGAACTGATGGAGCCTTACTTGTAGATACATCTGCAATGGGATCTACGGAACCTTGGTATGTTCAATCTACCACAGACGAAGCGACTTCCAATACCGAAAATATTTACCAAATGGGTACTATTGCCATAGGTAAAGATGCTGCATATACAGGTGCTGCTTTAGATGTAACAGGAGCTGTGCGTGGTGGTATTAACCAACAGGGAGTTGTAGGAGCTAATTCTGTGGCTTTTGGAGATGGAAATACAGCTTCAGGAGTAAATTCTATAGCTTTTGGGGAAGCGAATACCGCCTCAGGAGTAGTTTCAACGATTTCGGGAGGATTAAACAATACCGCGACAGGTACGTATTCTGGAGTATCTGCAGGAAGGGATAATGCCACAATAGGATATGCTTCTGTAGTTTCTGGAGGAGGAGACAATACCGCTTCAGCTAATTTTTCCAGTGTACTTGGAGGAAGATACAATGTCGCCTCAGCAGGACTTTCCATTGTTTCCGGAGGAATTTATAATACCGCTTCAGGTTTTGGATCGTTTGTTCTGGGACAAAACAACACTGCTGCTTCTACCTATGAATGGGTAGGAGGAAGTTTTAGTACAACCTATACGCCACAGGATACCGATAATTGGAACCTTGCCGATCGCTTGTTCAATATAGGAGCAGGATTGAATGATTTAAGCAGACACGATGCCTTTACCATCCTGAAAAACGGAAAAACGGGGGTTGGTTTTGATAATTTTGAGACCACCACCTTTAACCAAAAATTGCAGGTAAACGGGAATGCAAGAATTTCAGGACTTCCTGACGTAGCCGGAGATACCAGTACCGATAAGATGGTGGTGGTTGATGCTGATGGGGTGTTGAAATCGGTTGATGCATCTGCAATGGGATCTACGGAACCTTGGTATGTTCAATCTACCACAGATGAAGCGACTTCCAATACCGAAAATACTTACCAAATGGGTACTATTGCCATAGGTAAAGATGCTGCATATACAGGTGCTGCGCTAGATATAGAGGGAGCTGTGCGTGGTGGTATCAATCATCAGGGAACTGTAGGAGCAAATTCTGCGGCTTTTGGAGACGGGAATACTGCTTCGGGAGCAACTTCTGTGGCTATGGGCCAGAATAATATCGCTTCAGGACATTATTCAATGGTTTCCGGGGGGCAAAACAATACCACATCAGGAAATTATTCGATGGTTTCTGGAGGCCAGAATAATACCACGTCAGGAAATTATGCAATGGTTTTCGGAGGCCAGAATAATACCGCTTCAGGAAATTATTCGATGGTTTCTGGAGGAAATGGGAATACTGCTTTTTCTAATTATGAATGGATAGGAGGAAGTTCTAGTACAACCTATACGCCACAGGGTACAGATAATTGGAACCTTGCCGATCGCTTGTTCAATATAGGAAATGGAACCCCTGGTGTTGACAAGCACGATGCCTTTACCATCTTGAAAAATGGAATAACGGGTGTTGGCTTCGATAATTTTGAAACCACCACCTTTGACCAAAAATTACAGGTAAACGGAAATGCCCGTATTGCAGACCTTCCCAATGAGACCGGAGATACAAATACGGATAAGATGGTGGTGGTTGATGCTGATGGGGTGTTGAAATCAGTAGATGCATCTGCAATGGGATCTACAGAACCCTGGTATGTTCAATCTACCACAGATGAAGCGACTTCCAACACTGAAAACATTTACCAAATGGGTACTATTGCCATAGGTAAAGATGCTGCCTATACAGGTGCTGCTATAGATATAGAAGGAGCCGTGCGTGGTGGTAGCAATCATCAGGGTAGTGTTGGAAACTATTCTGTGGCTTTTGGCGAAGGTCAAACAGCCTCTGGTATCGTTTCTACAATTGGAGGAGGTGCTTCAAACACAGCTTCTGATTTGGCTGCAACAGTGTCTGGGGGTCTGTTGAATACAGCTTCAGCAAATGCTTCGACTATTTCTGGAGGTTCTACCAATACGGTTACGGGAATTTATGGAGTGGTCGCTGGAGGTTATAAAAATAGTGTAACAGGACAAAGTTCAACCGTTTCGGGTGGTAGTGATAACCAAGCTACGGGTGCTCTTTCTGTTGTGATAGGTGGTGCCCAAAACACAGCATATTCTGCTTATGAAATTGTCGGTGGATATTTCAGTACAAATTACACACCGGCTAATTCATCTACTTGGGATATAAACGATCGTTTATTTAATATAGGAGCTGGATTACATGATACCAATAGACACGATGCCTTTACCATCCTGAAAAATGGAAAAACGGGTGTTGGGTTTGATAATTTTGAAACCACAACCTTTGATCAAAAATTGCAGGTAAACGGGAATGCAAGAATTGCAGACCTTCCCAATGAGGCTGGTAATGTGGATACAGATAAGGTAGTGGTTGTAGATGCTGACGGGGTGTTAAAATCCGTTAAAGCCGCGATGCCTAAGTTTTTCTATATGCCAGCAATAATATTTGATACCTCGGCAGGAGGCACAGCATTAACTAAAGACCTGTTTCAGGAATATAAAAACCAGTTTGAAACAACTTTGGTAAGTAGTACAGGTGCTAATACCTCTATACCTACTTTAAATGCTAACGAATTGGAATACCACATTACACATTATGATGCAAGTGTATTCTCAAACTTAAGTATTAATGCCAATGGAGTTTTAACCTATGATATTATAGGGACTGCTACTCCTTCTTCTTATATGAACATTGTGTTTGTAGTAAAATAATAATTACAAATCACCAAATATGTTTATAAAAGAAATGTTTTCCCTAACGCTCCTAATAGCAAAACTGTTAGGAGTTATAGGAAACAAAAAAAAAGAGATCAATGCGTCTTTGCACGTATTACAAAAGAGGCTAGGAGGTTCCTTCCTTGTAATTAAACACCTAATGATTATGGATAAGACTCTTATTTTTCTTGTTACATTCTGTTTTTCTGGGTCATTTTTAATAGCTCAGACTGTAAATTCAGGAAAGCTGTATGTTTCTCCTAACACAGAATTTTCAACGCTCTCTAATCTTAAAAATACTGATACGGGAAGTTTGTTTAACGATGGCACCCTGTTTTGCTATGCCAATTTTTATAATAACGGAGAGGTAGATCACTATGAAGCAAACGCTCAAGTACAATTTGTTGGTTTTGATGCTCAACTTATAAGTGGAGAAGGAGACACTTTTTTTTCAAATATCCTCTTTAAAAATAAAACGTACCCCGTTCCTTTTTTATTACAAGCTGATATCAATATTGAAGGGGAAGTGGATTTTAACAATGGGATTATCGATAACAGAAATTATGGAGGTAGTTTTCTTTTTGGAGAAACAGCTCGCTATAAAAATGCTTCTAATATTAGTTATGTAGATGGCTCGGTCGAAAAAATTGGAAACACCGAATTTGAATTCCCCATAGGACATCAAGGCTATTATAGAACGCTTGCCATTTCAGACGCACAAGCTATAAACCCTCTTTATAAAGCCACCTATTTTTTGGAGAACCCAGATACCCAATACCCTTTACTAAGCAAAGCAGATGTTATAAATACGATTAATAATGCAGAATATTGGAAGTTAGAACCCGTTGGAACGCATTCAGAAGTAGTTGTAACTCTTTCTTGGAATGAAGCGACCACCTCTGATTTAATGTTGCAAAATACAGAAGCATTACATATTGTGCGTTGGGATGAAGAACAACAACTTTGGGTAGATGAAGGAGGAGTGGTTGATGAATGGAATAAAAGTGTGTCGGCCGTGGTTTCTAATAAAGGAATTTTTACGCTGGCAATTGTAGAGACAGATGACATTTTACCCTGTGAGTTAGTGGTGTATAATGCTATAACACCTAATAAAGACGGGAAAAACGATTATTTTCTTATTGATCAATTGAACAATGGAGGCTGTGCCCAGAATATTTCTGTGAAAATTTTCAACCGCTGGAGTAGGAAAGTTTTTGAAACGACGAATTATGGGTTGGCGGGACGTGTTTTTGATGGTCATTCGAACAAAGGAGATCAGCTGCCAGCCGGTACTTATTTCTATGTTCTTGAATTTGAATATGAAACAGAGAAAGGAGATCGAAAGCCTTTTCAAAAGCAAGGCTACTTGTACCTTAATGGAAATTAAAATTTAAGCACAATAATATGATATTAAAATATATAAAGGTTATATTGTTTGGTCTGTTACTATTTACAGCTAATACCGGACTTGCTCAACAGGATTCTCAGTTTACTCAGTATATGTATAATACTGTTATTATCAATCCGGCTTATGCTGGAAGCAGGGGAGTCTTAAGTATAAACGGAATCTACAGAAACCAATGGGTGGGAATGGAAGGTGCACCTGAAACCATGACATTCTCTGTTAATTCACCAGTCGGGGTAAAAGGCGTTGGTCTAGGAGTTAACTTCTATAGTGATAAAATTGGGCCTTCCATAGAGAACATCTTTACGGCCGACTTTTCCTATACCATTCCAGTCTCCCAATCCACCAAGCTTTCTTTGGGATTAAAAGGAGGGCTGAACATACTGGATATAGACATAAATAAACTCGAAATTCACGATCCAACCGATGTGAATTTGACAAGTACAAACGTTAAATCTCCTGTAGTTGGAACGGGACTCTACCTGCACAGTGATCGCTGGTACTTTGGCCTTTCCTCTCCCAACATTCTAGAGACGGAACATTATGATGAAATAGCTGTTTCTACAGCTTCAGAAAAAATCCATATTTATCTTATCGGAGGGTATGTGTTCCAACTTGATGAAGACTTTAAGTTTAAACCGGCTGTGCTTACAAAAATGGTTAGTGGTGCTCCTGTTTCTGTTGACATTTCTGCCAATTTTATGTATCAGGAAAAATTTACTTTGGGAATGGCATACCGATATGATGTTACCTTTAGCACATTGGCAGGGTTTCAAGTAAGTGATGGGCTTATGCTGGGATACTCCTATGATTACAATACTACAGAACTTGGAAACTACAATTCCGGCTCCCATGAAATCTTTCTGAGGTTTGAACTCGGAACCCGCACTCAAAGAACTATTAGTCCAAGATTTTTCTAATTATGAGAATTATGAAAAAAAAACACTCACTATCGAATTATTGTTTTGCTATCCGTTACTTTTTGCCCAACAGGAAAAAATTGACTGATGCCAACAAGAAATATGAAGAGCATGCCTATATAAAAGCTGCAGAGATTTACAGGGATGTGGTGGAAACGGGATTTGAATCTCAAGAACTGTTCGAGAAATTGGCCAATTCCTACTATTTTAATGTCTTGATATTCCCCCATCTACTTATTTGGCAGATATATTATCTGGTTGAAGTGATTATGACATTTTCAGAAAATTTTGGCATGTTTAGTATGGCACTATGCAGCGTGGAAAGAAAGCCTAAAATACAGATTTAGAAATTTATACATACCGGTGTTAATTCGGATGGCTTTGAGTTTATTATAAGGTCTTTTGCCACGGCTGCGAAGCGGTCCAATTATTTAAGTAGATGGGCAATAGGGACTGGTAGAGGTAAGAATTGACATCAGTTTGCAGAAAAAATATTAATGAGTTTAATATAATAATTACCTTAGTATTGACTTAGCTATCTAAGTCCAATTAATACCAATTAAATAACAACATATTTTAATTACCAGTATCTTACTTTATAGAGCCGATATAGCTTCATATTTGTATTTGTGGAAATAGTAGCTTATCAAAATTTATTTCTTATAATAATTATTATATTTGGCATGTTTTTGAAAAAAAATAAGAAATTCCCCACAAAGTATAGCATTTTTAATTATTTATAGTATTTAACCATGAAAAGAAATTTACTAAGTTTATTGTCTTTATTAATAGTTGTTACTGTTTATTCTCAAGTAGGAATAAACACTGTATCTCCTAAAGCTACCTTAGATATTAATGGAAACCCTTCAGTTGTATCAGAAATGGACGGTATTATTCCGCCTCGACTAACCGGTAATGAATTAAATAACAAAACATATACAACAGACCAAGTGGGTGCTCTGGTGTATATAACAGCTCCCCGAACTGACCCAGATAATAGTCAAACTGGTTTAGTGACTGACACTGGATATTATTTTTTTAATGGGACAAATTGGGAAACGGTAGGAGAAGTAGCAAATGGTGTATATGGAGATGTTAAACAAGGCTTTCAAGGAGTAGATCATAATGGTTGGGTAAAGTTAGATGGTAGAAATATAAGTAGTTTAACTGCCACACAACAAGCTCAAGCAACTGCGTTAGGTTTTACTGGTACGTTGCCTAATGCTACCAATAGCTATTTGTCTCAAAATGGTACAGCATTAGGTAGTATTAGTAGCAGTAATCAAAAAACAATAGCGCAAGAACAATTACCTGATATTACTCCTACGGTATCAGTAAATGCCGCTAGTGCAGGCACACCTACTGGAAGTGTAAATGTAAACTCTACAAGATCTACTATGAGTAGTAATGGAACCCATACTCATAGCCTTAATATGGTTGAAAAAGACGATGGTAACTTTTCAAATGGTGATGGACAATATCCTACTGGTGATAATGAAAAATATGCTGGTGATGATCATTATGTTAGTACCCAATCTAGCGGAAACCATAGCCACACCATGAATACGCATGCACACTCAGCAAGTTTTTCAGGTAATACTATGAACGGCCATGGTCATACGGCTTCAGCTAGTAGTATTAATGGTGGCGTGACACAACAAACCTTAGATATAACCCCAAAAACGTTAAGTGTAAATACATTTATATATTTAGGGGGTTAACATTATTTAAAGTTCATTTACGAAGTGTTTAAAAGTGTGTTTCATTACAAGTTGATATTTTCTTCTAGAAAATTATGAAAGTTCACTAGGGTTTTTTAGAAAGCATCTTAAAATCGATGTTCAAACATACGGTTAAGATAGAGTTAGTTTAGAATATTTTTTAATAAAATATTTTGCCTACCTGCCCTTTATGTTTATATATACCAATACTTGTACATTATTTTTTCATAGCGCTGAGTCATTCGTAAATTCTTATACCTTAATGTTTTGTCAACTATTTTTAAGTAAACTCCATTAGACAATGTAACCGTTGTTGCAAATGTGTGACGTGCTAAGTGGAGCGTCAAATTCTTCGTAATATTACAGAGATTAGCAATTTCTTTCAAGTAAGCATTTGACTTTTGGTTATTTGATATAGGGTGCTCCTATTCATCATTTAACGCTTTTGGATGACCTTTATATTTGTCCAAGCTATCCAAAGCAGAGGAGGAGATGATATGGATGCTTTTCTTAATACTTTGGACTAAGAATGGGAACGTAATTCAATTAAGGGTCTGAAAATTAAGAACGTGTAGCAAGAAATAATTCGAAGGATATTGCACCCATATAGTCGACAAATCATGAAAATTTAGTCAAATGTAATAATTAGGTCAAAGTTATCGACAGGGTAAAATTAACTGGTTTTTTCCAAGACCTCCATCAATCTAAAATTGAAATATAGCTTTTCCTTACCAACTTTTTCTGAGGATAAAAAACCTGCATCTTCTAAATCATTTAAATAGTTTCCTACGGTTTTAGCAGTGCCCAAACTCGCATCTATTAAATGTTGTCTTTTGGTGTAGGGTAGCCTGAATAGTATTTCAATTAAATCCTTAGAATAAACCTTGGGTAAACTAACTTTTACTTCTTCAGCATAGGCTTGCATTAATTGATTTACTTGCTCTAACAACTTCAATCCCTTTTTTGCTGTAAAAGAGATCATTTCTAACATATATAGAACCCATTCTTCCCAAGCGCCTTTTTCGGTTACATTTTGTAATTTGGTATAGTAGTCCGCTTTATTTTTAATTATGAATTCACTCAAATAGATGGCTGGAATATTTAAGAGATTTTCAATCTTTAAATAGAGTAGGAGTATTATTCGTCCGGTTCGACCATTGCCATCTGTGAATGGGTGGATTGCTTCAAACTGATAATGTATTAGTGCCATTTTTATTACTGGATCAATAGTGTTTTCCTTTTCATTTATAAAGGTTTCAAAATTAGCTAACTTATCTCTTATAACAGATTCACCAGTAGGAGGCGTATAAATAGTTTCTCCTTGTAAATTTTTGAGTGCAGTACCTGGTGTTGTTCTAATGCTAGCTGTATTTTTCTTAATACTCTGGACGATCTCGACACATAGATTTGTGGTTATAAATGGTTTTTTGTCAATTGTATTTAATCCTTTCCATAAGGCTTCTTTATAGCTTATTACTTCTTTAATTGCTGTATTCTCAAATTTTTTATCTGCAACAGTGGCTTTATATAAATCATCATTTGTTGTGATGATATTTTCTATTTCTGAACTTGCTTTTGCTTCTTGTAAATGGATAGTGTCCAGGAACAAGTTGGATTGGGTAAATTAATGAGCATCCCATTAAGTTTTGCCAACGCTCTACTTGCTTCAATAGTTTTACGAAGTACTATTGTTGTTTCTAAATCTGCCTTGGGTGGTAGTACTGGCAAAGTATTATAAGGCTCATTTCTTTTAAATTCGGCCATCTGTAAGGAGTAAAAGTTACATTTGTTACACTTAACCCGTTCCATCCCATTTCCGCTTCATTGCTTTGTCTTGGATACAATCTCAATTTTTTTTTTTAATATCCGTAAAAATTGAAAGGTCGAAATTAAAATTTTAAAATAGAGTCCGTTGAGTTTTACTTGTTTTTATAATTTGCGTATCAATTTATATAGTGAATAGCTTCTCCATTAAAATTCAACATCCCAACTCACCATCACCTTCCCTTCACAAAGAAATAAAATTTAGTCTGAGACAGACTGCATAACCGGTCGCCTACTCCCTTTTATAAGTCCTTACTCAGTCTAAATTTAAGTAGGTGTTTCGGAAAGGTAACAGCGAAGGCGCTATAGGAAGTAAATGAAATGAGTTTAAAAAAATGAATTCTTTTTTAAAGAGATACTTTAAAACTGATTGTGTTACTTAACATGATTGGAAAGGAAAACGCTCTGGATATAATAAGTAAATGGTTTTTCTTGGCATTTTATCTGGTACCATTTGCTATCGAAATTAATGATGTTTTTAAGCCGTACCTTACAGAGAAAAAGGTTCCATTTTGGGGAGCGTAGCGGACAAAAATGAGAAGCAAGAGGATAACACGCTGCGCGATGTTATGTATTTGTTTTTAGCTTGTAAAACCTTGTTTTACAGTTTTTTACGTTTATTTTGTTTTTTTAGCAAAATTCAGGTTTACGACAAATTTCACAAAAAAGGCTGGTAGGCCCCATTCACAGTACAATCGATTGTCCTAATTTAAAAATTTTAGCTATGAGTTCACGATTTTCAAGAGTCAGTTTCCACACCGATACCGTCGAACGGTTCAAACAGTACGCCATAGAAAATGATGTCAATTATACCGAAACCCTAGAGGCAATGTTGGACTTTTTTGAGAAACATTCCATTGACCCCTTTGTGCCCTTTGACAATTCCATCCACAGTTTAAAGCTATTGATCGACAAACGTATGGATGCGGTTGTCGCCATATTGAGGCAAATAGAAAGGGAGCAGACAAAGCCAACCAAGGAGATGCTGGACAGGCTGTTCGAAAAACAAAGTGAGAGTAAACCTATGTATAGGGAAAAGAAAAGTTTTGGCAGAGATACCCAATGAACAGTCCGACGAAAGACTTTTCAAATCATATCCCGTTTTTAAACCAAGCCTCTGAACTCCAATAAAAATAAGAGAGCCACGCGTTGTATGTGCTTTCTTTGGACACTTAGTGGGTGCCTCGGCTTGACCCCACCCTACGGGTGTACAAGCACCCTCTTTTCGCAAAATAGTCTTTATAGAAGTACCTCGATGCCCGCCTTCTTGGCCTTGTACTGTATTTTTTCAAGCAATCCGTAATAGCCCCAGTTCCGAAGGACAAACGCTTTGCCTTTGGCGATGCCCTCTTTTTCTTTTTGTTCCAATAACAGAAGCGTGCCCGCCTGGTGGTGTACACAGAAATCAATCAGTTCCCTGCTATAGACGTGCATCCGGTACCTAACATAGTCGCGTTCCTTTCGTTCAAACTTTTTTACGGCTTTTAGCTTCCGTTTACGCCCCTTTCCGGGTCGTGTATATTTTGCCCCGGACTGTGCGCGCTTTCGGGCGGCCTGAATGGCAAGCCTTCGGTAGAGGAATTCCTCTTGGGTGCCAATGGTTTTTCTATTCCTGCCCACCTTTACCGTAATCGGGTACTCCAGGGAGAGGGAAGCCTCTGCAATTACTTCTGGTTTTACGTTGTTGTTTTCTTTCTCGATCCCAAAGACAGCCAACCAAAACACCTTTCCGTCTTTGAGTTGCAAGTGAGAAGTATAGATAGAGGTCTTACCTTCCACAGCTTGTTCCAATAGCTTCCTCTTGTCGGTAAAGTCTTTCCCCAGATAGGTTTTCAACGGGAGGCCAAAGAGCTTGAAACAAAATGCTTTTTTCTCAGCATTATATGAGATTTTGCTTACCCCCTCCATACTAAAAGGAAAGGGCATATCCCTTCGAAAATTTGTTAGGGAACGCTCGCCCTTCCAATAGGAATCCCGCTCTTTTTTAAAAGTCGAATGCAACACCATATTCAGACTGGATAGGATGTTGGTGGGCAGTTCCCCTTTAAAGCGATCCGATACCAAACGGTAGGTGGTGTTGATACGGGAACGGTTCAATGTTCCTAGGTCATCTTTCTTTTGATCGACCAGTTTGTATCGTACCCCCTCGGAGAGGTACAGAAACTCCTTGATCATTTCCTGTACATATAGGTGCGAGACAATAAGGTTCCCTGCCCTAAAACATCGGTTCTGCCACCGGTAAAGGGTGTCGAGTGCCTTTTTTCGTTCCTCTGGAGTGGGCAGGTCGATCAGCAGTTGTATTTTTCGGGTGAGTTTCATGGTCTCCATAATTAGGCGGATTGGAATTGCTGCGCATCTCTTTCCTTTAATAATTGGTAGGCGGCCATAAAGGATTGGTGTACCTCTTTTTGTGACAGTTTTAGCTCATTGGCGATGGCGGCAAAGGAGCGTTTGCCTTCCAGACGCAACCGCAGCACCTCGATCTGTTTCTTTGTCATCTCTCCCTGTACCTTTATTGATAGATTGTTTTTGCCGGAGGTTTCGAGCGTACACCCATTGTCCACTATTTTCTTGATCTCTTCAATGGTTTTCTTTACTTGGTTCGCGGTCTCGGTAATGCCCGTGCCCATCGCCTCCGCGATTGCTTTATATTGAAAACCGTGTTTCAGGCAAAGTTCCAAAAGGTGCCGTTTCTCGGTATCGAGTAGGGGAAGTATTTTTTTGACACGGTCAAACAGTTCCTGTTTACGTTCCTGCCGTTTCAGGTTCTCGGCATCGGCCAAGGGGTCGTATCCGGCCATATAGTCCTGATAGTTTTCATATCGATCCAAAGAGTTTACTGTCCTGTGGAAACGGTTTCTCGGGCGGGTATAGTAGGAGATACATTCGCGTTTCATCACAAAGCGCAGGAAATAATACATATGGTCGGCACTTTCTATCTTGTTACGGTGCATCCACAGTTTTAGGAAGGTGTCCTGCACGAGGGATTCAATGACAAAGCTATCCTTTAGCAGCTCCCATCCCACCCAGAAGATACGCCTTCGATAGGTGGCATAGATACGGGCAAGGGCAGCGGGACATCCCATTTTAAAGCGTTCATATTCTTGGTGTGGCATAACGAGCTATTATGTATTGCAAAGCTTCTTTAAAGAAGAACATGAGCTTTGAATACGAAAAAGAAGGACCTAAATACAGAAGGGCGCAGGTCTCAACTTATTGTACTAGAGGTACTGGTATACCGTGCAACAATAAGAGAGCCCACGCCCCGGGTCGTGAGCATCTTGCTTATCGTCTCGTTGCATAAAAATTACCAGTTTTCTAGTACGAGATTCAAAGCGATTGCTTCTAATAATTTAACTTAAGAAGTATCGCAAATGTAATAAACTAATACAAATATAATAAAACTTTTTGTTATGCGCACGAACGTACGCAATTATTCTTCAAGTATTCTATTTTTTTGTTATATGGCTGACATTAATAAACTCATTTCTGAATACATAACTAAAGAATGGTTAACACCTTGGCTTAATTCTAACAAATCCCAAAGAGCTTTTGCCGACCATCATAATATAGAAGAAAGTATTGTTAGAAAAATAAAGAGTACTGAAGAATACCGTATTCCTGTAGAAACACTTTATAAAATCTGTCAATCTAGAAATATTACACTTTCTGAATTTTTTAAATTGGTTAAGAAATGAATAATAAAAGAAAGTTTAAATAATTTAGTAAAAGTTAAATATGAACTTAAATAAACTTTCTTATTTTTTTATTTTATGTTCAATTTCCTGCACCCAAAAAAATAACTCCATAATTGAAAAGGAAAACCTTGAAGTCGGTGATACAACTGAACTTTTAGAATCAAATATTTTTATAAGAGATTCAACTGAGAATCAACAAGAATTATATGAAATTAATAATTCTTGGCAAAAGAATGAAAGACAACTAGAAATAAAAAAAAATATTGTTGATGATTATAACACTTCTTCACTTTATGAGACATCAAGTGACTCCCTTAAAATAAGTCATTTAAAAAAATTATTTTTCTCTTCGTTAAAAAAAGATAAAGACTCTTCTCTGATTTATAATAAGAAAATTTTTGAAATTGGGGAGAAAAACCACAATTTGTATGCAATACATATTGCGAACTATACCAAAGCAATTTACTTCTCAAGTTTCAACCAAAGTGATAGTTCTTTGAAATACTATAAAAAAGCGTTGGTTGCTGCTAATTACATAAATAACAAAAACCTACGAGCTTCTACACATTATCAATTAGGAATAACTTACACTGATTTAAATCAATTTGATGAAGCTATAAAACACATAAAAAAAACAAGAGCCTTAAATTTTAATTTAAAAAATTCCATAGGAGAGGCTAATGCTTACAATGTTTTAGGAGGGGTTTATTATAAAAAAGGAGAATTAAATAAAGCAATTCACTATTGTATTAAAGCTGACTCAATTTTATCTAAGGCAGAGGATAGTCCAGCTGTTGCAGCTATCTTGTATAATATTGGTGGAGTATTTTTAGAAATAAATGATTTTGAAAAAGCGGAAAGCTATTTTTCACGATCGTTAGAGCAAAGTATAAAAACTTCTCATGAAAACAATCAAATGATAGCTCTTTTAGGGTTAGGAGGAGTATTTCTTTTACAACGTAAATATGAAGAAGCTGAAATAAATTTAAAAAAAGCTCAAGAGTATTTTGAAAAATCAAAAAATATGCTGAGAGATGCAGAAGCTTCTTATTTATTGGGACAAGTTTACTCCGAGACTAATAATCACTCAAAAGCACTTGATTTACTATTAAAATCTCTGAAAATTAATGAACAGATTGAAGATTCAAACGGTATTATTAAAACAAATTATATAATTGGAGAGCTATATTTAAACGAAAATGAATATTCGAAAAGTCTTCCATTTTTTTTGGAGGCAGAAAAATTATCGAAAAAGTCAAACGACATTCAAGCTTTATCCACTGCAACTTTAAAATTGGCAAAAATAAATAGTTTGATGAAGAAATATGAGGAAGCGTCTTATTATTATCAACAATACATTCCTCTAAAAGACAAAGTATTGGAAATTCAAAATAGAAAACAGATTAATGAGTTAGAACAAAAATATCAAAGCAAAAAGAAAGAGCAAGAAATTGAAATGCTATCTATTAATAATAGTCTTTTAGAAGAAAAGAAAAGAAATCAAAGAAATCTATTTATTGGTACATTTATAGTTCTATTATTAGTAGGCGTTTTTCTTTATTATGGGTATCAAAATATAATTAAAACAGCACAAAAGCTCAAAGAAATCGATGAGCTAAAATCTAGATTTTTTGCTAATATTTCTCACGAATTCCGCTCTCCTTTAACCCTGATAAAAAGTCCATTACAAATTTTGAATTCAAAGCATTTATCTAATGAAGATCAAAAACATTTAAAACTAATTGATCAAAATACCAATCGCCTATTAGACCTAGTCAATCAATTATTAGAGCTTTCTAAATTAGAATCAAATAACATAAAGCTATTATTAAAGAAAGAAAATATTCAAGAGTTTCTACAAACACTATTAGAACCTTATGCTTATCAAGCCGAAAAAAGGAAAATAGTGTTCAAAAAAAGAATAGATATTCAAATAGCACAAAATTGGTTTGATAAGGATGTTATAGAAAAAATTATAAGTAACCTACTTTCAAATGCTTTAAAATATACACCTAAAGATCATACAATAAATTTTGAGGCAATAGTAGAAAATAAAATACTTATTTTAAATATTTCTAATTTTGGGGTAAAATTGAATCCAAATGAGTTAGAAAAAATATTTGAACGTTATTACCAAAAAAATGAATCTTTTGATGGCGTGGGAATAGGTTTGGCATTAGTAAAAGAGCTTGTAACTTTATACAAAGGAACTATTTCTATTACTAATGAAGAAGAAACACTTTCTTTTTTAGTGCGACTTCCTTTAGATAAAGAAAAACTTAAAGATGTAAGTGTTTTTTTAGATGATGAGGTAGAAGAAAATAAAAAATTCCTTATAAGTTCGAATGAAAATAAACAAAATGCCCCTGTTATTTTAGTCGCGGATGATAATAAGGATATAAGAGCAGTATTAAAGTCAATTTTCTTAGAATCTTACGAAGTTATAGAAGCCAAAAATGGAAAAGAGGCTTTAAAAATAGCTCAAAAAAAAGTCCCGGATATTATTATAAGTGATGTAATGATGCCTAAATTAGATGGATATAGCCTAACCAAAAAGCTAAAAGAAAGTAAGATAACCTCATTCATTCCAATTATTTTGTTAACAGCGAAAACCGGAGATGAATCCTATTTGGAAGGAGTCAATAGTCAAGCAGATGCTTACTTAACCAAACCTTTTAATCATGAAATTTTAAAAAAGAAAGTTTCAAACCTTTTAAATACCAGAGAAAACCTTCGTAACCATTATAGAAAAGAGTTAGTATTAAACCCAAAAGGAATAGTTTTAAATTCTACCGAGAAAAAATTTATAATACATTTACAAAAAGTTTTGGACGAACAGTTATTTAACCCAAACTTCTCTACTCAAAAATTTGCGACTGAAATGGGCATGAGTCGTATGCAACTACATAGAAAATTAAAATCACTGTCAGGGTTTTCTACAATTGAATTTTTAAAAAAAGAACGTTTAAAAAAGGCGAAAAATATTTTAAAAGTGGAAAAGAATATAGCTGAGGTAGCTTATATTTTGGGGTTTAATACTCCTGATTACTTTTCAAAACTATTTAAGGAAGAGTTTGGACTAACACCAACAGAATATGTAAAAAAAAGTAGCTGATTAATTCACATGTTACATTTATATGGATAGTTGTTACAATTTTTTGGGTCTTATAGTTAGGTCTGTCTTAACATTGTAAGAATAAAATTTTAACCTCAATTAATTATAACAATTATGAAAAAAATTAATCATATTTTAGTTAAACTTACTTATTTACTTATTTTCACTCCCTTTTTTTTATGGGCTCAAGCTGATATTGACTGGCAAATTTCACTAGGCGGATCAGGAGATGATACTTCTTATTCGATAGAAAAAACCGCAGATAATGGATACATTGTTGCAGGACGTTCAGACTCTACAGATGGTGACGTATCCGAAAATCAGGGGCAATTTGACTATTGGGTGGTAAAACTAAATGAATTAGGTGGATTAGAATGGGAAAAATCCTATGGAGGTACTCAAATCGAAAGTGTTAACGAAATAATTCAAACCTTAGATGGAGGCTATATAATGGCGGGTTTATCACTTTCAAATGATGGTGATGTTACAACCAATAACGGTGTTTTCGACTATTGGATTGTTAAAATAGATTCTTCTGGAACTATAGAATGGGAGAAATCATATGGAGGATCTGGACTTGATATCGCTGCAAGTATAGATCAGACTGAAGATGGAGGATACATTATTGCTGGTCAATCCGGTTCTAACGATGGTGATGTTTCCGAAAACAAAGGAGGTAATGACTATTGGATTGTTAAAATTGATTCTTCTGGAACTATAGAATGGGAGAAATCGTATGGAGGTTCAAACGGTGATAGTCCTACCAAGATTAAACAAACAAGCGATGGAGGGTATATTGTTACTGGATCATCTGCATCAAACGATGGAGATGTTACGGGGAACAATGGTGATTTTGATATTTGGTTAATAAAAATTGATGATGTAGGTGAGCTTGAATGGGAAAAATCTTTTGGAGGTACAAATGCAGATAGTAGTCAAGATTTACAGCTAACATCTGATGGAGGTTTTATTGTATCTGGTTATTTTCAAGTTATAGCTCCAGATGATTGGAATTATTTAGTTTTAAAAATTGATAGTAATGGAGAGATGATATGGGAAAAGTCACTTGGAGGGACTAGTACAGAAAATGCTTTTGGTATAGCACCTATGGGAAATGACGGCTGGATTGTTTCTGGTCATTCTAACTCAACTGATGGTGATGTTTCTGAAAATTTTGGAGGATATGATTATTGGCTAGTAAAATTAGATGAAAATGGTGAGATAGATTGGGAACAAAATTTTGGAGGTTCAGGAGATGAACAGACATATGATATAATAGAGGCAAATGATGGTGGCTTTGTTATAACAGGCCAGAGTACCTCTAATGATATAGACCTTACAAATAACAATGGAGGGATTGATATTTGGGTTTTGAAAATAATCCCGGAAGATCTAGGGTTATCTGATTTTGATAGTCAAATATCTTTATACCCTAATCCTGTTTCCAGCACACTTCACATTAATGCTAACAATAATCTAATCTCTAAAATTGGAATTTATGATGCTTTAGGGAAACTAGTTATGACTCCAACTTTTAGTGATCAAATTATTAACGTATCTCAATTAAAAACTGGAATATATTTTTTGAAAATAATAACTAGCCAAGGAAAAGCAATGACCAAAAAAATCGTAAAAATTAAATGAGAGTAGAGTTTAGTTAATAGTTAATACCTAAAGAGCTGTCTACAATAGACAGCTCTTTTCTATATTATTAAATGGAATTCAAAATAAAGGTGTATTTGTAGGTTTCTTTTTTTATGATTCTGTGAAATTCGGCAAATAATTATTAGAAATTGATAACGCTATCTAAAGCATCGTCTGTATCCTTATGGATGAAGTTTGATTGGTAATTTATTGTGGTAGTTATCGAGGAATGTCTGTATAGTTTTTGTAGCATATTAATTGGGATTTTATCTTCAGAAATAGTTCCAAAGGTATGCCGGGCTATATGCATGGTAATCTTTTTCTGCACTTCAGCTTTACTAGCTACCTGTTTTAGATATTTGTTGAATTTTTTGTTGGCTGTTTTTGATTTGGTAAAAATATCCTTTGGGTCACTTAAATTGGCTTTTTTCAATTCCGGAAAAACAAAATCAGTATTTGACTGTTTATCGTCTAAGTAGTGTTTTAAAATAGGAACTATTTTATCTGGTATCTTGAGGGAGAGTAGTTTAGCATTTTTACTCATACGGTAGTGAAGCCTACCATCATAAATATCATCCCAGCGAACCTTCAAAACATCTGATACTCGAATTCCCGCAAAATAAAAACTGAAAAGCCAGACATTTCGAGCATGTGTTTCATTTTCAGTTAAGCCTGTAACAGATTCAATTTTTTTCACCTCTTCTTTAGTAAGTCCTGCCTTTTCACTTTCAGGAAAGCGAATTCTTATTTTAGTAGCCCCAAAAGGGTATAGCTTTTTATCAACCACACCCATTTTAATAGCCCTATTATAAATAGTCCTGATTACAACTAAATTATTGACAATAGACCTTTCTGAAAGATTGTGTTTTTTGCGTAGGTACGTTTGGAATCTTTTTAAAAACGTTTCGTTTATCTCCGGGAAAGTTAATTGCTTTGATTTGGTGAATTTTAAAACGTGTTTTACACGCGCTTTATCTGCGGAGAGCCTCGACAGTTTATTGTTCAGTTCTAACTCATGAAGGAAGTCATTTGCTACTTCAAAAAAGCTAGTAGATTCAGGAGAGGAATAAAGTTGCTTTTTTATTTGATTAGCTGATATGTCTTTCTGTTGTGATTGTAAATCAATTAGCATTTTATTAGCCTCAGAAAGTTTGGTCGAAAGTAAAAGATTTAACCTATCTGAATTGGGATGTGACTTTCTAACCCGGATATTCTTTCCATCCCAATATTTTAGATCAATATAATGACCAATATAATGATACGTAGAATGACGATTCTTGGTAATACGAATTGCCAATGGATAAAGTCCTTCCTTATTCGGTTTTTTTCTTACAACTATTTTAGCATTTGAAGTCATACCTTTGAGTAGTATAGTATAAAGATAATCTTTTTTGGTACAACATAGGTACAACAAATTATGATTTTAATCGATATTATTTAAAATCATAAAAAATTAAAAGACTGTTAATTAATTGATTATGAGTATTGTTAGTGAAATTTGTTAAAAAATGAACTGGATTCAAAATCCAGTGTCTAACGACGTGCGGGTTCGATTCCCGCCCAAGGTACAAAGCTTCAACAGAGATGTTGGAGCTTTATTTTTTTACAAACCTTTCCACACTCGTTCCGTTTTCCGAAGTAATCTCCACAAAATACAATCCGTTGGAAAGTGCCGAAATATCTAGTTGACTGGTGTTTTCTTTCTCTGAAAGGATTAATTGTCCGTTTATGGAATAAACATTCAGCTTTTCAATAGTATTTTTTTCTGAAGTGATAAAAAGTGTTTCTGAAACTGGGTTGGGGTATGTTTTAAAAGTAACCGCCTCATTTTCTGAAATGGAAAGTTCTATATTTCTATAGGTAAGGTCAAACCCTGGTGCAAATGATAAAATCAATTCTTGCTCATCGGGACTATTCGGAACAGTACTTATTGTATATTCAAACCCTCCGTTGGGACTAAAGAAACCAAAATAACCTTGCTCAAAATCTGTATGAGATTGATAATCACAGTTTAATAGGGACTGCACAAAATTTTCTGGTGTCAAAGTTTCAGCTGTAGCGTCATATATAAAGTTACCATTGTATCCATTGCAGGCACCATTTCCGAAAAAATCTAAGCTTTCTTCAATTATTAAATTGGGAGAAATAGCTGGATCAATTTCAGAAACTAAAATATAATCGCCGAGGTCATATTCATAACTATATAAAAACCACGTTTGGTATAAATCTGGGTCTGGTTCTTGGCTTATGGATGTGAAACCCATTAAAAATGTTGCTAAAAGTAATAGTGTTTTCATAATAGTTGGTTGTCAGTTGGTTACTAAGTTATAAAATTTTGCTGACTTTTCCTACCTTTGAAAAATCTTAAACCCTTCCTCAATGACCGATTTTTGGCTTTTTTTTAAATTAGGATTAGAACATGTACTCGACTGGCAAGCTTACGACCATGTGCTTTTTATTATAGTGCTTTGTGCTGCTTACAACTTTAACGCGTGGCGAAAATTACTCATTTTAGTAACCCTTTTTACCGTAGGGCATACCATCTCGCTTCTATTGGCTAACTATGGTGTAGTAAGTGTTTCTAGTAGTTGGATTGAGTGTTTAATCCCTATTACCATTTTGGTCACAGCTTTGTTTAATTTGTTTACGGCCGGAAAGGAAAAACGTGCTGAAAAGTTAGGGGTGTTATATGTTGCCACTGTCTTTTTTGGATTGATTCATGGCTTTGGTTTTGCCGGTTATTTTAAGATGATAAGCGGAGATAATGATATTTTGCACTTATTAGAATTTGCCCTCGGTATTGAAGCTGCACAGTTAATTGTAGTAATTTTAGTGCTTATTTTAGCCTTTTTGGTACAAACTATCTTCCGCTTTAATAAACGGGATTGGGTGTTGGTAATTTCGTCGATAGTAATAGGTTTGGTTATCCCGATGCTTATTGACAATTGTTTTCCTATTTTTTTCTGAAATATCTTGGAGTTAAACCATTTTAGTTTCAGTAAATAATTATACTTTTATTACTTTAAAGCTTTTGCAAATGCTTAACACTGTATATTTTGCAATCGTGTAACTTCCTACTAATTTCGCTACTTATTCAATGAATATCAGTAAACAACGACAGTACGACAACGCCTATTTACGTATGGCGCAAGAATGGAGCAAACTTTCCTATTGCAAACGCAAACAAGTTGGCGCGCTTATTGTTAAAGATAAAATGATTATTAGCGACGGATATAATGGTACTCCCAGTGGCTTCGAAAATTTTTGTGAAGATGAAGAAGGCTATACCAAATGGTATGTGCTCCATGCCGAGGCAAATGCCATATTAAAAGTAGCTTCGTCAACACAATCCTGCAACGGTGCCACGTTATATATTACTCTGTCACCTTGCAAAGAATGTAGTAAGTTAATTCACCAAGCAGGAATAACCCGTTTGGTGTACCATAAGGGCTATAAAGACAATAGCGGTATAAAATTTTTAGAAAAAGCAGGCGTTACCATAACGCATATTGAAAATTTAGAATAGAAAATGGGCTACCATAAAAAATACTTACCATTAATTATTGGTACGGCATTGGCCGCTGGTGTTTTTGTGGGATCAAAACTCAATTTTAACGACACTACCGAAAAGATTTTTGCCACTAACAGCAAAAAAGATAAACTTAATCGCCTTATCGATTACATAGACTACGAATATGTAGATCGAGTGAATACCGATAGTATTGTAGATGTTACCGTTAACGGTATTTTGGAAAACCTCGATCCACATTCTGTTTATATTCCTAGTGATGAATATGAAGAAAATGCCGATGATATGCGTGGCAATTTTGTAGGCATTGGCGTTAGTTATTACATCTATAAAGATACAATTGCTGTAATTCGCTCCATAAAAGGAGGGCCAGCAGAACGAGCCGGAATTAAAGGTGGTGATCGTATTTTGTATGCAGATGAAAGAAAAATTTTTGGAGACAGCATAAACCGCGATAGCGTGATATCGTATCTTAAAGGTGAAAAAAACTCTAAGATAAAGCTGAAAGTCTACCGAAAAAACAAAAATGAGTTCCTAGATTTTAAATTCAGAAGAAAAGAAGTGCCTTTAGTGAGCGTAGATGCTTCATATAAGCTCAATGATGATGTAGGTTATATAAAATTGAATCGATTCTCTGAAACCACCTACAATGAATTTAAAGATGCGTTAGATGATTTAATCGACGAGGATATAGAAAGTTTGGTTCTAGACCTTCGCAATAATCCTGGTGGGTATATTTCAACTGCTGAACGTGTGATAGATGAATTTCTGGAAGATGATAAATTAGTATTGATCACTAAAAACAAGAGTGGTGACATCAATAAAGATTATGCCACGAGACGTGGTGATTTTGAGGATGGAAAAGTTTATGTGCTTATTAATGAAAACTCAGCATCGGCTAGCGAAATTGTAGCCGGCGCACTTCAAGATAACGATAAAGGCGTGATTATTGGGCGACGTTCCTTCGGGAAAGGGTTGGTGCAACGTGAAATGTCTTTAGGAGATGGTAGCGCTGTACGATTAACAATTGCCAGATATTACACCCCCACCGGTCGTTCCATTCAAAGACCGTATGGTAATGGCAACGATGCTTATTACAGTGATTACGAAAAACGTTATAAAAATGGCGAATTGGAACATAAAGAAGATATTGAAGTGGTAGATTCTTTAAAATTTGTGACACCAAAAGGAAAAATCGTCTATGGCGGTGGAGGCATAATCCCTGATATTTTTGTGCCAAAAGATACTAGTGTGGGTAGCGAAACCATTAATTATGTTTCGCGGAGTGGTTTTATGAGTTATTTTATTTTTGAATATTTAGAACAAAACCGAAAGCAATTCAGCGGAATGAACTTCAAGGATTTTGTTGAAAATTATACCGTCAATGAGTCGCTGTCAAAAGAATTTATTGAGTATGCTCGTTTTAACGAGGCCCAAATAAATTTAACGGGCTACGAAGCGAGGTTGAAAAAAGCTCTAAAAGCCAATATAGCTCAACAACTTTATGGCCCCAATGCTCATGAATTAATTTTAAACCAAGGAGACCTTATGCTTACCAAAGTATTGGAGCTAGAGGCGAAAGAAAAAGAAGAGCAATAGTTTTCTCAACACAAGAGAAATTACCACCTGCTAATTAAGATCTTCTTCTTTTACTTTTCTTCTGGATTATTTGCGAAATCTGTAAAATTACCAACAGTAAAATAGCACAAGCACCGGCCAATACACTAATTACGGCCACCATGCTATCACCTTCAAAAAGATGATCAAAATCTAATTTTGTAGCATTAAAAATTATTAAACCTACGGCTAAAGCTATGAGTATGTATGTGAATATTTTCATACTACAAAATTAACTAAATAATTCTTGAATATTCGATGTAAACAGTTTTACTGAAATAGCAAGTAAGATTACCCCAAATATCTTTTCAATAATACCAATTCCATTCTTACCTAGAAATCTCTGAAGAGAGGAAGAGGTTTTTAAAACAATAAAAACAACAATTATGTTGATTAATATAGCAACAATAATGTTTTCCAATTCAAATTCTGCTCGTAATGAAAGTAATGTAGTTAAACTTCCAGGCCCTGCAACGATGGGAAAAGCAATAGGAAAAACAGTTGCCATGCTTAAATCGTTGTCTTGTTGTTTAAACAAAGTAATGCCCAAGACCATTTCCAAAGCAATAAAGAAAAGTACCAATGCTCCGGCTACGGCAAATTCGTTCACGTTAATGCCAATGAGGTTTAAAATACGCTCTCCAATAAATAAGAAAACGATTAAAACAATAGCCGAAATAATAGAGGCACGACCACTTTTTATTTCTTTAGATTTTTCCCGTAACGAAATAATAACAGGGATACTTCCTATAATATCGATAACAGCAAACAATACCATAGTTGCCGTTATTATTTGTTTGAAACTGAATTCCATATCCTAAAATTTAAGCCGGCAAAAGTAATTAATATTGGAAGTTTTTAAACTATATAATGGTGTTAAATTTTTAGTAAATTTTTTTCACTAAAAACATAGAAAACCAAGTACCTTTGCCATATGTTTCAATTAGGAAAAGCGATTATTTCAGAGGATATTATTGAGAAAGAATTTGTGTGCAATCTCAGTGCGTGCAAAGGGGCTTGTTGCATTGAAGGAGAGGCTGGTGCACCTGTGACAGAAGAGGAGACTAAGATATTAAAGGAAATCTATCCAAAAGTAAAGCCTTTTTTACGCCCAGAAGGTATTCAGGCCATCGAAGCTCAAGGCACGTTTATAAAAAGCCCGCAAGCTGATCTGGAAACCCCATTGGTAAACGGAAAAGAATGTGCCTATGTAACTTTTACCGAAAACGGTACAGCTAGTTGTGGTATAGAAGATGCCTATAATGCTGGCGAGGTTGACTTCAGAAAACCAATTTCTTGCCATTTGTATCCCGTCCGTATTCAGGATTATAGTGAATTTTCAGCCATAAATTATCATAGGTGGCCTATATGTGATGATGCGTGTACTTTGGGGAAAGAACTACAAGTTCCTATCTATAAGTTTGTAAAAGACGCTTTAATACGTAAATATGGCGAAGATTGGTATGCCGAATTAGAAAAAGTGGCAGCTAACTACTAAAAACACTGTATTTCTATAGAATTCTTTCATTTTTAATAAAATCCCTTTTTTAAGCAAGTGTAACATTAGTGATACCTATTGTTACATAACTAACAGTGCTTTAAAATTAGTGCATCTATATTTGAAATGCAAGGGGGGTAAACACCCTTATTTTTTCTTTTTATAGGTGAATACCCTTGATATTTAGTATATTAGTATTTTAGATATACTACTAACTAACTTAAAATTTACAAAAAAATGAAAAAAGTACTATTAGCAATATGTGCATTAGCAATATGCTACAGTTGTAAAGACAATCCCGTTTCAAAAAAGATTAAAGAAACCCGTGATAATGTTTCAAATACTACAAAAGCAGTAAAAGAAATGAATAAAATGGGGGACGACATCAAAGAGCTTCAAAAAATGGAACCTCTTACCAATGAAGAGTTTAAAGAATGGTTGCCTGATGAGGTAGATGGAATGAAACGTATTGCATATAAGGCAGGACAAGCTTCTTACATGAAAATTGCTTCTATTGAAGCTACGTATGCTAATGAAGACAAATCTAAAAAGTTTAAATTTCAGGTAATCGATGGTGCGGGACAAATGGGCGCTTCTGCCACTGCCGGAATGCGTATGATGCTATCACAAGATTTTGAAGAGGAAGACGAGTACAAAACCCGTAGAACTGTAAAAAAGAATGGTAATAAAGCCATCGAAGAATACAAGAAAAACAATAACAACAGTGAAATCCAATTAATGGAAGATGGCCGTTTTTATATAAAAGCCAACGGTACCAATATGGATATTGATGAAACCTGGGATGCTATTGATGAATTAGATCTTGATGATTTAGTGTAATTAATCAACTTCTTTATTTTTAAAAACCGAAAGCAAATACTTCCGGTTTTTTTCATGGGTTAATTCAATAGCTGTTGAAATGTTAAAATTTGTAATCGCAAATTGCTAAAATGTTAAATTAAAAATAGTTATTAAAACTTTGTGTAGACTATTGTAAATTGGTTGTTCACCGCTGTTTTAAAGCTTCAAAACTTGATGTTAGTTACAGGACAGCAAAACTGCATAAAAACCTGTTTGTCAGTTTTATATATTATTTATTTAGTTAACCCTGCTTAGGCCCAGTAAATACGTTGTGTTGAAAACTTTGTTAAAAACCCAAACAGTATTTTACGGTAATTCCCTTTAATTTTTTCCATATTTGTTAGTCCCAAGTGGCACCGAATTTTAACAAATATAAAAACGAAGGACAATGAGCGCAGTAGAACCGATTTTGCAAGAAAACAAAGATAGATTTGTAATTTTTCCAATTCAGCACCACGACATTTGGGATTGGTATAAAAAAAGTGAAGCGAGTTTTTGGACTGCGGAAGAAATAGATTTACATCAAGATCTTAGTGATTGGAATGACAAACTAAATAAGGATGAGAAATATTTTATAAAACATATTCTTGCGTTTTTTGCTGCTTCAGATGGTATTGTAAATGAAAATCTTGCTGAAAACTTTGTAAGTGAAGTACAGTACTCCGAAGCGAAATTCTTTTATGGTTTCCAAATTATGATGGAAAACATTCACAGTGAAACTTATTCATTGTTAATTGATACCTACGTGAAAAATGAAGAAGAGAAAGATAAGCTTTTCAATGCGATAGAGAACTTCCCAGCTATTAAAAAGAAGGCAGATTGGGCCTTAAAATGGATCGAATCCGATTCATTTGCAGAGCGTCTTATCGCTTTTGCTGCGGTTGAAGGTATTTTCTTTTCAGGGTCATTCTGCTCATTATTCTGGTTGAAAAAACGCGGTTTAATGCCTGGTTTGACCTTCTCTAACGAGTTAATTTCTCGTGACGAAGGTGTGCACTGTGACTTTGCCGTTCACCTTCACAATCACCATTTAGTAAATAAAGTACCAAAAGAACGCATTCGAGAAATACTTGTTGATGCGCTTAATATAGAACGTGAATTTATTACCGAATCTCTTCCCGCAAGTCTTATTGGGATGAATTCAAAACTAATGACGCAATACCTAGAATTCGTAACAGACCGTTTATTGGTTGAACTCGAGTGCGAAAAAGAATATAACGCCACCAATCCATTCGACTTTATGGATATGATATCCCTACAAGGAAAGACGAACTTCTTCGAAAAACGTGTTTCTGAATACCAAAAAGCAGGTGTTACCAATAAAGATAAAGAATCTAACAAAATCAGCTTCGACGCAGATTTTTAAAAAATAAAAGTTTCCGCTTTCTCCCCAAGGGGCGGGCTTTTTTGTAATTAACTGATAATGTGCAAGGTAATACTGCGCAGAAGGATAATAGTCAACTATATCACTAACCTCAAATTAAAAAAAGTATGGATGTAATTAAAAGAGACGGCCGCAAAGAACCCATCATGTTCGATAAAATTACCGCCCGCGTACGTAAGTTATGCTACGGTTTAAATGAATTGGTAGATCCAGTAAAAGTTGCCATGCGCGTAATTGAAGGGTTATACGATGGTGTAACAACGAGTGAATTGGACAATTTAGCTGCTGAAATTGCGGCAACAATGACTACTTCGCACCCGGATTATGCAAGACTGGCTGCGCGAATATCTGTCTCTAACTTACATAAAAATACAAAGAAGACTTTTTCTGAAGTAATGACCGATCTGTACGAATATGTAAATCCTCGTACAGGAAAAGCGGCACCATTACTTAGTGATGAGGTACACAAAGTAATCATGGATAATGCAGAAGAATTAGACTCTACCATTATCTATAACCGCGATTTTGGCTATGATTATTTCGGCTTTAAAACATTAGAACGTTCGTATTTATTGAAGTTAAACGGTCAGATTGTAGAGCGCCCACAGCATATGTTAATGCGTGTTTCTATTGGGATTCATTTAGATGATTTAGCTTCGGCTAAAGAAACGTACGAGCTCATGTCTAAGAAGTTCTTTACACACGCAACACCAACCTTATTTAACAGTGGTACTCCAAAGCCACAAATGTCTTCTTGTTTCTTGTTGACTATGCAAGACGATAGTATTGATGGTATTTACGATACGTTAAAGCAAACGGCAAAAATTTCACAATCTGCCGGTGGTATTGGGTTGTCAATCCATAATGTGAGAGCGACTGGTTCATACATTGCAGGAACCAACGGAACTTCAAACGGGATTGTGCCTATGTTGCGTGTATATAATGATACCGCTCGCTATGTAGATCAAGGAGGAGGAAAGCGTAAAGGTTCTTTTGCAATTTACGTAGAGCCTTGGCATGCAGATATTTTCGATTTCCTTGATTTGAAAAAGAACCACGGGAAAGAAGAAATGCGCGCTCGCGATTTATTTTACGCGATGTGGATACCAGATTTATTTATGAAACGTGTTCAAGAAGATGCCGAGTGGACTTTAATGTGTCCTAACGAATGCCCAGGGTTATTTGATTGTCACGGAGAAGAATTTGAAGCATTATATGCGAAATATGAAGCTGAAAATAAAGGCCGTAAAACCATTAAAGCTCGCGAACTGTGGGAGAAAATAACAGAATCTCAGATTGAAACGGGAACACCTTATATGCTGTATAAAGATGCAGCTAACCGAAAAAGCAATCAGCAGAACCTTGGGACAATCCGTAGCTCTAACCTTTGTACCGAAATTATGGAGTATACTTCGCCGGATGAGGTTGCTGTTTGTAATTTAGCATCCATTGCCTTACCAATGTTTGTGAAAAAAGGAGAATTCGATCATAAAGAACTTTTCCGTGTAACAAAACGAGTAACAAAAAACTTAAACCGAGTAATTGATAGAAACTATTACCCAGTAAAAGAAGCCGAAAACTCTAATTTCCGTCACCGTCCGGTTGGTTTAGGTATTCAAGGATTGGCAGATGCATTTATTATGCTACGTATGCCATTTACTAGTGACGAGGCTAAAAAACTAAACCAAGAGATTTTTGAAACACTTTATTATGCGGCGCTAACAGCTTCTATGGAAGAAGCTAAAGAAGATGGCCCTTACCAAAGTTATGAAGGGTCTCCTATTTCCGAAGGGAAGTTTCAGCATAACCTTTGGGGGATTAAAGATGAAGAGTTAAGCGGCCGTTGGGATTGGGGAAAACTACGTAAGCAAGTTAAAAAGAACGGCGTTCGTAACTCTTTATTAGTTGCGCCTATGCCAACTGCTTCAACCTCTCAAATTCTTGGAAATAATGAAGCTTTTGAGCCATATACGTCAAATATCTATACGCGTCGAGTGCTTTCTGGTGAATTTATCGTGGTAAACAAACATTTATTGGAAGATTTGGTTGAATTAGGACTGTGGAACGATGATGTAAAAGAAGAAATTATGCGTGCTAATGGTTCAGTTCAGGGAGTGGATATTATTCCTCAAGACTTAAAAGAACTATATAAAACCGTTTGGGAGCTGAGTATGAAAGATATTATCGATATGTCGCGCCACAGAGGGTATTTTATCGATCAGTCACAGTCGCTTAACTTGTTTATGGAAAATGCAAACTATGCAAAACTGACTTCGATGCATTTCTACGCATGGAAAAACGGACTTAAAACAGGAATGTACTACTTACGAACCAAGAGTGCGGTAGATGCCATTAAATTTACTTTGAAAAAAGAAGTTAAAAAAGAACCTGTAAAAGAAACAGCTGAAGTAGCCGAAACAGAAGTGGAAGCAACGTCGGCAGTTACCAATAAGCCACTATCACCGCAAGAATTACGTGAAATGCTAGCCAAATCACGTACAGCAGAAGAAGATGACGATTGCTTGATGTGTGGATCTTAATTTTTGTGTTAATTATAGAAAGAAGGAGAGCTCTTTTGCTCTCCTTTTTTTATTAGGTCACTTCGCGTACTTTTTCATACACCAAGCTACTTTCCCAGCCGCGATACAATAAATAATCAGCCAGTTTTTTTCTCTTTTTCTGAAGATTAGTTTCTCGCTCTAATTGTTTTATTCGTTTGTCTGCAAGTTCGTGAAAAGTAGTATAATAATCTTTTTCAGGAATTTCCTGAAGGGCCTTTTTTATGTTGTAGGCTGAAACATCTCGAAATTTCAACTCACGAACAATCCGGTGTTTACCCCACTTTTTAGTTTTGAATTTCCCTCTTGCAAATGCTTGGGAAAAACGAGTTTCATTTAAAAAATTATATTGCAATAAATGATGAATTATATGGTCAATGGCATCAGGAATCATGCGCATGTCCTTTAGCTTTTGCTCTACTTCTTTATGGCAACGCTCCTGGTAGGCGCAGTAATTCTCTAGCTTTGCCCGAGCTTCATCTACTGTATATGTTTTTGTAGTATTCACAAGTGAAAAATAAGGATAGTTTTTCAGAAAAAAGGAATAAGTGTTGATTTAAAAATTAAGGCAAAAAAAAACCCTCTCAAATTGAAAGGGTTTTTTAATTGGATTTATTTAATCATTTCTCCGTCTTTATCGTAAAAATGATATTCCAGATACGTGTAAGCATCTCTTGGTTGAATTTTCACCCATTTTTTGTGCTCCATAAACCATTTGGTTCGCACAGATGGAAAGCCTTTTATTAAGAAGGCTGCTATAAAAGGATGTGTGTTTAAAGTCATCTTTTTATGGTTCTTGTTGAAGAGTTTTTTAAGGTCTTCGGTAATTTTATTTACTACTACTATGGGAGCTTCAATCTCACCATTTTCACCGCCTGGAGCTTCTTCAGCTGTTTTAATGTTCATCTCTGGACGAACACGTTGGCGGGTAATTTGGATCAATCCAAATTTACTTGGGGGTAGTATTTTATGCTTTGCTCTATCTGTTTTCATTTCATCACGAAGATGATTGTAGAGCTTTTTACGATTGTTGGCATTTCCCATATCAATGAAATCTACCACAATAATACCTCCCATATCCCGTAGGCGTAGTTGTCTGGCCACTTCGGTTGCTGCTATTAAATTTACTTCAAGCGCAGTGTCTTCTTGGTTTTTCGATTTGTTACTACGGTTACCGCTATTCACGTCTATTACGTGCATGGCTTCCGTGTGTTCAACCACCAAATAGGTTCCTCTGCTACTGGAAACAGTCTTTCCGAAGGACGTTTTAATTTGACGCTCAATACCAAATTTTTCATACATTGGTACTTTCGAGTCGTACAATTTGACAATATTCTCTTTGTCAGGTGCAATTTGCTGCACATAATCTTTTATTTGCAAGTAAAGGGTTTCGTCGTCGATATGTATTGCCGAAAAATCGTCGTTAAATACATCTCGAATAATTGAAGCTCCTCGGTTTAACTCGCTTAGCACCTTGCTGGGGTGGTGCGCTCCCCGTAGCTTTTTACACATCGCTGTCCAGCGATCCATGAGATTTTGTAAATCTCCATCCAGTTCTGCTACTTTTTTGCCTTCTGCTACAGTACGTATAATTACGCCAAATCCTTTGGGTTTTATACTGGTTACTAGGCGTTTTAGCCTTTCTTTTTCATCTTTGCTGTCTATTTTTTGTGAAATAGAAACACGGTCTGAAAAAGGAACCAATACTATATACCGACCAGCAATGGAAAGCTCTGAGCTTATCCGCGGGCCTTTAGTGGATATAGGTTCTTTTACAATTTGTACCAGAATAGATTGATTAGACTTTAAAGCATTATTAATGCCGCCGTTTTTATCAATCTCTTTTTCAAAAGGGAAATCCTTTAAAGAATAGTCTTTAAGTTTACCTGTGCTTACACGTTTTACGAATTTTAAAAGAGAAGTGACCTTTGGTCCCAAGTCGTGATAATGCAAAAATGCATCTTTTTCGTAACCAACATTAACGAAGGCTGCGTTAAGACCGGGAACTGTTTTCCGTATTTTGGCGATAAACACATCACCTACCGAAAACTTATTGTCCTCTTCTTCTTTATGTAATTCTAATAGTTTTCCATCTTTTAAAAGGGCAAAATCAACTTCTTGTGAACTGGATCTAATAAATAATTCGTAGCTCACTTGTAATTAATTTTTATCCCGCCCCAATTGGGGTTCCGGGATGGATTAAACAATATTTTATCACAGGTTTTTTTGTATTCAGAATACTAATATATTCAGAATAACCCGTCGAAACTACGCAGTTTTTAAGGTAAGCAAACGTTGTAATTTCATTTTCAAAGAACGTTTTAAATTTCTTTATTTCATTTTGTTGCTTCAGTTTTGAAGCAACAAAATGAAAGGTCTTTAAACGAAAAAAGTAGTTTAGAAACTACTTTTTCTTTTTGTGGCGATTAGCGCGTCTTCTTTTCTTACGCTTGTGTGTCGCTACCTTATGTCTTTTTCTTTTTTTACCACTTGGCATATTAAGCTTGTTTTTGTGTTATTATTATTTTACTTCCACATTGGTTTTTACACCTTCTACAAATACTTTTGCTGGTTTAAAAGCGGGAATGTTGTGTGCGGGAATCTTGATTGTTGTGTTTTTAGAGATATTTCTACCTGTCTTTTCAGCTCTTTTCTTGATGATAAAACTTCCAAAACCTCTTAGATAAACATTGTCACCACCTTCAAGGGTGTTTTTAACTTCACTCATAAAAGTTTCAATCACTGCCTGTACGTCAGCTTTTTCCATTCCTTCCTTTTCTGAGATTTTCGCTACAATATCTGCTTTCGTCATTATTATAAATTTTTATTTAGGGTTATTTTTTTCAAGAGGGCAAATATAACAATTTTAAAATCAAATACTCAAACCTTAATCCTTTAAAATATAAACAGATAAACCCTATTTTTGCTAGATGCCAGAAAATACAAATTTTTTTCGTAATAAGCTAATAGCGTGGTACTTAGATAATAAGCGAGAATTACCTTGGCGAAAAACGACCAATCCATACCATATTTGGTTGAGTGAAATTATACTTCAGCAAACACGAGTTGCACAAGGTTTACCCTATTATTTAGCATTTATTGAGGAGTTTCCAACCGTTTTCGATCTTGCGGCTGCTCCGCAGGAAAAAGTTTTAAAGTTATGGCAGGGATTAGGGTATTATTCACGTGCTAGAAACTTACATGCCTCATCAAAATATGTTTCAGAAACATTAAATGGAGAGTTTCCTACAAACTATAAAGGTCTTTTAAAATTAAAGGGAGTAGGAGATTATACCGCTAGTGCCATCGCGTCTATTTGTTTTGATGCCGCCGAAGCGGTGGTAGATGGTAATGTGTATCGAGTGCTCTCTAGAGTTTTTGGAATCGCTACACCTATTAATAGTACTGCCGGAAAAAAAGAATTTAAAAGCCTTGCGCAACAACTAATTGATACAAAAGAGCCGGGGACCTACAATCAAGCTGTTATGGAATTTGGTGCTCGGTATTGTGTGCCTCAAAATCCACAATGTGAAACTTGTATATTTAATGAGCGTTGCGAAGCTTATAAAAAAGATTTAGTTTCCTCTCTTCCGGTAAAATTGAAAAAGAATAAAGTAAAGAAACGTTACTTTAATTATATGGTATTACTTTCTGAAAACGGTGAAACTGTACTTAATCAACGAACCGGGAAAGGAATTTGGCAACAATTGTATGAATTTCCCTTGCTTGAAAGTAAAAAGGAAGTTTCCGAAAAAGAATTAGTAGCATTAGAATCGTTTCAAAGCTTTTTCGAAAAAATACAAATTGATTCTATTTCATTATATAATGACACTTTAGTAGTGCATAAATTATCACACCAACATCTTTTTACACGTTTTTGGATTGTTGAAGTTTCAGAAATAAAACAGAAAACTATTCCTTTTTCAGAAATAGAGCAATACGCTGTACCCGTCTTAATTGAAAATTTTATTTCAAACTTTTCGGTTTTTAAAAACTGAAAAATTCGCTATCTTTAAAACTATATATACCTTTGTAAATTAATACAATAATTATGAGTGGAACATTAAATAAAGTGATGCTAATTGGGCACACGGGCGATGAAGTGAAAATGCATTATTTTGAAGGTGGCGGAAGCATTGGGCGTTTCCCTCTGGCAACCAATGAGACATATACCAATCGTAATACTGGTGAGCGAGTTTCTAATACCGAATGGCATAACGTTGTTGTGCGTAATAAGGGTGCTGAAATTTGCGAAAAATACCTTAAAAAAGGGGATAAGGTTTATATTGAAGGACGTATAAAAACACGTAAGTGGCAAGATGATAGCGGGAACGATCGTTATAGCACCGAAATACAATGTACCGATTTTACTTTTTTAAGTCCTAAAAATGAAAACGAAGGAGGTGGCGCGATGCCTCAAAATAAAAGTACTAGTCACTCAAATAACGCTAATTCTGGACAGCAGCAGCGTCAAAATCAACCGCAGCAAACTCAACAACCTGCTGGTGAAGAGGAGGATGACCTTCCTTTTTAGAATAAAAGGAGAATATAAGCTTTCAAGTTTAATATAACATATAATTTTGGATCCGGAACCCCCGAGTTTATTTATTACTGCATTACTAAGTTATACTGAAATACCCGGTATTGTCACACTTGTGGTTTTACTGCTTTGCTCGGCATTAATATCTGGCGCAGAAGTGGCCTTTTTTTCACTTGCTCCAACCGATTTTGATGCTGAAGAAAATAATGCAGCTTCAAAAAAACTGGAGATTGTCCAAAGGTTATTAAATCGTCCGAAAAAACTATTGGCGACTATATTGATAGCCAATAACCTTATAAATATAGCTATTGTCTTGTTGTTTGAATCACTGAGCGATAGCTGGTTTAGTGGGATAGATTATACGATAAACCTTTACTTTTTTCAATTGAGTTTGTTGCTACTTTTAAAAATTGGAGTTGCTACTTTCTTGATTTTGCTTTTTGGAGAAATCTTACCAAAAATATATGCTAGTCGGAATAAGGTGAGCTTTTCGTTGTTCATGGCGTATCCATTACAAGTGCTTGACAAAGTATTTTCGCCGCTCAGTTTGCCTATGCGAAGTACTACTATTTATATACATAATCGGTTTGGTAAACAAAAAGCAAATATTAGTGTAGATCAACTATCGCAGGCATTAGATTTAACAAGTGAAGCCGATACCACTCATGAAGAACAAAAAATACTAAGAGGTATTGTCACTTTTGGGAATACTGACACCAAACAGGTTATGAAACCGCGGATGGATATTTTTGCGCTCAACGAAGAGTTGTCGTATAAGGAAATAATGCCGCACATTATGGAAAACGGTTATTCCCGTATTCCTGTGTATAAAGATAGTATTGACAATATAACTGGTATTCTATATGTAAAAGATTTAATGCCGTATATAGACCGAAAAACGTTTGATTGGAAATCTTTAAAACGCGATTCGTATTTTGTGCCCGAAAATAAAAAACTGGATGATTTGCTTAATGAGTTTAAGGAAATGAAAATGCATCTTGCTATTGTAGTAGATGAATACGGAGGCACTAGCGGATTGATTTCTTTAGAAGATATTATTGAAGAAATCGTAGGTGAAATTAGTGATGAGTTTGACGATGAAGATTTGGTTTTTTCAAAATTGGACGAAAACAATTATGTTTTTGAAGGTAAAACGCCATTGAAAGATTTTTACAAAGTAATTAGTGTGGAAGATCCACAAGTTTTTGAATCTGAAAAAGGAGAGGCCGAGACTCTTGCAGGCTTCTTATTGGAGATTTCAAAAGGATTTCCGAAGAAAAACGAAATAATAACCTTCCATAGCTATTCGTTTACTATTGAAGCGTTCGAAAATAAACGTATTAAACAAATTAAACTTTCTATCAAAATATGAGGTTTTTAGCAGCTCTTTTCCTTTGTATTTTTATAATAGCCTGTAATGAAGAGGTGGTTGTAAAACCTGCTGCAAAACTAAGGTTAGAGTACCCGAAAAATAACTATAAAAAAGTGGCTATTGATTGTCCGTTTTCTTTTAAAATGAACACCAATGCTACATTGGACGCTACTCACGGCTGTAACCTTGATGTTGAGTATCCAGATATGAAAGCTACTGTTTACCTTACCTACCAATCTGTGAAAAACCACAATATTGACTCGTTGTTGTATGATGCTCAAAAGCTCACCTACGATCATACCATAAAAGCCAATAGCATTTTAGAACAGCCGAGGGTAGATTCTATAAACAAGGTGTATGGTATGTTTTATATGATTGATGGCAATGCCGCAACGCAATCACAGTTTTATGTAACCGACAGTGTAAACCATTTTATCACTGGTTCCTTATACTTTAAAGCCAAACCTAATTTCGATTCTATTTATCCGGCAGCCATGTACCTTCGGGAAGATATTAGAGTATTGATGGAAACAATGGAATGGAAATAATCCCTTTTACTTTTTTGAACTTCTGAAGGGTTAAAAATCCATCCTATTTCCCGAACTTTGCCGCTTCAATTTTTGAAGCATGAAAGGCATTGATAAAAAATGGATTTATTTGGCTATTCTCTCAGTGGTTTGGGGTAGTTCATTTATTCTTATAAAAAAAGCGCTAATTGGTCTTACGCCACTTCAGTTGGGCGCGCTTCGTAGCTTATTTGCCGCTATTTTTTTGTTGATTATTGGTTTCAGAAAATTAAAAACCATAAAAAAGCAAGAATGGAAATGGATTGCTGTTTCTGGCTTTTTAGGAACCTTTATACCTGCTTTTCTCTTTGCTTTTGCCGAAACTGAAATTGATAGTGCTATTGCTTCCGTTTTAAATTCCACTACGCCAATAATGACTCTTCTTTTGGGGGCTATTGCTTTTAGCATTGGTTTTACTAGAAATCAATTAATTGGTGTTGTAGTAGGGCTTTTAGGGAGTTTTCTTCTTATTTGGAGTGGTAGTGAGGTAAACCCCAATCAAAATTATTGGTATGCCGGATTAATACTCTGCGCATCGATTTGTTACGCTTGTAATGTAAATATTATAAAACGACACCTTCAAAATGTTTCTGCATTGGCTATTACCGCAGGGCAATTTTCAGTAATTATTGTACCAGCCATCCTTGTTTTATTTAGTTCGGACTTTTTTTCTGAAGCTACAATGCAGTCTGAAGAATTATATCCATCCTTAGGATATTTATTAATTTTATCAGTCATTGGTACTGGCTTGGCAAAGGTTCTATTTAATAGTTTAGTGCAAATGAGCACGCCGGTTTTTGCTTCTTCAGTAACATATACCATTCCTATTATTGCTTTATGTTGGGGGGTTCTAGATGGTGAACAATTTAGTTTATTTCAGTTGTTTGCGGCAGCAGTTATTTTAGTTGGTGTGCTACTTTCAAAGAAAAGTTAACAAACTCTTTAGAAGAATATTTTGTAACTTTCAGTAGCTTTAAAAGCTAAACCAACTATTATGTTTAAAATTTATTCACGGTACGGAGTTATAATTGCAGTGGCACTAATTATCTATTTTTTGTTATTGAAATTATTTGGTTTACATCAATATCCTATTTTAAGTGCTGCAAATGGTGTAATTTATGGAGCAGGTATTTTACTAGCTATAAAGAAATACAAAGCTGAAGCCACTAAATTTCAGTATGAAAAAGGGTTTGAAGTCGGTTTCCTCTGCGGAGGGATAGCAACCGTGCTTTTCACTATTTTTATGTCTTTGTATATTTTTGAATTGGATACTGAATTCGCGCATTATATATTAGATTCGTGGAATATGAACTTTAATAAAGGAACGCTTATTTTAATTATTTCAATTGCTATGATGGGGATTTCCACATCGTTGGTGCTAACCTTGGCATTTATGCAATTATTAAAAGACTCTTGGAACACCCCTGAGGGTAAACGAAATACAATGTAAATTACTCTCAAAACAGGTTGTAAGTTTAAATTATTAGAATTATATTTGCACCCGCCTTAAATATAGGCGGGCTTTTTATAGTGAAAAGCTTTAAATAAATTAATATCATAAACGATACGCTATGTATGCAATTGTAGAGATAGCAGGGCAGCAATTTAAAGTTGCGAAAGACCAAAAAGTCTTTGTTAACCGTTTGGCCACAGAAGAAGGAAAAAATGTCGATTTCGACAACGTACTTCTTATTGGTGACGGAGACAATGTTACTGTTGGCGCCCCGGCTATAGACGGAGCTCTTGTTGGAGCAAAAGTCTTAAGACACCTAAAAGGTGACAAAGTAATAGTTTTCAAAAAGAAACGTAGAAAAGGTTACCGTGTTAAAAACGGTCACAGACAAGCCCTTTCTGAAATCGTAATTGAAAGTATTGCTTCTTCTGGAGCTAAAAAGAAATCTTCTGCTAAAAAAGAAGAGACTAAAAAAGCAGCTCCGAAAAAAGAAACCAAAGCAGCTGCTCCTAAAGCAGAAACCAAAAAAGCTGAACCTAAAAAGGCAGCTCCAAAAAAGTCAACTAAGGCAGACGACCTTAAAAAGATTGAAGGAGTTGGACCAAAAGCTATGGAAGCGATGGTTGATGCAGGAATTGATACTTTTGCAAAAGTAGCAAAGGCAAAACCTGAAAAATTAACTGAAATTCTAACTGAAGCAAGTTCAAGATTAGCTCATTTAGTTACCGACACTTGGCCACAGCAAGCTCAATTAGCTGCAGATGGTAAGTGGGACGAACTAGAAAAGTTACAAGACGAACTTGACGGTGGAAGAAAATAATAACATTTAAAAACCCCTGAATTATGGCACATAAAAAAGGAGTAGGTAGTTCTAAAAACGGTAGAGAGTCAGAATCGAAACGCTTAGGTGTGAAGATTTATGGTGGCCAAGCAGCTATCGCAGGAAATATCATCGTAAGACAACGAGGTATGGAGCATCACCCAGCAGATAATGTATATGCCGGTAAGGATTATACATTGCACGCACAAGTAGATGGTGTTGTGAAATTTACCAAGAAGAGAAATAACAAATCGTACGTTTCTATTGTACCTAGTGCAGAAGCATAAGTAATTGTTATTACAAATTTTTAAAACCCTTAGTTAACTTTTATCTAAGGGTTTTTTGTGTTCTAATTTGGTTCTATTCCATTATATAGTGGGAAGCTGTTCAAACTCTTTTTTAGATATAGGGTTGGACATTAAGGTCCATTTTATATCTTCTGGGTAATGTGTTTTAATAAAATATGTAGGATCCGTATTAAACCAATACATGTTTGGTTTGTGGTTTCTTTTTTGACTGCTTGCTAAGCTAATATCCAATAAATGCCATTTGCCATTAATTTTCACTGCATTCCAAGTATGGTCAACTTGCTTTCTATTATTTGTACTGTAATACTTTTTACTATAGCCGTGTATTACTTGGCTCTCAATCCCTGCTTGCTTACAAAGCTCTCCATATAAAAATGCATACCCACCACACAGTGCTTTTTTACGTTTCAATACGCTTTTAAGTACATTGTATTCTGAAGTGTATATTGACTTCTGAAGGTTAGCATCGGTGCGCAATTCATTATCATATTCAATATTGCTGGCTATCCATAAAAAAATAGCTTTTGCTTTTTCGAAGTCTGTGCGGCTATATTTAGTAATCTGCTTTGCTAGGCTTTTAGTATTGATTGGCATTCCTTTTTTTGAAACCTTTACTCTTTCAGAAGAAACACGTGTATTAATTACATCGCCTATTTGAGCATAGCCATTCATAACAGAAAGACCAATGCATAAAAAAATAACTAAAGTGTATTTGCCCATAGCAGAAGTATTACCTTATGCTAAAACGAGTAACAAATCAATTTATTTTTTTAGAAACTGAATTAAAGGCGTAATAAACTTATCAAAACTTTCAATATGAGGTAAATGGCCAATACCTTCAATCTCTACTAATTTTGAATTCGGGATTTTTTCTTGAGTAGCCTTTCCTAGCTTATCATATAAACCCATTGTTTTTCGCACCTCTTCACTAACCAATGGTTTTCCTAAAGCTGTTCTATCTCTCGTTCCTATAATTAATAGCGTAGGACTAGTGATTTTTTTAAACTCATAAACCACCAGTTGTGTAAAAATCATATCATAAGTTAAGGCAGCATTCCAAGCGATGGTCTCATAGTTAGGACTTAGTGTCCATCCTGCTAATAAATTAACCCATTCATCATATTCAGGCTTCCATTTTCCATCGTAATAATTACTTTTCTGGTACGATTTAATTTTTTCGTAGTCTTTTTTCAACTCATTTTTGTACCACCAATCTATAGACTGATACGGAACTTTTAGTTTCCAATCTTCTAAGCCAATTGGATTTTCTAAAATTAATTTTTCTATGGCTTCAGGATACATTAAGGCAAATCGGGTAGCTAACATACCTCCCATCGAGTGCCCTAAAACTGCTGTTTCTGAAACTTCCAAAGTATTTAAAAGCTGTTTTGTATTTTCTGCTAACTGCTGAAATGTATATTGAAAATGCGCTGGTTTTGAAGATTTACCAAATCCAATTTGATCAGGCATGATAACTCGGAAACCTTCTTTAAGAAGTGCTTTAGCGGTAGTTTCCCAATAAGCACCATTGAAGTTTTTTCCGTGGAATAAAAGAATGTTTTTTCCATTGTAATTATCTGGGGTAACATCCATATAACCCATTTTTAATTCCTGCTGCTGAATATCAAGATTGATGAAATCTACTTTAAAAGGATATTCATAATTATTCAACATGATATCTAGTTGCTTTAAATCGTCTTTTTGGGCATACGAACTAAAACATATAAATAAAGTGAGGATAGCTACTTTAAGTTTCATAAGAGTGTTTTAAATTAAATCTATATAAAGTTATGAAAGCTAGTTGTAATAGTGAAAGTTTTAAGTAGACCTTAAGGTTTTACAGCTTAAATTAGTCTCAAAAATAAAAAACCCCCACAATAACTGTGAGGGTTTTCTTTTTTCTAATGCGCGGAGCGCAGTCTAAATTCTAATAGCGAAGCGATCTAATATCTGTAGTATTCAGGCTTGAATGGGCCTTCTACTTCCACGCCGATGTATTTGGCTTGCTCTTCGCTTAAATCAGTCAATTCTACACCAATTTTTTCTAAATGTAACTTCGCTACTTTTTCATCTAAATGCTTTGGTAGCATATACACTTTGTTTTCATATTGATCTGTGTTTTTCCACAATTCAATTTGCGCTAATGTTTGATTTGTAAACGAGTTACTCATCACAAAACTTGGGTGACCTGTGGCACAACCTAAGTTTACCAAACGACCTTCAGCTAACAAAATAATATCTTTACCATCAATGGTATATTTATCTACTTGTGGCTTTATCTCTACGTGCGAATTTCCGTGGTTTTCTTTTAACCAAGAAACAGCAATTTCATTGTCAAAGTGGCCAATATTACAAACGATGGTTTTGTCTTTCATCGCTTCAAAATGCTCACCGCGAACAATATCTTTATTTCCAGTTGTGGTAATTACAATATCAGCTTTACCAACAACAGTTTCCAGTTTTTTCACTTCAAAACCGTCCATTGCAGCTTGTAATGCACAAATTGGATCAATTTCAGTAACCGTAACAATCGCTCCAGCACCTCTAAAAGAAGCAGCAGTACCTTTACCTACATCACCATAGCCACATACCACAACGCGCTTTCCAGCTAGCATAACATCGGTAGCACGACGAATAGCATCTACGGCACTTTCGCGACATCCGTATTTGTTGTCAAATTTACTTTTAGTAACACTATCATTTACGTTTATTGCTGGCATGACCAATGTTCCGTTTTTCATACGTTCGTATAAACGGTGCACCCCAGTTGTTGTTTCCTCAGAAAGGCCTTTAATTCCAGAAGCCAGTTCTGGATATTTATCAAAAACCATATTAGTAAGGTCTCCACCATCATCAAGAATCATATTTAACGGCTTACGATCTTCCCCAAAGAAAAGTGTTTGTTCAATACACCAGTTAAATTCTTCTTCGGTCATTCCTTTCCAAGCATATACCGGAATTCCAGCATCAGCAATGGCTGCGGCAGCTTGATCTTGGGTAGAGAAAATGTTACACGAGCTCCAAGTTACTTCTGCGCCCAATTCAATAAGGGTTTCAATTAAAACCGCAGTTTGTATGGTCATGTGCAAACATCCGGCGATACGGGCACCTTTTAAAGGCTGCTCGTTTTTATATTCTTCACGTAGCGACATTAAGCCTGGCATTTCTGCTTCAGCTAGCTCAATTTCTTTACGTCCCCAATCTGCTAGGGAAATATCTTTTACTTTATACGCCGTGTAAGGCACTGTTTTCGTTGACATATTCTTATCTTTGAATTAACAATTTTTTTATCTGCTAACTGATATTGCTCAGTTTTCAGGTTGCAAAAATACATAATATCTAGTAAACGTTTATGCCACTTTACAAAACTATAACAGTAAATAAAACGACTAAGGTCTTGATTTGGAAGATAGAAGAATCGTACGAATTTCTTTCGGACGGAATTTCACTAACCAATCATTGCCAAGAACGTGTAGATGGTATGAAAAGCGACCTACACCGGCGCGGATTTATGAGCGTTCGTCATTTATTGGCAGCTGCCGGTTATACGGATCACGACTTGTATTATGATGATAAAGGCAAGCCACATTTAACCGATGATAAACATATTTCGATTACGCATTCTTTTATTTTTTCGGCGATTATAATCAGTGACCAAGAAGTGGGGATTGATATTGAAAAACAACGTCAAAAAATATTAAAAATCGCTCATAAATTTACCCCGATTGAAGAATATAGAACCCTCGCTAACGATGATGCCGTGATGCGGAAACTCACCATGGTTTGGGGCGCAAAGGAATCGTTGTATAAAAGTTTTGCCCGAAAAGGCGTCAGTTTTTTAGAACATATTTATGTTGAGGATTTCAGGTTGGACGATCTGCAATCTACTGCCGAAGTTTCTTTTGAAGACAAAGAAGAAACCTATAAAGTATGGTTTTTAGAATTTGAAGGGTTTACGTGTGCTTACGCGCTAATTTCTGAAAAAATTAGATAATGAACCAGTTTCATTATCAAAATATATTAAGTGATATTTCCGAAGGGAAAAAAAGCTTAGCAATTTTAATAGACCCTGATAAATTTTCAACGTTTGACACCGCTTCTTTTCTTCAACAACTGCCAACCGAAACTACACATTTATTTGTAGGTGGCAGTACAGATGCCAATGGTCATACCGAAGCTACAGTAAAAGCACTAAAAAATCATTCTCAGTTGCCTGTAATCTTGTTTCCAGGCGATCATACACATATCACCAAGTTTGCAGATGCTATTTTATTTCTTTCCCTACTTTCAGGTCGCAATCCAGAATATTTGGTAGGCCAACAATTAAAAGCTGTTGAGAAGCTAAAAGCATCAAAATTGGAAGTAATTCCTACCGGTTATATTTTGGTGGATGGTGGAACTGAATCTGCCGTAGCACGAGTTAGCAATACAAAACCGCTTTCCCAAGGTGCAGTTTCAACAATTGTACATACGGCAATTGCTGGCGAATTTATGGGCGCAAAATTAATTTATTTAGAAGCCGGAAGCGGAGCGATTAATCCGGTGAGGCCAGAAATTATTTCCGAAGTAAAAAAAGCCATTAACATTCCCCTTATTGTAGGTGGCGGTATTAAAACCGAAGCCCAGAAACAAGCAGCTTACATCGCCGGAGCAGATTTGATAGTAATGGGTACCGTTTTTGAAAAATAATGTAGCTCATTACTTCGTATTAATCCATTGCGTAACAATATCTTCAATTTCATTGTCTTCCCGCAATTGAATAATCTGTAAATCCACTTCTCTTCGTAAAGGACTGTCTAACGGAAAAATGAAACCATAATGTTGTGGTTGAATATTTTTTTTACTCAATTCAAAATTTTCTTTTTCCTTATTACTGAAAACATATTCCAACGGAACTACATCATATAAAACTGCATCTACTTCTTCGTTTAAAAGTAAATCATACGCTTCATTTACATTTTTTACTGGAACGGGCGTTCCGCCTACGTTTCGTACTTGATTAAGTACTTTATCATAGCTTGGCGTAGCAATTTTTTTTCCTTCTAATTGTCCTAATGATTTAATTGTTTTTTCCTGTTGGCTGCTCACGGTCAAAGTAGTGGCAATTCCCGCTACAAAAGAAGTTGCCATAATTAAAGAAATAATCATCCAAGCGCCCATTAAAAAGCGTCCCGGTATTGTTTTAGGGGCATAATCACCGTACCCAACCGTCGTCATCGTTACAATCGCTAGCCAGATTCCGCCACCAATTCCTTTTATAGGGTGTTTGCTGTATTCATCAGGGAATTTACGACCTTCCAATAACCAAAATAATTTACCTACGATGGTAAGGACAATTAGTAAAAAGCCCACAGCATATAAAAAGGTAGAAGAAAAGAAAGGTTTTAAATGATCCCAAAACGTGAGCTCCAATACCGGAGCTAAGATACCTAATTCGGTGTCATAAAACGGATGTGAAAAACTAACGGTTTCTGCCCGTAACGAGTTAATAGTTATAGGTCCGATTAGCACATCAATATCCCCATCTGTAGTGGCTTGCATGCCTTCTTCCACCGAGGCGTAATTTTTATACGTGTATTGTTTATCAATATTAAAAGCGATTTCTCGCCATAAATCGGGTACAATGCCTTCAGGTTTTTCATTATTAATGTAGAAAGGAGCAGAGCCAGCAATACCCACCCGTAATGAGGTAGAATCCTTTGCTGTTTGTCCTAAAACTGAAAGGCTAATGGCAAAAAATAAAAGATAAATAGCATTTTTGATCATAAAAATGAATTGGGTTTATATAAGGACTGTAAGGTCTGCCATAAAATATAGCGTATTTTTGTCAAAAACAATAACTGAACCCTTTTTAGTACTGAATGAGCGGAATTTACTTACATATCCCTTTTTGCAAACAGGCTTGCCATTATTGCGATTTCCATTTTTCAACTTCGATAAAGAAAAAAGGAGCAATGGTCAATGCATTGTGTGAAGAATTAATCCTTCGGAAAAAAGAAGTAACTGAAACCGTGCAAACTATTTATTTTGGAGGCGGAACCCCGTCATTGCTAACTTCAGAAGAATTAAAGCAGATTTTTGAAACGATATTTAAAAATTTTACAGTAGCTACCGATGCTGAAATCACCCTTGAAGCTAATCCAGACGATTTAACAAAAGACCGAATTGAAACAATAGCGAACAGTCCAATTAATCGGTTAAGCATCGGTGTACAATCTTTTTTTGAAGCAGATTTAACCCTAATGAACCGCGCCCACAATGAAAAAGAAGCTTTTTCATGTATTGAAGAAGCTAAAAAGAATTTCGACAATATAAGTATCGACCTTATTTACGGTATTCCGGGAATGACCAATAAACGCTGGAAACAGAATCTGCATACTGCCATTTCGCTTGATATTCCACATTTATCGTGTTATGCTTTAACTGTTGAGCCTAGAACAGCCTTGAAAAAATTTATTGAGAAAGGGATTGTTCCGCCAGTCGAAGATGCCGTTGCTGAAACGCATTATAAAACGCTGCTCAAAGAAACCGAAAGCGCCGGATTTGAAAACTACGAATTTTCAAATTTTGGAAAACCGGGTTATTATTCCCGAAACAACACTGCTTATTGGCAAGGAAAACCGTATTTGGGCATCGGTCCTTCGGCACACGGTTTTGACGGTAAGACGCGTAGTTGGAATGTTGCCAACAATGCCAAATACATTCAGGCAATTACTGCCGGAGAACTTCCGCAAGAGCAGGAAATACTTTCAATAAAAGATCGTTACAACGAATATATTATGACTGGTTTACGAACCAAATGGGGTGTTTCCTTGGATAAATTGGAAAATTCCTTCGGAAAAAAATATAAAGAGTACGCGTTAGAACAAGCGACTCAGCATTTAGATAAAGGCTTGTTGTTTTTAGAAGAAGACTCGCTTAAAGTTTCAAAAAAGGGAAAGTTCTTAAGTGATGGCATTGCTTCCGATTTGTTTTTAACAGATTAATCTCACAATAGAATCGTATATTACATTTTTAAAAACCAAGTATTTGCGCGCCACTTTTAACATAGACGGAATTTTAAAAACGGTCGATCTTTCAAAGCCTTTAGATCTTTCAATCCCATTACGAGCTTCAGAAAAGAATCCGGAAGCTTGGTATTTAAAACCGCCTAAAATTGAACCCGTTAAAATGGACGATTGGGTGGCAAAAGTAAGCGAAGGCGCTTCGGTTAATTTTAATAACATTGCTTTTAATCCACATGCCCACGGAACGCATACGGAATGTGTGGGGCATATTTCAGAAGAATTTTATTCAGTGAACGAAGCATTAAAAACCTTCTTTTTTTCGGCGGAAGTAATTTCACTCGTTCCAGAAAAAATAGGTGAAGATCAAATAATTCCGGCTTGCGAAATTAAATCAGCCCTTGAAAACAGAAACCCCGAAGCAATTGTCATTAGAACCTTGCCGAATACTTCAGAAAAAAAAGAAAGACACTATTCAAACACCAATTGGCCGTATTTACATGAAGAGGCCGCGTTATTGTTACGTGAAAAAGGAGTGAAACACCTGTTGATAGATTTGCCTTCAGTAGATAAAGAAAAGGACGAGGGAAAACTGTTGGCACACAAAGCATTTTGGAACTATCCAGAAAAGCCAAGATACCAAGCAACCATAACCGAATTTATTTATGTGCCCAACCAAGTGAAAGACGGCAGTTACTTGCTAAACCTACAAATTGCTTCGTTTCATAACGATGCGACGCCGAGTAAACCAGTTTTGTATAAATTTATCTAGATGAAAACAACACTTAAAATTGAGGAGTTTGCCCAGTTTATATTTGGAATCTTGTTGTTTTCACAACTGGAATTTTCGTGGTGGGTTTTCCCCATCCTATTATTACTGCCCGATATAGGTATGTTGGGATATCTGTTTAATACAAAAGTAGGTGCGGTCACCTATAATTTGTTTCATCATAAAGCAGTCGCAATCCTATTTATTATAGCAGGAATGCTTTATTTTGGTGAAATTTGTACTTTAATAGGTGTTATTCTGTTTTCCCATTCAGCAATGGATCGGATTTTTGAGTATGGCTTAAAATATCCAGACAGTTTTAAAAACACACATTTAGGAAGCATAGGAAACAATTAATATGGAATTACTTTTTATAGGTCTGGCTGTCGGAGCTGTAGTGGCGTACTTTATTTTCTCTTGGTTTGTGGGTTCTCGAAAAAAAGAGAAAGTACATTCACAATCCGTGGTATTGATGGAGCGCATTCGCAGTGTCTGTAAGTTTATCACGGTGGAAGGCGATTTTTCTGAAATTTACCACTACGAAAGCGTAAAGGACAAATGGCTCAACGTTATTTTAGGAAAGAAAAAAGCGCTTATTTTAATTGAAGCGAAAGCTCACGTGGGGTTCGACCTCACGAAGATTAACATGAATGCCGATACCAAAAATAAAATGATCACGTTGACCAATTTCCCCCAACCGGAACTGATGACCATCGAAACCGACTTTAAATATTACGACAAACGCGAAGGGTGGGCAAACCCGTTTACGTCATCCGACTTAACCGATATTAACCGCGAAGCCAAACAACATATTATCGATAAAGTACCAAGCAGTGGTTTGTTACTAGAAGCTTCCAACCAAGCGATGGAAACTATAAAACTGATGGAAAAATTGGTAGAAACCATCAATTGGAAATTGGATTATTCGGCTTTGGAAACCGATCGCAACGCTCAAGAAAAAATTTCAGAAAGAGGTGAGAAGTAAGCTTTATTCATATGTTAAAGCAATAATTTTCTGCTTTCTATTTGGGAGCGGTTCATTTTCTGTGAAAGCCCAAAACTATGAGCAAGTAGATGCTACTATTCAATTGTATCCTAATGAGTTTGACAACCCCGAAAAGCTTTCAAAGTTTATTTCGCGCGATTTTATTTCCGAAGAAGATAAAGTTCGCGCCATTTATACTTGGATTATAAACAACGTGGCTTATGAACCTTCGGAATACAAAAAATTCAATTATAACTTTAAAAATTTTAGAGAGCGAAACCAAAAGGAAGAAGCGACTCGAAAAAAAATAATCGAACGTACCCTACAAGAAGGAATCGCCGTTTGCGAAGGTTATGCGATGCTTTTTGAGCGTTTGTGTGAACTTCAGGGAATTAAAAACTATTTGGTTAGGGGTGATATAAAAGCCAGTTTTAATGATATTGGCCGCCCTTTTAAAAACACACATATGTGGAATATCGCCACCATTGATGGAAAGCAATACCTATTCGATCCTACGTGGGGAGCGGGAAAATACAATGGGAAGTTTATAAAAGAACCTACTTATTTTTATTACAAAACGCCACCTAAACTGTTTTTTAAAACCCATTATCCGGCGATGTATGAAGATGCGTTGATTGATGCTGTAATTTCAAAAGAAGTATTCGCTAATATGCCGATTATTATTCCAGAAACCCTACGAAGGGAAGATGTGGAGAAGCCGTTAGCTGGTGTTATTTCTTCGGAAGATGATGATGGGTATATTGATTTTCAAATCCGAAATAGTAATGCTTCCACCATTTCGTACAGCTTCGGGGAAAAACCGATTGCTATTTCAGAAATTAAAAAAGAAGCGAATGTCATTACGTTTAAAGTTCCGTTGCAATTAGGTGTTTCCACACTTTTAATTTACTTTGACGGCGAACCAGCGTTAGGCTATAAAATTGATTAAGGATGAATATTGAAGCATTTCGAGACTATTGCTTATCAAAAAAAGGCGTAACCGAATCGCTACCATTTGGTCCAGATGTTTTAGTTTTTAAAGTAATGGATAAAATGTTTGCCTTATGTGCTTTAGAAAAAATGCCTGCTACTGCCAACCTAAAATGCGATCCAGAACGGGCTATTGAATTGAGAGAGGAATATGACGGCTTCATCACAGCCGGTTATCATATGAGCAAAAAACACTGGAACACTGTCGAATTGGAACGCAACATTCCAGCCGATTTGCTACTAGAGTTAATTGACCATTCTTATAATTTGGTAGTGCAAGGATTGACAAAAAAAGTACAAGCTGAATTAGAAAAGCTATAAAAAGAAAAATGAAGAAACCCGAATCGTTTTATAAAGAACAGATTAGCAAACATACCGAAACCCTTAAAACCCTTAAAAAGCAGCTCGCACTTTCTGGGACGTTTAGATTGCTAGTTTTTCTGGCATTGTGCGCCGGCGTATATTTCACTTTCGGAAACACAAAATTTGTCATCGCCATTATTTTAGGGGGCATTGCATTGTTCGTGTTTTTAGTGTCCCGACATAGCAATTTGCAATACAAACGCGATGTTACAAAAGCCTTACTCGAGGCCAATAACGTGGAATTGGAAGTATTGAGCAGAGCGTTTCACCATTTACCAGACGGAGAAAAATATAAAAATCCAGAGCATTATTTTAGTCAAGATATCGATTTGTTTGGAAGAGGTTCTTTTTATCAATACATTAATAGAACGGCTTTAGAAAGTGGTTCAGACCACTTGGCACATCTGCTTACTGATAATGATATTGATAACATCACCAAGAAACAAGAAGCCATTCAAGAATTGGCTAAAAAAGCAACGTGGCGGCAGCATTTTTCGGCGGTTGCTTCGTTAGTGAAAACCGAAGTTTCAGCAAACACTGTTTTAAACTGGTTAAACAGTTATAAGAGTTTTGTTCCTAATTGGATAAAAGTGGGTTCTACTGTTTTTTCAATTATTTCATTAGGGCTTTTAATTACCTATTTTTCAGGATTTATATCCGGTTATATTGTGTTTGGCTGGTTTTTAGCCGGACTCATTATTAGCGGACGCTATTTGAAAAAAGTAAACGATTTATCGCAACACACGGCTAAAATTCAAAGTACGTTTGAGCAGTTTCATAAGTTGTTATTAGAAATTGAAACAGAAGATTTCAGCAGTGACTTACTTTCAGAAAAAAAGAAAACGGTTGTAAGTGAAACCGAAAAAGCATCTACCATATTAAAGCAATTTGCAAAACATCTCGATTCGTTGGATCAACGTAGCAACTTATTAGTGGGCGTTGTGGCGAATGGTTTTATGTTACGCGATCTTCGACAATCGTACAATATCGAAAAGTGGATTTCAGAACATAGCGAACATGTTTCAAAATGGATAGATAGCATCGTTTTCTTCGATGCCTACAACACCTTGGCAAACTATGTTTTTAACCATCCTCAGCATGTTTTTCCGGCCATTGTATCATCTGCCACGCAATTACAAGCTGATGGCGCTGGGCATCCTTTATTAGATCCTGAAAAGATGGTGCGCAATGATTTTAAGATAGCTTCGGAAGAGTTTTTCATTGTCACTGGCGCCAATATGGCCGGGAAAAGTACGTTTTTGCGTACGGTTGCCCTGCAAATTGTGATGGCTAATGTGGGGCTTCCGGTGTGTGCTACAAAATCAACCTATCAACCTATTAAACTAATCACTAGTATGCGGACCACCGATAGTTTAACGGATGATGAATCTTATTTTTTCAGTGAGCTGAAGCGATTAAAGTTTATCGTGGAAGAAATTAAAACAGATCGTTATTTTATTATTCTAGATGAAATATTAAAAGGGACGAACAGTACGGACAAAGCCATCGGGTCTAAAAAGTTTGTTGAAAAATTGGTCGCCGGAAATGCCACGGGAATCATTGCCACGCACGATTTAAGTTTATGTGAAGTTTCTGAAAGCATTCCGAATGTAAAAAATTACTTTTTCGATGCCCGAATAGAAGATGACGAATTATACTTCGATTATACATTTCAACCTGGAATTTGTCAAAATATGAACGCCTCTTTTCTGCTGAAGAAAATGGAAATTGTTGATTAATGGATTCGTTAACTCAAATTGTATTAGGCGCTGCCGTAGGGGAAGCCACCCTTGGAAAAACCATGGGCAACAAGGCCATGTTATATGGAGCCATCGCCGGAACCATTCCAGATTTGGATGTGTTATCCAGTAATTTTGTAGATACGGTTACAGCGTTGGAAATACACCGCGGTTTTACGCACTCCATTGTATTTTCAGTGGTTTTTGGAGGTTTCTTTGCTTGGCTTACTTCGTTATACGAAAAGCGGGCTACGTTTAAACAATGGTATTGGCTTTGGTTTATGTGTTTTATAACCCATCCGTTTCTCGATGCGCATACCACTTGGGGAACACAGCTTTTTTGGCCTTTCGATCTTCGCCTTGCTTACAAAAACATTTTCGTGATTGATCCTTTATATACGTTACCGTTTTTAGTGTGCGTAATCTGGACAGCTTTCCTAAAACGTGGCAGTGAAAAACGACGTAAAATAAACAACGCAGGCTTGCTAATCAGTAGTAGTTATATGGTGATTACGTTGATTTTAAAAGGAATTACCTATCATAAGTTTACTAACGCCTTAGATGAACAAAATATCGCTTATAAAGCCATTGAAACCAAACCGAGTCCGTTTAATACTATTCTTTGGACGGCCAATGTTGAGGTGGACGATGCTTTTTTAATTGGGGATTATTCTTTTTTTGATAGTAAGCCTATCCAATTTTACAGGCATCCTAAAAATCATGCGGCTTTAGGGGATTTAAGAAATGAGAATAAAGTACAACGTCTTATTGCAATTTCTAATGGTTGGTACGCCATTTCAGAAAAGAATGACGCCACTTATTTTAACGATTTGCGTTTTGGTTTGTTAAGCGTAGATCCGCAAACCGATAAATGTGCTTTTAGCTATCAGTTACAGCAAACTTCAGAAGGTTTAAATGTAATCGAAGAACCTAAAAACAGGGATGATGCTAAAAAGTTATTAGCTGATTTGTGGGAGCGGGTGCTTGGGAATTGAATTTCAGTATTCAGTAAGTAAGCAGAGGCAACTCATTTTAAGCCAACAACATCACCCCTTACCTCTTCTCTCCATTTTTTTCCAAACTTTTTATCTAAAAAATCAAAAATGGTACTATTATATTGTTTTACGCAGGATTCTGTTGGTGGCGTATCTCCAAAATCCTGAAAAATAATTCCATATCTTTTAGCAAACTTACTGTCTTCAACAGACACGTAAGGTGCTATACCGCTAATTAAAAGTAACCTTGGTTTGTCATTTTGAATATCTTGTTCGGCGATCTCTTTACTAACTTCACAATTTGCATCTACAATTAAATCAAAGCTTGAAATTGAAGATGATTTGATTTCAAATTTGAATTCTTTAGGTTCTGGATTATAGTCAATAACCATTATTTTATAAGTTCCATTTTTTAGGTTGTCAAATTTATAATTTCCTGTACTATCAATTTCCGTAATGTGATTGTTAGGGAGTAGAACTATTGAGGCAAATTGTGGTGTGAGTAATTCTTTTCCAAAGTATACTTTGAGATTTCCACTTACTGAAAATTTATTCGAATTTGATTGCCCGAATAAAGGAATACTTATTAATAATATTATTAAAGCAAGTTTCTTCATTTTATATATAACTAAGCCCTACCAACTACCCTCTTTATTTAACAACTCGTATCTGCTATAATTTTCCATTCGCCATTTATTTTTTTGAAGATGATCATAAACACCCCATTGGCATCGCCTACGTTTCGTTTTAAAAAGTATTCGCCCATCACCCAATAACTATCGTCACTAATTTTTGAAATATCATTGATTTTAAAGCTTAACGTACCAGAATGTTCTTTCGTTGGATATCCTTTTTTATAGTTGTCTAGCGTTTGTTGCCACCCTTTGGTGAGGCCGTTACTGCCATAAAATTTTAAAGAATCACTTTTCCAATAGCCTTGCATAAAACCTTCTAGATCATTATTGGACCAGGCTTTTTCTTGCATTTTCATGACGGTTAAAATGGCGTCTTTGTCTTCGGCTTCGGTTTGGGCAAAGGTTGTGGTTAGGGTGAATATAGTAATTAAAAATAATAGCTTTTTCATTATAATAGTTTTAAAATTTACGTTACAAGCAGTTTGGTATGAATACTTTTCTTGATTTTTCATTTTATATTCGTTGAGTTAAAAGTAGGAAAGCTAATTTATTCAACCACGCTTCCATATTAATTATGCCTGTATTAGTAGTCGTCTTAGTCATAAGAAATTTCTAACGTTGTTAGGTTGCCACTCGGATTCATAAAAATTATAAAAAAGAAATAATCATAGATAAATCCCATTTCATTAAACAGACCGTTTATTTTATTAGATTTTGGATTAAAATCATCAATAGTCAGCATAAAGCAAGGGTAGCAAAGATTAAGTTCTCTCAATTTAATGTTAATACTTTCCAGATTGGATTCAAATCTTTTTAAATCAGACTCAAAATTTTCCCAACCTTTCTCGAACGAACGGAATATTGTCTTTATTTTAAAAAGTACATTGTCATAGATTTTATGAATATCAGCTGAAGTTAGATTTTCAGTTCTGAAAGGAAAGGGCAGATGGTCAGTTTTATTTTGATACGCTGTTACCTTATTGGATGAATAATAGTAATGAAGGAATTTCAGAATATCATTCTTGTCGAGAGGTGTAGTAACTTTTAGATTAGAATATTCTGCAAAACCAATATATCCAATTTCAGATTTGAATTCAGATAATTTTACATTTAAAGTTCTCATAAGAATGACGGCCAAAATATAAAGATACACAATCCCCAATTTACTTTTACAATCTGTAATTTTGTACCCACAAATCCGACAAGTAGGATAGATTGCTATGGAAAAATATATTCAGATATTTAAAGATTCTTATGTTGGGTATTTCAACTATTTGTTAGATGAAATCACCCGTTTTCATTGGGAAAACTATTTCTATGGGCTTATCATCGTGTCGGTGGTTGTTTGGTTGTTGGAATTGCTATTTCCGTGGCGAAAAAACCAAAAAGTATTCCGTAAAGACTTTTGGCTGGATACGTTCTATATGTTCTTCAACTTCTTTTTGTTGAATCTAATAGTACTTATTTTCCTCTCAAACACTGCCGAAGCTTTTTTTAATGACTTCCTTGGTTTAATTGGGCTGCAAGTTTCAGACTTCGAATTACTAAACGTTGATGCTTTACCATACGGATTAGGATTATTAGTCTTCTTTTTGGTGTCAGATTTTGTGCAATGGAATACCCACAGATTGCTGCATAGAGTGCCTATACTTTGGAAATTCCATCAAGTTCATCATTCCGTAAAAGAAATGGGTTTTGCGGCTCATTTGCGCTACCATTGGATGGAACCGGTAGTGTATAAATCCATTTTGTACATTCCATTGGCGATTATCGGTGGGTTTGATGTAACCGATGTTGCAATTGTCCATTTTACTGCTTTGACCATTGGTCATCTAAACCACGCCAACCTAGGATGGAACTACGGAATTTTAAAATATGTGCTTAATAACCCGAAGATGCATATTTGGCATCACGCTAAAATTTTGCCAAAACATACTAAATACGGTGTTAATTACGGGCTTAGTTTAAGTATTTGGGATTATCTTTTTGGTACAAACCACATTCCGCACGACGGAAGGGATATTGAATTAGGCTTTGACGGTGATGAACACTTTCCTCAACAATTCATTCATCAAAGTATATATCCCATAAAAACCAAAAAATAATATAGCCCGTATATAAGGGTGTAAAACACTAAAAATTATGAAGTTTATACTTAAAGTTGTTACACTATTACTTGTTTCTGTTTCATTGGTAAGTTGTAACTTAACATCTGCAGCAGGATTGACAAGTCAAGGCCAACCCACTAAAAAAGTTGAAGGTGATTTAACTTCAACCACGGCAAATTCTGCAGTTAATTTTGACCACGCTGCTTGGGACAAATTGTTGAAAAAGCATGTAGATTCAGAGGGAATGGTCGATTACAAAGGCTTTAAAAATGATAGAGAAGCACTGAATAAATACCTTCAGAAATTATCTTCAACAGAACCAACCGATGCTTGGAGCGTTCAAGAACTATTAGCGTTTTACATTAATTTATACAACGCTTACACGGTAGATTTAATTTTAAATAATTACCCAACTGAAAGCATTCAGGATATCGATGGAGCCTTTACGAAAGGGTTTGTTCCTGTTGGAGATCGTGAATTGTCATTAGGTGGAATTGAAAATGGCATCCTTCGTAAAATGGATGAACCTCGTATTCATTTTGCCATTAACTGTGCTTCCATTTCGTGCCCAAAACTATTGGATGAGGCTTTTACTGCTTCAAAAATAAATGAACAGTTAGATGAAGTAACTCGCGAATTTATAAACAGCGATAAAAACGAAATCACTGCAAATACCCCAAAAGTGTCTTCTGTTTTTAAGTGGTATGCAAAAGATTATACCGTTAATGGAAATAAAGATGTTATTGGTTTTATAAATAAATATAGCGATACCGAAATCAATCCTAGGGTTGAGTTACAGTACAAAGATTACAACTGGAAGCTAAACGAACAGAAATAATATTTTTTAAAGGAATATAGCCCGGAGAAAACCTCTGGGCTATTTATTTCGTAAGTTTAGCGTATGATTAGTATTGTTATCCCCGTATTAAATGAAGCTTCATCTATTGAAAAGCTGCTGCAGCACTTAATAGAAAATGTTACGCCTAAAAATCTTGCTGAAATTACCGTTGTAGATGGCGGAAGCACAGATGGTACGAAACAGTTGATAAAAAATTTCGAATCTAAACCTGAAATAGGAATACAGCTTATTTCTTCGGAAAAGGGGCGTGCAAAACAATTAAATACCGGAGCAAAAAACGCTACAGGGTCAATCCTCTATTTTTTACATGCAGATTCTTTTCCCCCTAAAAATTTTGACGAATTAATTATTTCCGAAGTAGGAAAAGGAAGTCCTGCAGGGTGTTTTAGGATGCAGTTTGATAGTAACCATTGGTGGTTGCGTTTGGCTAGTTGGCTTACGAAATTTAGTTGGCGCGCATGCCGAGGTGGTGACCAAAGCCAATTTATTACCCGTGAATTGTTCGATGAAATAGGTGGTTACGATGAAACTTATATTATTTATGAGGACAATATTCTAATAAACGAATTATACGAACGCAACACGTTTGTAGTCATCAATAAAAAACTGACTTCCTCAGCACGATTGTACCGCGAAAAAGGCGTTTGGTATGTACAATATCACTTTTGGACTATCTACGTTAAAAAATGGTTGGGTGCCGATGCAGATCAACTGTTTGCTTACTATTGTAAACACTTACGGAACAATAAAAAGAAGCAGAACGAGAATGTCACTATCGAGTCGCCAAGAGAAGCGTTTATAGAAAAGTAACTTTTCTAAAATGTTTGCTTTACCCTTTCAAGCGTATTCACTAAAAATTTTATGATTTTCTAAACACTGAAACATTTTAGTTGGTTGTATTTTGAGGATACAAAACCAAAAAACCAACTATGAACATTTTTGAAGCAATTAGAAAAGACCACGACAAACAACGTGAATTGTGCAAACTAGTTACTTCCACATCTGGCGACAGTAAGGGCCGAAAAGAAATGTGGGAAAAACTGAAACACGAACTGCAAGTTCATGCAGACGCTGAGGAGCGTACTTTTTATACCCCACTTATTCAAAACGATATGATGCAAGAACATGCTCGCCATGGAATAGCAGAGCATCATGAAATGGACGAGTTAATTGAAAAAATCGATGATACCGATTTAGATTCGCCTGGTTGGTTAGTGCACGCCAAACAACTTTGCGAGAAAGTAGAACACCATTTAGAGGATGAAGAGCACACCTTTTTTCAATTAGCGGGTAAAGTTTTTACAGAGAAGCAAAAAATTTCTATTGCCAAAGAATACTTAAAAGTGATGAAAGAAAAGCGGTAATATTATTCGTAAATAGAATAATAATATTGCAGCACTAATTGAGACGGTTTGTTTTGAACGGTAAATTGATTGTTCAATCCACCACCAGAATTTTCATGGTCAATAAACCATTTCCATAAAAAACCACCGGCCATCCATGGTTCTTGCCAAACCTCTTCAAAAAGGGCGGTTAGCAACGTGCCTTGGTTGTCGTGATTTATACTTTTCTGCTCTCTGCCACTGTGCCAAGGCTCTTTTCCGGCAAAGTCTGTGTTTCTGTAACCGTATTCAGTAAACAGTATTTTTTTATTGTGTTTTTCTGAAACAGTTTTCATTTCATTCTTCCACTTTTGCCATCCTTTTTTGGCTTCTTGTAAGGTTGGAGTTTTTACTTCAGAAATAGGAAAATAGGCATCTACACCAATAAAATCTAATTGATCCCAGAATGGAACCTTGGTATATTCATCCCAATTGGCGGCATAGGTCAGTTTGCCATTATAGATTTGTTTTATTTCAGAAATCAATTGATTCCAAAATGTTGGACGTTGCCTTATAAACTGTTCCAGCTCTGTGCCAATACATAAAATGGGCACATTGGTTTCTTCAGCAAGACGAGCAAAATCGAGTATAAAATTGCGGTATGAAGTTTCTAATATTTTCCAATCTTTTTCCGAAGACATAGCAAGATGCCCGGTAAACTCGCCTTTTCTAATCCAAATTTGGGGCTTTAGCATGATGTTAATATCGTTTTGCTGTAGCTTGTTAATGTATTGTTTGGTACCTTTAATTGTCTCGCCATACCATTGTCGGTCTGTACTGTATAATAGTTCAGGGTGGTCCAAACTTTCAATAAACCCAAAAGGCATTACCGCTGCATAATTAGCGTTTATTTGCAAAAGTGGAGCTGTGTGTTTAAGGGATACTGAATCACGAGATGCAACAAAGCTAATGCCATTAATTTTAGTGTCTTGCGCATGGCTGGCTACGACAAATAACAGAATTAGAACTAACAAGTAATTTTTCATAGAGTGATTGACAACTATTTCGAAACTGAAAATAGTTTAAAAAATTAGACCGTACTAATTACTTTTGGTTTAAATGCCAATTGTAAGGATAATAAGAGACTTTAAAACTGGAGGGGATTTTTTCTTTTCGGAAGTGGTTTAAAAAGTCAATTTTTGTTTGTCCATTTTTCACAAAATCTTCTTTGTACCACTTAAAAATTTCAGAAATAGCGACTTCATGTTCTGAAACTTTAATGAATGAAGGATTATTCAAAGCTTTTACAGTCTGTTTCTGTAATTGTTCCTCTAATTTTGAAGGTTTATAGGCTTTAGCAATAATGGGCGGGCATCCTTTTGCACCACAGACCAACACAAAATGAAAGCGCGGTTCGTCAAAATTAGCGCGAAGCTTTTTGTTTTCAATATCGTTTAAGGTTAGCGATGTTCCGCCTAAGTTGTATTTTACCCTTTCAAAAAAACCGTCTTTATCTAATGGTGATTCAATAGGGTAATTGTCAACTATTCCTTTTATCACCGCAAGATTGTAAGTATTAATCCAAAAAGCTTGATAGTTTTTTTCTTCAGAAGTAGAAACAGAAATCTTTGCAGCTTGATCAAGTAAGCGATTTAATTTTTCAGGATTTTTTTCAATGCTTTTATAATCAACTTTTCCGTTGGAAACATAGGTTTTAAAAAACATATCAGCTTCATTGAAGAAGGTTTTTGTCGATTGTGAAAACCCAGTTGATGTATTGAATAACAGTATAGTTGCAAAAAGGAATATAAAATGTTTCATCATAATAATTTACGCATTCTAAGTCGTCTTGGTTTCAGTAAAACTTACAAATAGCACAAGTTAATTTGTCCCTTATTTTAATTTGTAATCTGTTTTGCATGTAATTGCGTACATTTAAGTACGACATAAAAGCAATACTTCTCTTTCTATGGAACATATCGTTATTATTGGAAATGGCATTGCGGGCGTTACGGCGGCTCGACATATCCGAAAAGAATCTGATAAAAAAATCACACTTATTTCTGCTGAAGCAGATTATTTTTTTTCCCGAACGGCTCTCATGTATGTGTATATGGGCCATATGCGCTGGTGGGATATTGAACCATACGAAAGCTATTTCTGGAAGAAAAATGATTTAAACCTCAAAAATGCTTACGTAGAAAAAGTTGATACAGATGCTAAAACACTTCATTTTGCTGAAGGAGATGCTATGCATTACGATAAATTGATTATTGCTTCTGGTTCTACTACCAATACATTTGGGTCGGAAGGGCTCGATTTAAACGGTGTGCAAGGTTTAGTGACCAAGCAAGATTTAGAAAAATTAGAAAAAAACGCACCCAATAAAAAAGAGTGCCCCAATGCGGTTATAGTAGGCGGCGGATTAATAGGTGTAGAAATGGCTGAAATGCTTCGCACCCGGGGAATTGAAGTGACTATGCTAGTTCGCGAAGATGCTTTTTGGACTAGCGCTTTGCCAAAACCCGAAGCCGAAATGCTATCACGCCACATACAATCACACGGTGTTGATATTCGTCACGAAACCAACCTCGATAAAATCCTTGGCGATGAAAACGGGAACGTTCGTGCTGTAGTTATAAAAGAAACTAGCGAAGAAATTCCTTGCAAGGTGGTTGGGATTACAACGGGTGTAAAACCGAATATCACATTTTTGAAAGATTCAGGGATTGAAACCGATAAAGGGATTTTAGTTAATCGTAAACTGGAAACTAGTGTAAAAGACGTCTATGCAATTGGCGATTGTGCTCAACAACGTGAACCAATTGGAAACCGCCCACCAGTTGAAGCAGTATGGTACACAGGTCGGATTATGGGAGAAACACTAGCGCAGACCATCTGTGACAATCCTTGGGAGTATAACCCTGGAAACTGGTTTAACAGTGCCAAATTTTTCGATATAGAATATCAAACCTATGGTTGGGTGCAGCCCAAACGAAGAAGAAAGGATTCTGAAGCGCAATTTCATTGGAAATGTAAAAGTGATCTTAGATGTATTACCGTTTCTTACCATACAGAAAACAAACAGTTTTTAGGAATAAACACCTTCGGAATACGAATGCGTCACGAAGTTTTTGACCGTTGGCTTAATGAAAAGAGAGACGTCGATTATGTGATAAAGCATTTAAAAAAAGCCAATTTTGATCCTGAATTTTATAGAAAATATGAAAAAGAAATTCTTTCAGCTTATAAAAATCAACAACCTGTAACTGCATAACCTTATGAGTACTTTTCAACGTAATATGAGCCTAACAGGCGAACCACCAAAAACAATTAATACCCAACAAAAAATAGCAAGCTTTATAGGTTTAGCTGGTCTGTTAGTGTTATTTGTAGCATTATTTAATGTCAATTTTCCGAATAAAACCTTGTGGTTGAGTGTTTCATTATTGTCTATAGCAGTAGGTACTATATGGTTTTCTAGAGCAGAATACTTAAGTAAACACGAAGGGATAAGCAATAATGGTGTATACTTTAAATCATTATCATCACGTGGTTTTTGGGGTTGGATATTAGGTATGACATTAACCTTGTTTTATGTGGCGTTGTATTGGTTTCCGCAGTATCTAGGTTTGGTTAAAGACGGTGATAACACAGGAGTGATTTCGTTATTCGATCCTTTGAGTAAATTTTTAAGTGGCAATCCGGCCAGTCAATGGTTTTTATACGGAACGCTTTATACCTTGGCGATTTTAGCTTTTGGAATAAAGTTTATCTGGAAATACCGTCATAACCGATATGAAGTTATTAGAACTTTTTCGGTAATGTTCTTTCAGTTGAGTTTTGCATTTATTATTCCTGAAATTTTAGTTCGCCTTAATCAACCGTATTACGATTTTAAAAATATTTGGCCGCTTAACTATGAGCTTTTTGCTGGTTATAAGATAGATGAATTTTTAAGTGCTGGCGATGTTGGGTTGATTATGATCATCTTCGGAATCCTTTCCATTTTTGTAATCACACCTATTTTAACCTATAAATACGGAAAACGATGGTATTGCTCATGGGTATGTGGTTGTGGCGGTTTGGCCGAAACTGCTGGAGACCCTTTTCGTCATTTATCAGACAAACGCATGGTCGCCTGGAAGGTGGAACGCTGGGTCGTTCATAGTGTTGTAGTTTTTGTAACGGTAATGACAACAGCAGTTGTGTTTAGTTATTTACAAGGCAACGAATCGCAATCCATTAGTGAGTGGAGCGGACTGGAAAACAAAGCCGTTTTTATGAGTGATCCAGACGGAAAACCCATTAACGAACGTATTTTGGCGGCTCAAAAAGCCAAAGCAAGTCAGGTGATTTTTATCAATAAAGCCGATTCAAAAAAAGCACCAGTTTTAGAAACCACTGAAGGAATTAATATTCCGTTTCATGTTATTTCTGAAACTGAAAATGAAATCGCCCTTACTCGATTAAAAAACGGATTGAGTGCTTCATTATTAGTAGATTCTGCTTCAAAAGAATACCTGACAATTAATGATGGAGTAGCAACTTCATTTTTCGATAATTTGTGGATATCAAAAGAGTTTTTCATTTGGTTCGTGATCGGGTTGCTAACCTTAGTTTTTGGCGGGGTTATGCTTTTTAGAAGAGAACAATTAGCAAAAGATGCTAAATATGGTGCTATTGGATATTTTGTAGTGGTAACATCTATTTTATTGTTCACGTATTTCAGTACACCTGGAAAACTATTTTTCTTTAATGCGTATGAATTGCGCCAAACCTATGGTTTTTTAATTGGTGCCATGTTTAGCGGTGTTATTGGGGTTGGTTTTTATCCTATCTTCGGAAGCCGTGTTTGGTGTCGTTTTGGATGCCCGATGGCTGCGATTTTAGGATTTCAGCAACGTTTGTTCTCCCGTTTTAGAATTACCACAAATGGCGGACAATGTATCTCTTGCGGAAACTGTTCTACCTATTGCGAAATGGGAATCGATGTAAAAGCCTACGCTCAAAAAGGTGAAAACATTGTGCGAAGCTCGTGTGTGGGCTGCGGTATTTGTTCTGCAGTATGTCCACGTGGTGTTTTAAAACTGGAAGACGGTCCACGAAAAGGCCGTATTGAAGGAAATGAAGTCCTATTAGGGAATGATGTAGATTTAATGGAATATGTAAATGGGAAATAAGAATTTAGACACAAATTAAAATCAGCTACAAATCTTAAAAGAAACCCTTTTTCAACCTAAAATCTACATGCCTCCAATTATAAAAGTTATTATTCCGGCTTTTAACGAAGCCGGTTCTATTGCCAAGGTAATTGGTGATGTTCCTAAACAAGTTTCAGAAATCATTGTTGTTAGTAATAACTCTACAGATGAAACTGAAACGGTTGCAAAAAAAGCCGGTGCCACAGTTCTTTCCGAAGAAAAAAGAGGATATGGTTACGCTTGCTTGAAAGGAATGGACCACATAGCCCGACAAAACCCTAAACCTAATATTGTTGTTTTTTTGGACGGCGACTATAGTGACTATCCAGAAGAGCTTTCAAAAATTGTTGCACCTATTATTGAAGAAAATATCGATTTTGTAATCGGGGCACGTGTAAAAGAATTGAGAGAAGATGGTTCTATGACATTTCCGCAGAAGTTTGGAAATTGGTTAGCAACTTCGTTAATGCGGCTTTTCTTTAACTCAAAATTTACAGATCTTGGGCCGTTTCGGGCTATAAAATATGATAAATTGCTTCTTCTAAATATGGAAGATAAAACATATGGATGGACCGTAGAGATGCAATTAAAGGCTTTAAAACGAAACTATTCTTATAAAGAGATACCAGTAAAATATAGAAATAGAATAGGTGTTTCAAAAGTTTCAGGAACCGTAAAAGGTGCTATCTTTGCCGGCGTAAAAATCCTAAGTTGGATCTTTAAATATAGTTTTAAAAAATGATATTCGAAATAAGCATCGTTGTAATTTATTCCATAGCATTGCTACTTATTTTTCTGTATGCTTTGGCACAACTCAATTTGTTTGTCAATTACCTAAAAGCTAGAAACAAAAAGGATACGGACCCCACTTTCGATTTTTCAAACCCTGAAGAAATTCCGTTTGTAACCATTCAATTGCCCGTGTATAACGAGTTGTATGTAATGGAACGTCTGCTGAATAATATTGCGGAATTAGAATATCCTAAAGATAAGTTAGAGATTCAAGTGTTAGACGACTCTACCGACGAATCTTTTCAAGCTACTGCTGCTCACCTAAAAAAACTACAAGAATCTGGATTAGATATTAAACAGATGAGTAGGGAAGTGCGTTCTGGCTTTAAAGCTGGAGCATTAAAAGAAGGATTGAAAACCGCAAAAGGTGAGTTTATTGCCATTTTTGATGCCGATTTCCTTCCGAAGAAAGACTGGTTACAAAAAACCGTTCCTTATTTTAAAGATGAGAAAATTGGTGTGGTGCAAACCCGTTGGGGTCACATTAATAGAAACTATTCGCTCCTTACAAAAATACAAGCTTTTGCACTCGATTTTCACTTTGTGTTAGAGCAAGTAGGCCGTAATTTCGGGAATCATTTTATCAATTTTAACGGTACCGCTGGTATTTGGCGAAAGACATGTATTATCGATGCAGGGAATTGGGAAGGTGATACCTTAACCGAAGACTTAGATTTAAGTTACCGTGCTCAACTTAAAAAATGGAAGTTTAAATACTTGGAAGATGTAGAAACTCCAGCTGAGCTTCCCGTGGTAATTAGTGCTGCAAAATCTCAGCAATTTAGATGGAATAAAGGCGCTGCAGAGAATTTTCAGAAATTATATCTAAGACTATTAAAAGACCCTACCGTTCCTTGGAAAACAAAATTTCATAGTTTTTTCCACTTACTGAACAGCAGCATGTTTTTATTGATCTTGACCGTGGCCATTTTAAGTGTGCCCATGTTATATATAAAAGCGGCAAACCCAGAATGGGCTGTGGTTTTTTATATATTGGCAGGCTTTGCGTTTAGTACTGTTATCTTTTTTATGTGTTATTGGCTCACGTATTCAAAAATTCATGGCGGCGGATTTAAAAATTTCCTGAAATATATTGGGATGTTCTTTACGTTCTTTTCTGTAGCCATGGGCTTTTCGGTACATAACTCACTTGCGGTTTTAGAAGGTCATTTTGGTAAGAAAAGTGATTTTATACGAACACCAAAGTTTAATATTTCCCTTAAAGAAAGTTGGAAAGAAAACAAGTACCTGACAAAGAATTTTTCGGGAAACACGATTATTGAAGGGATTTTAATGCTCTATTTCGCCTTTGGAATGTACAGTGCTTTTGTTGTTGGGAAAGAAGATGGCGATTTTGGTCTTTTTCCGTTTCACTTGATGCTTTTTGTAGGCTTTGCTTTTGTGTTTTTTAAGAGCTTGTTAAGTAGGGCTTAAATTAGTGAATAGAAAGTCGAAACTGCTGCGGGGTCATCAGCTCTAATTTTTTAAACTGCCGGTTAAAATAGCTCACATTATTAAATCCAGATTTAAAAGCAATTTCTGAAATAAGCATCGTCTTATTTTTTTTCATTAACCTTTTTGCAAACTTTATCTTTTCTGAATTCATAAAATCTATTGGCGAAACTCCTAAAGTATTTTTAAACTTTTTGTGAAAATTAGACGTACTCATATATGCCTTTTCGGCTAAGGTGTCCACGCTAATATTTTTGTTGGTTAAATTTTCTTTGATGTATTTTACCACAGAACCAATACGAGTATCGCTAAAAATTTCTAGATGATCATTTAAAATACTGTATTTGGCCTTTGTTTGAAGCAGCCTAATAATTAACTCTTGAATCATTAGATCTAGCAATACATCTTTCGACGAAGAGTTTTTAGTAAATGTATTCACCAGTCTATCTATAAGGTAATTCACTTCAACTTGATTGGTAAGGTGAGATGCAAACCCTTCCTCTAGACTCCAATTGTTGTTTTCGTTTTCAATTTCTACTTGTTGATTAAACTTTAAAGCGACCTCGTTTATTTTTTCAGGATCAATCCCCAACGCCAAACATTGCGTAGGACTATTTTTCGTTGCAATAGGGAAGTCGATAATCATTTCTTTGTTAGCGGGCATTACAACCGATTCGCCGGGAAGGAAATCAAACTCAGGGATATTGGCAAGATGCATTATTTTTTTGCCTGTGAGCATACTAGCAATAACTGGAAAGTCAAAAGTAAGTGAAACTCGTTCTGCCATTTTATGCGTTTCAAAAATATTCAACTCAGAATATTCGGCATTGTATGTAGTTCTATTTTCAACTAAAGTGAAAATTTTCCGACTTTCTTTATGTCTTGCTAAAGAGTGATTCATATTCAATATTACGTAAAAATTTCAGTAAAATCTATAAAAAGTAGAAACGTGTTATTCTTCAATAGTATTGTTCAATTATATAGTGATATTATAAAATATCTTTATTAAAATTATGTAATTCATAAAATAATAACTAAATAATTGTCATTATGAGCAATATAAAAACAGAGAAGGGAAAGGCTATAGATCAACCAAAATTTAAAGATACGTATGATAATTTTATTGGTGGAGAATGGGTAAAACCAGTTAAGGGAGAGTATTTTGAAAGTATTTCCCCTGTAGATGGGAATTCGTTTACAAAAGTAGCCCGATCTACTAAAGAGGATGTAGACAAAGCATTAGATGCTGCATGGGAAGCCGCTAAAACTTGGAATAGAAAGTCAGCAACTGAACGGAGCAATGTACTTTTAAAAATTGCTGATATAATTGAAAATAATATTGAAACCTTAGCACGAGCTGAGACTTGGGACAATGGAAAACCGATTCGGGAAACAACCAATGCAGATTTACCCCTGGCGGTAGATCACTTTAGATATTTTGCTGGTGTTATTAGGGCTGAAGAAGGTGGAGCTAGTGAGTTAGATGAAAACACCGTTTCATTAAATATTTGGGAACCATTAGGGGTTGTAGGGCAAATAATCCCATGGAACTTCCCAATTTTAATGGCAGCTTGGAAGTTAGCACCTGCATTAGCTGCTGGAAACTGTGTGGTTTTAAAGCCAGCTGAGCAAACTCCTGTTGGAATTATGATTTTAGCAGAATTGATTCAAGATGTTGTTCCCGCTGGAGTGTTAAATATTATAAACGGATTTGGTCTTGAAGCTGGAAAACCATTAGCATCAAGTCCTCGTATTAAAAAGATTGCTTTTACGGGTGAAACCACTACTGGACAATTAATTATGCAATATGCTTCCAAAAATATTATTCCTGTTACCTTAGAATTAGGAGGGAAATCACCAAATATTTTCTTTAAAAGCATCATGGATGAAGATGATGATTTTCTTGATAAAGCTATTGAAGGAGCAGTCCTTTTCGCTTTTAATCAAGGAGAGGTTTGTACAGCTCCATCTAGGATTTTAGTTGAAGAGAGTATTTTTGATGAATTTATGGAGCGTGTTGTAGAGCGAACCAAAGCTATTAAAATAGGTCACCCCTTAGATCCGGAAACGATGATGGGAGCTCAAGCCTCTAACGATCAATACGAGAAAATTTTAAACTACATTAAAATTGGTAAAGAAGAAGGCTGTGAAGTACTTGCTGGAGGAGATTCAGCTTACAATGAAGGCCTAGAAGGTGGATATTATATTCAACCCACCATTTTTAAGGGCAATAACAAGATGCGGGTATTTCAAGAAGAAATTTTCGGCCCTGTAGTTTGTGTTACAAGCTTTAAAAATGAAGCAGATGCGATTGAGATTGCTAATGATACTTTATATGGTCTTGGCGCTGGTGTTTGGACACGCGATATGCATCAAGCGTATCAAATTTCAAGAGAAGTGAAGGCAGGTAGAGTATGGGTGAACAACTATCACGCATATCCGGCACACGCGCCTTTTGGAGGCTATAAAAAATCTGGAATTGGTCGAGAAAACCATAAAATGATGCTCGATCATTACCGTCAAACTAAAAATATGCTCATTTCCTACGATAAGAAAAAATTAGGTTTCTTTTAATATTTAGTTGGTTTTAAGAAGGTCGGAATTAATTTCCGGCCTTTATTTTTAAATTTAGAATATGAAAAATAGTAGAGTAGCAATAACAGATGAAGCAAAAAAGATTGTTGAACAAATGAAAGAACAACACGGTTCGCTTATTTTTCATCAAAGTGGAGGTTGTTGTGATGGATCGTCACCTATGTTGATTTCAAAAGATGACTTTTATTTAGATGAAAGCGATATCCTTTTAGGAGCAGTTGCTGGCGTTTCTTTTTATATGAATCAAGATCAATATGAATATTGGAAACATACGCATTTAACCGTAGATATTACAAAAGGTCGTGGTTCTAGTTTTTCTGTAGAAATTCCATTAGGTATTCGATTTTTAATAAAATCAAGGTTGCTTACCGAAGCAGAAAATGAACATTTCAGAAAAGTAGAAGCTGAAAAAAATGAGTCGTTACCTTAAAGAACAACCTCACTATTAATTAAATTTTCCTATCTCTCGATCTTGTTTTTTAGATAAAACCTCCTAAACTTTAAAAAACCTTGAAGGTTTTATATCTTGTGGTATCAGTAAAGTAAAACCAAGTGAGAGACTTTTTCAACCTGTATAGAATTCCATTGCTTTTCGCTGTGATAAGTATTGCTTTGTACGCCAGTTTTGGCTACGATTTAAACCGAAGTGATTTTGCCAAACTGCTTCCGCTGTATGGAGCTTTATTTTTCTTAGCATACAAACTCATTCAAATAACAAAGGGGAATTTTTGGGTTCTTTTCGGATTTGGGATTGCTTTTCGATTAGTCTTTTTAGTTGTAATCCCCAATTTGTCACAAGATTTTTATCGTTTTATCTGGGATGGTAGGTTGCTGCTGCAAGGGGAAAATCCATATCTTTTTACACCAGAGCAATATGTAAATAAAACATCTGAAATACTGAATAGTTTAAGGTGGCTTAGTGGAGCCGAAGCAACTAAACTAATAAATGGAATGGGCGCTCTCAACGCTAGCCATTACAGTAATTATCCCCCAATCAATCAACTGTTTTTTGCAATAGCTGCTTTATTTGCTAAAAACAGTATACTTGGTTCAGTAGTGGTGTTACGATTGATTATGATTCTTGCAGATGTAGGTATCTTTTACTTCGGAAGAAAATTATTGAAGAATCTTAATCTGAATTCACATACTATTTTTTGGTATTTCTTGAATCCTTTTATCATAATTGAACTCACCGGAAATTTACATTTTGAAGGCGTGATGCTTTTCTTTCTAGTTTGGGCACTTTACTTATTGCAAAAAAGAAAATGGGTTTTGGCTGCTGTATTGTTGGGGGTTTCTGTTTCAGTAAAACTATTACCATTGTTGTTTTTACCACTATTCTTTAACTACTTCTTGAAGAATAAGAAGGGTGAAAATGATTCTTTGCCGAACTTCACTTCACTAGGAATAAAGAAACTGATTCTGTTTTATATGGCTTGTTTGTTAACAGTTGTTGTAACTTTCTTACCGTTCTTTTCTTCAGAATTTCTTCAGAATTTCACTACAACCATTGGTTTGTGGTTTCAGAATTTTGAATTTAATGCAAGTGTGTATTATATCATAAGATGGATAGGTTTTCAAACCGTTGGATGGAATATTATTGTTACGGTTGGTAAGATATTGCCACTAATTGTCATTGCTTTTATATTAATACTTACCTTTTTCAGAAGAAATGAAACACTACCCAAATTAATCACTGCGATGCTCTTTGGCGTTTCATTTTACTTCTTGCTTTCGACTACGGTGCATCCTTGGTATGTTACCACGCCTTTACTGTTGTGCTTGTTTACCAAATACCGTTTTCCTATAGTTTGGAGTGCTGTGATAATATTAAGTTATAGTGCTTATGGAGCTGATGGGTTTAAAGAAAACCTTTGGTTAGTAGCTGTGGAATATTTGGTGGTAATTGGATATGCCACTTGGGAAATTAGAAAAAATATTTCAGAAAAGAACTCCTCTCTTATCTCTACGTAAAAGAGGAATTAGGATGGATTACTTCACTCGTTTAAGTGAGTAAAAATCTTTCCGTCTATCTTTTAAATTCCGTACAGCGCCGAACGTGTGTAATTCCCGTAACAAATCTAGATCTACGTCGGCGACCAAAATCATTTCGGTATTTGGAGTCGTTTCAGCTTTTACACCGTTGTTTGGGAAAGCAAAATCGCAAGGTGTAAATACTGCCGATTGCGCATATTGAATATCCATATTATGAACTTTCGGTAAGTTACCAACGCTGCCAGCAATGGCTACATAGCACTCGTTTTCAATCGCCCGAGCTTGTGCACACAACCGAACTCTGGAATACCCATTTTGGGTGTCGGTTAAGAAAGGAACAAATAAAATGTCCATTCCTTCATCTGATAAAAGTCTGGAAAGCTCAGGAAATTCAGAATCGTAACAAATTAATATTCCTACTTTACCACAATCGGTATCAAAAGTTTTTAATGTGTTACCCTGTTGCATGCCCCAAACTTTGGCTTCATCTGGTGTCACGTGTAATTTTTCGTACCGTTCCACACTTCCGTCGCGACGGCATAAATAACCTACATTGTATAGCTTGTCATTTACCACTTCGGGCATACTTCCGGAAATAATATTGATGTTGTATGAGATGGAAAGTTTGGACAACCGTTCGGTAATTTCGGCAGTGTGCGTGGCCAGTTCACGTATCGCTTCCGGCTCACTCATATGGTTATATTCTGCCATAAGTGGGGCGTTGAAAAACTCTGGAAACACAGCGAAATCACTACGATACCCAGCAACACTGTCAATAAAATATTCAGCTTGCTGCATTAAATCTTCTATGCCGTTATACGAACGCATTTGCCATTGAATGAGCCCCAAGCGAACGACACTTTTAGTAGCAGTTGGCTTTTTATCCGGTTTGGTGTAGTAAATATTATCCCATTCCATTAAAACGGCGTATTCACCAGAAGCGGCATCACCCTCCAAATAGCCTTTTAATACCCGAAGCGGGTGAAAATCGTTCGATAATTGAAAATTCAATACGGGGTCTTCAATTTCCTTGCTTCGTACTTTTTCTAAGTATTTTTTAGGTGAAATAGTATCGGCATGTTTGTGGTAATTAGGCATTCTTCCCCCAAAAACAATGCTTTTAAGATTTAAGTTCTCACATAATTCTTTTCGATAGTCGTACAGTCTACGTCCTAACCGAAGTCCGCGGTAATCAGGATGTATAAATACATCGATTCCGTAGAGCACATCACCGTTGGGGTCGTGAATTTTAAACGATGGGTCGCGCGTAATATCATCGTAGGTATGGTTGTCTTCAATTTTATCATAATCTACAATAATCGATAGGGCACAACCTGCAATTTCGCCATCGGCCATAATCACTACTTGACCTTCGGGAAACAGAGAAATTAAATTACCAATCTCTTCAATTTTCCAATAGGAATTTGGCAACCCTCCATATGACTGAAGGGTTGCTTTTTTTAACGCTTCGTAATCTTTAAGCGTCAAGAACTTTAATTCTATATTTTCTATTTTGTTTTCCATGGGCTACATATCTAACAGATATGCGAAAATTAAAGGGGCGACGATGGTAGCGTCACTTTCTATGATGAATTTTGGCGTATCAATGTCTAATTTACCCCACGTAATCTTTTCGTTGGGGACGGCTCCAGAGTAGCTTCCATAGCTCGTTGTAGAGTCTGAAATTTGACAAAAATAACTCCAGAAAGGCGTATCTGTGCGTTCCATATCTTGATACAACATCGGCACTACACAAATAGGGAAATCGCCAGCAATACCACCTCCAATTTGAAAGAAACCAATCCCTTTTTCTGAATTATCAGTGTACCAATCTGCCAAGAAAGTCATATACTCAATACCACTTTTCATGGTTGAAGCTTTCAGCTCACCTTTTAAAACGTAGCTCGCAAAAATATTCCCCATGGTACTGTCTTCCCAACCTGGGCAAACAATAGGAAGATTTTTCTTTGCGGCAGCGTACATCCACGAGTCTTTCAAATCGATTTCGTAATGTTCTTCTAAAACGCCACTCAACAACAGTTTATACATATATTCGTGCGGTAAATAGCGTTCGCCTTTGGCTTCGGCTTCTTTCCAGATTTTCACGATGTGTTCCTGAATTCTTCGGAACGCTTCTTCTTCAGGAATACACGTATCGGTAACCCGATTCAGTCCTTTTTCCAATAATTCCCATTCATCTTTTGGGGTTAAATCACGATAATTAGGAACTCGTTTGTAGTGACTATGTGCCACTAAATTCATTATATCTTCTTCTAGGTTTGCACCGGTACACGAAATGATATGTACTTTATCTTGACGAATCATTTCAGCAAATATTTTACCTAATTCGGCAGTACTCATGGCTCCTGCAAGCGAAACCAACATTTTTGAACCACTGTTCAACTGTTCTTCATATCCTTTTGCGGCATCTACCAAAGCAGCTGCGTTAAAGTGCAAATAATACTTTTGAATAAATTCTGAAATTGCTCCTTTATTAGTGCTCATCTTTGTTGTTGTTAAATTTTGAAATTCCTTTTTTACTTGCCTCGAGCGGAGTCGAGTGGGTGAAATTACTTTCAAATTCGTCTTTTCCTTCAGTTCCTTCAAACTTGTAGCTTAGCATTTTGTAGTACAATTTAGCCGCTAAAAAGTCGGAAGATTTTTCAGCTGGGTTTGGACATAATTCTACAATATCAAACCCAACGACATTTCGTTCGGCAAATACTTGCTTTAAAAACTCCATAGTTTCGTAGAAAAACAATCCGCCAGGCTCTGGTGTTCCGGTTGAAGGTAAAATAGAAGGATCGAATGCATCTAGATCGAACGTAATAAATACGTTTTCACCTAGTGCTTCAATCACATTGTCCATCCAATATTCATCGGTTGCCATTTCGTGTGCAAACCACGTTTTTTCACGGTCCAATACGGTTGTTTCGGCAACGTCCATACTGCGAATGCCTACTTGCACTAAATTGGTAGTCTGGCTAGCTTCGTAAACAGCGCAAGCGTGATTACAAGAAGAACCTTCATACTCTTTCCGAAGGTCGGCGTGCGCATCGATATGAAGCACAGTTAAATCGTCAAAACATTCGTTAAAGGCACGGATTGTACCAATAGAAATACTATGTTCACCACCAAAAACCGTAACAAATTTATTCCGAAGAATATAATCTTTCGTTTTTTTGTGAACTGCTTCTACCATCGCTTCCGGCGAAGTATTTTCTGTGATGGGTTCGCTTAAATAAATTCCTTGTTTGTAAACTTCGGTTTCGGTTTCAATATCGTACAATTCCATATTTTCTGAAGCGTGTAAAAAAGCTTCAGGCCCTTTATCGGCTCCCTTTTGCCAAGTACTAGTGCCGTCATAAGGAACTGGGATTAATACAATTTTTGAAGTTTCCAGAGCCGCATATTTCTGCGGGATTCCGGCGTACGTTTTAGTGTTCATAACCTAAAATGTTTAGCAATTGCTCGCTTGTTTGTTGTTGTGAAAATAATTTGGTTGAGATGTTTCCATCTTCATCCTTGTCAATTAAAATATGTTTTGGCGAAGGAATTAAACAGTGTTGTAATCCGCCAAACCCACCAATGGTTTCTTGATATGCTCCCGTGTTGAAAAAGCCGATATACAACGGTTTTTCTTTTTTGAATTTAGGTAGATATATAGCGTTCATATGTTGCTCGCTATTGTAATAATCATCGCTGTCACAGGTTAATCCACCTAATAATACGCGTTCGTATTCATCATTCCAACGGTTTATGGCTAGCATGATAAAACGTTTGCTAATAGCCCACGTATCGGGCAACGTAGTAATAAAAGAAGAATTAATCATATTCCACTTTTCACGATCGTTTTGTTGCTTTTGGTATAAAACCTCGTAAATAGCACCGCCACTTTCGCCTACGGTAAAGCTACCAAATTCCGTAAATATATTAGGTACAGGAACATCAGCTTCTGCACAAGTGATATTTATTTGGTTGATTATTTCGTCAATCATATATTGATAATCGTACTCAAAAGCCAATGAGTTTTTTATAGGAAATCCACCGCCAATATTTAAGCTATCTAATGTTGGGCACACCTTTTTAAGTTTGGTATACACGTTTAAACACTTAACCAATTCGTTCCAGTAATAGGCGTTGTCGCGAATACCGGTGTTAATGAAAAAGTGAAGCATTTTAAGTTCAACCTGCTTGTTGTCCTTAATTTGTTTTTCGTAAAAAGGAACAATGTTTTTATAGCCAATACCTAAGCGAGAGGTGTAAAATTCAAACTTTGGTTCTTCTTCCGAAGCGATTCTAATCCCTACTTTGTAATTGCCTTCAATTTGTTCGGAAAGCAACCCGATTTCTTCATAATTATCGATTACAGGAATACAGTTTTTATGGCCCTCATTTATTAATCGTGCAATATTGTTAATGTATTGCTCTCGCTTAAAACCGTTACAAATCACATAGGTGTTGTTGTTGATTTTTCCTTCCGCTTTTAAATTTTCAACAATATTAATATCGAAAGCAGATGAGGTTTCAATATGAATATCGTTCTTCAACGCTTCGTGCAATACATGCTTAAAGTGAGAACTTTTTGTGCAATAACAATAATTGTAATTACCTTGATACTTATGTTTTTCAATAGCATTACCAAACCATTTTTTAGCACGTTGTATGTTTTCTGAAATTTTAGGAAGATACGTAAACTTTAAAGGTGCACCGTATTCTGAAACCAACTTCATCAAGTCGATATTATGAAATTCTAGCGTTTTGTTTTCGTTTAAAGTAAACTCTTCCTGTGGAAAATAATATGTTTGATCAATGAGATCAATGTATTTAGTATTCATTTTTTTCTGAAATTTAAACATGAAAATTATAAATCAATTATTTGAAATACTCTTAAAATGAGTGATATAACAAAAAATTAACGATAATTTCAAATACGGATAGGGTTGAGCCAGTAGGCTAAACGTTGTGAGAAACCTGATACAGGTTCTAAAGGTAGAGCGGAAGCTAGCTTTAAATTTTGGCTGGTTGCCTGGCAACCTGTTTTTGAATATAACTTCCTAATCTTCAAAAACCCAAACACAGAAACACGGTTCAATTTGTTCAGCTAAATGCGCAGCAAATGTAATTTATTTTTTGATATAGAAAATCATTTCAGTAAAATTTAGCATAAAAAAAACACCTCGGTGTAAACGAGGTGTTCTATATTGAATAGCAATAAAGTTTTACATCATACTAAAAAGCTCAACTTCTCTTTTGGTCAATATTTTCCATCGACCTCTTGGAAGGTCTTTTTTGGTAAGGTGTGCAATGGTTACACAATCTACTTTTACCACATCGTAGTCTAAATGATCAAAAATATCACGGATAATGCTGTTCCCCATGTTTTTAATTTTCAATCCTATTTCTTTTTTAGGAGAATTTTCTACGTAGCTAATTTCTTCTACTTCAACCGTTTTACCATTAATGGTTAAGCCTTCTTCTATTTTTTGAAGATCGGAAGCTTTTAGGTTTTTGTCCAACTCTATATGAAATAGGCGAGGCATTCCTTTATTATGAAGTTTTTTCACCAGCTTGTCATCGTTGGTAAATAACAACAGACCCGTTGCATTTCTGCCTAAGCGTCCTATAGGTTTAACATCGGCTGTAGTAGCGTTCGAGATTAAATCCATCACCGTTAAGCCTTTACTTTCACTGGTTGTAGTTGCTACGGACTTTGGTTTGTTTAATAAAACATAGGTGTCTGGCTCTGGATTAATGCGACGGCCATCAAAACGAACATCATCAGCTAACTGAACTTTATAGCCCATTTCGTTGATAATTTCTCCATTTACAGAAACCAAACCGGTTTTTATGTAGGTGTCCGCTTCTCTACGAGAGCAAATACCGCTGTTAGCAATATATTTGTTTAACCGGATTCCATTCGGGTTTTCTTGGTGGTTGGTATTACCACTTTTATTTGGTTTCTTAGTTGTAGGTTTTTTTCTACTTAAAGGAGCATTTCCTCGTGCATTGCTTCCTTTTCGGGTGTTACCAGCACCACGTCCAGAAGGTTTTCCTTTACCGCTATTGTCTTTTCTGCTCATATTTATTTCCGAACTTAATCCGGAATCTTTTTAATGCCTTGTATAAAAGGCAACGTTCTCAAATTTTTTGCAAAGGTAGGCAAAGCCTTTGGTTTTCAAATAATAATAGCTGAAAATCCGTTGTTTAAATTTTTAGAAGAAACCTATTGACTAGCAAATCAATATCAATTAAAACAATACTGAAGACACCTAAAACAATGATGAATTTTAATATGTTATGTAGTAAGATGTAATGTAGTTTCCTTTTTGATTTCCAAAGTACGAATAGGAAGACTAATAGTGCAAAAACGCTTCCGAAGAAAAAGTAATTCATATATCCAATTGGGAATTTGAATATAAGTAGTAAAGCCGGTATAAATGCAACAAAACACATAAGGGTTAACATACGTTTTGAAACCTTTTCACCATATACAACGGGAATGGTATGATAGTCTTGCGCAAGATCCCCTTTTATGTTTTCTAAATCTTTTACTAATTCCCGCATTGAAATTAGAAGAAATAAGAACGTAGCGTGTACAAAAATGACCAAGTCGAAATTACTGTAATAGATAAACACCGCAAAGAAGGGGATTACTGCTAAAATTGCAGCCGTGATATTCCCAATAAAAGGATACTTTTTAAGCTTGTGCGAATACAACCAAAGCACAAAAATATATACTGAAAAAAAGAGCACAGCCTTAAACGAAACATAGCTAGCAAAAATGACCGAAAGGAAGTTTAGTATAAAATACACAGAAAGCTTAGTACGCTGGCTCACCAACCGATCAAGCATGGTTTTTTGCGGTCGATTTATTAAATCTTTTTCGCTATCGTAAAAACTGTTGATGATATATCCAGACGCGATTGCAGCTGCTGAAGCTAATACCAACATCAACAAATTAACATCCAATAAAACATTTTTAACCGGTAAATCTGGCGCTAAAATGTAGATGGAAGTTAAATATTGCGCAATAATGATTATAAGAATATTATAACCACGAACCACCGAAAACAAGCTGAAAACCTTTAGTAGAAAATGTTTTTGTTTCCGACTTAGCATAATCTATGTTGAGTTGAAAATATTTAAAAGTTATAAACCACTTCCAGTCTAAAATCTTTTAAGGCTTCGCGTGCTTTATCAATATCTTCGGTAAAACCCAACATATAACCACCACCGCCAGAACCACATAACTTTAAGTAGTAAGCATTGGTCTCAATTCCTTTTTTCCACAAGGTGTGGAATTGTTTCGGGATCATCGGTTTAAAGTTGTCTAAAACCACTTTTGAAAGTTGTTTTACGTTTCCGAAGAGCGATTTCACATCACCTTTTAAAAAGTCGTGAACACAAGCATCGGTATGTTTTACAAACTGGTCTTTTACCATGCTTCTAAACCCTTCTTGCTTCATGTTTTCCATAAAAATATGAACCATTGGCGCTGTTTCTCCAGTACTACCACTATCTAATAAGAATACTGCTCCTTTTCCATCTTCAGTTTGCGAGGGAATTCCGGCAGGTTCAATATTATCTTTGCTATTGATTAAAATAGGTAAACTTAAGTAACTGTTCAATGGATCTAAACCTGAAGATTTACCGTGGAAAAAAGATTCCATTTCGGCAAAAATTGCTTTTAGTTGAAGCAGTTTTTCACGGGTTAAATTTTCAAGAACCGTAATTTTTTGAGTGGCGTACTTATCATAAATAGCTGCGACCAAAGCACCACTACTACCTACACCGTACCCTTGTGGAATACTACTGTCAAAATACAATCCTTTATCAACATCAGCTTTTAAGGTTTCAATATCAAAAGCTACCAATTCTGGCTTTTCATTTTGAAGCGTAGCTAAATACTTTGCAAAACGTAATAAGCTATCATTACTTTTTTTGGTGTTGATGGTTTTGTGCTCATCAATCTTTAACGCTCCGTTATAAAAGTTATACGGAATCGATAATCCTTTGGAATCTTTTATAATTCCATATTCACCAAACAATAGGATTTTTGAATAAAATAAAGGGCCGCGCATAAAGTAATGGTTAATGGTTTTTTAAATGTACTGATTTTCCTTCAGTACTGCAAAGATAGTATTACAACTCTAATTTTTTCTGAAAATTGACATAAATTATACCTTTTCAAACAGTTAGGGGCGGTTTTAAAGCGGTATAGATCCGTTACCTGTTTGGTCATGAATATATTCACCATTTTTACAAAACGGCTTCAAATTAGCTTCAATAAAGGCAGAAACGGCTTCTTTTTCGGTTTCGGGGTACAACACATGCACATTGGCACCAGCGTCCAATGTAAAGCAAACGTTGCTTCCAGTTTCTTTTCTGAAACTCCAAATACGGTTAATAATTTCCAGTGTATTAGGCTTCATTAATATGAAATAAGGCATAGACGTCATCATCATTGCGTGCAGTGACAAGGCTTCACTTTCCACAATTTTAATAAATTCTGAAATATTACCTTCTTTTAAAACTGGTATTAGTTTTGAAAGATTGTCATTAGCTTGCTGAAATCGTTGTTCGGAAAAAGGATGGTCGTGCATTAAATTATGTCCAACCGTGCTGCTCACTTGCTTTTCACCTTTATCGACTAACAAAATAGTGTCTTGGTAGTTTTTGAAATTATCGTGAACTTCATACGAATATTCTGTTCCAAATAAATTACTGCTTCCTTTAATATCTTCATGTCTTCCCCAAACAATAAGTGGGCCTTCAATACTTCTACAGGCACTTCCAGAACCCAAACGTGCTAAAAAAGAAGCTTTTTTGTTAAAAAATTCTTTTGAAATTTCTTCTGAAGCTAATTGCTTTTCAATTGAAAGTAGGCATAACGCCAACGCGCTCATCCCGCTAGCTGAAGAAGCAATCCCGCTACTGTGAGGAAAGCTGTTGGTGGTTTCAATTGTAAATTTGTAATCCCTCAAGAAAGGAACGTATGTTTCAATCCGTTCAAAGAACTTCTGAATTTTTGGCTCAAAACCTTCTTCTCTTTTTCCGTCCAAATACACTTCAAATTGAAAGTCTTCAGTAGAGGTTATTCTTTCAAAAGAAAGTCTCGTTTTCGTATGACAATTACTCAACGTAAAACTAATAGAAGCATTTTTAGGCAGTTGCTCGCCATATTTCCCCCAATATTTCACCAAAGCAATATTACTAGGGCTTTGCCAAGATGCGCTACCGTTTTCAAGGGTTTTGGAGTAGGGTTTTGGGATGAAATTTGCTTCCGTCATGAGTTGGTTTTTCAATGAAGCAAATATAGGGAATTGCTATATGTGATAAAAGATTAAAATATAGTACTGTTGCTTTTCTTAGTTTAGTTAAATACGTGTGGAAAACGATATTGCTGTATAATTTTTTTTACTTTCGTGAAAACCTTGTTTACTTTCAATATTTTGAAAAGTGCTGTTGCCACATTTTTGTTTGTTGCGTTTCTCTTTAACTTTGGAGGGTGTTATATTATTTTGAAATATCAACAATATCAGGTAAAAAAAGAAATGATTCAGCAGATAAAAGCAGGTGTTTCTGATGCAGATTTAACTCAAATTCGGATTACTTCAAAAAACGAAAATGAGCTTCTCTGGGAAGATGGAGAAGAGTTTCGATACAAAGGAATCATGTACGATGTGGTAAAAACGGAAACGTTAGATAAAGAAACTACAATTTACCATTGCCTTACCGATACACAAGAGACCAACTTGCTGGCTGAACTTCAAGATATTTTAAAAAAGAATAAAAAGTCTAAAAACAATAGAAAGAACCCTGTAAAAACATTCTTTAAGTTTTTTAATAAAATACCCCCTCAACCACAAAAACAAGGAATAGCAGTTTTTGAAACTAAAACAGAAGTTAGTTTTGAATATATAAATTATTACAATCCGCCCAAGCTTGATGTTTCAAGCCCTCCTCCCAAGACAGTTTAATGATTTTTTTAAAGAAAGCACCTCTTGCTTTCATTTCAAATAAGGCAGCATAATTATTATGTCTGCCCATTCGTATTTATACAATTATTAAACTTTCAAAATGATGAAAAAATTACTTTTGTCCCTTTGTGGGATACTTGTGTGTGCATCTGTATTTGCACAATCCCAATTGAATGGGAACGTATTAGATGCCACCAACAATATTCCCCTTACAGGTGCCACCGTTAAAAAAAATAAATCTCAAACAACTACAACAGATGACAACGGCGCATTTTCATTGCCGTGCAATAATGGAGGAATGACTTTGACAATAACCTATATTGGTTATAAACCTTACACTGCTAATGTGAGTACTTGTAGCGAAACACTTCAAATATTAATGGTGCCTTCTACCAGCAGTTTGGATGAGGTGCAGCTTTCAGCAAACAGCTATAGACAAGAATCGCTAGAAAAACCTGTTTCAGAGGTAAAACTGAATCCTATGGAGCTAAATAGAGGTACGGGACTGTTTTTGGACGATGCTATCAATACCAATGTTCCCGGTGTTACTATGACCCGTAGAGCGGTTTCTTCAGGACAACAATTTAACATCCGAGGCTATGGAAATGGCGTTGGTTTTAAGGGTATTAGCAATAATTTTGATGGGCAAGGTTACAAAGCTTATCTAAATAATATTCCAATTACCGATGCTGAAGGAGTAACCATATTAGACGATATAGATTTCGCTTCTATAGGAAGTGTGGACGTTATTAAAGGCCCAGCAGCTAGTAAATACGGATTTGCTATTGCAGGAGCAGTAAATTTAAAAACCATTCGCCCTAAAAATGGGGAGACCTCTATATCACAAAAAGTTACAGTAGATAATTACGGCTTAGCGCGTTTTACCACCCAATTTCAAATGGGTCGTGAAAAAACCTCTTTATTGTTGAATTACGGCCATCAGGTTTCCGATGGATTTATGGATCATAATAATTCCACTAAAGATTTTATGAATTTAGTATTCGATTTTCGCCCTAATGAAAAACAATACATCAGCACGTATTTTGGCTTCAGTAACAGTTACGACGAACGAGGAGGAGAATTGACCATAGAACAATATGAAAACGAAGATTACAGCGGTAACCCACGTTATATTAAAAATAATGCACATAGCGAAGTTATAAGCTTCCGTGCAGGATTAAGCCATACATATGCTTTTAATAATTGGTTAAGTAATACTACTACCGTTTTTGGTACTGGAAAAAGCACTAACAATAGCTCTGCAGGGGGGTGGAATGACAGTGCTCCACTAAATTACGGAACCCGTTCTGTTTTTAACTTGAACTTTGATCTTGGTGATAATTTTAGTCTTTCTGGAGAAGCAGGGCTCGAATTTCAAGAGCAACGCTCTCAGAATATTGGCTATAGCATGGTAGAAAACCCTAGCGATCCTGATGGCTATAACATCATTGGAGGTATAAAAAGTAATAAATTCGCTACCTCAAAGTCACATTTACTATTTACCGAGTGGGTGCTGAATATGCCGTATGATTTTTCACTTACCGCTGGAGTGGGCAAAAGCTCATTATTCATAGATATTGAAGATCATATGTACAACCCAGATAGTAATTCGCCTAGAGTAGTTTCAGCAAATTATGATGATCTGGTTTCGCCACATTTCGCCATAAATAAGGTTTTCAACGATAATATTTCTGTATATGCTTCTTACAGGAATGGTTATAAAGCACCAGTAAGTGGAAACATCATTCTCTCCACTACGGGCGGGTTGAATACAGGTTTAGTGCCAGAAGAAGGGAATCAATTTGAAGTTGGTTCTAAAGGAAATGTACTGGACAATAAACTGTATTACCAAGTGGCTTTGTTCCAAGCTACATTTAAAGATAAATTCACCTCCGTGGCTGTTCCCGCAGGTGATGGTACAACGCTTTATTCTTACTTGACCAATGGAGGAAAAGTAGATAATAAAGGAATTGAAACATTGATTAAATACAATGCTTACGAATCATCGACTGGATTCTTCAGAAGTGTGCACCCTTACGTAAATGTGACATATTCCGATTTTAAATATGAGAATTTTCAATACGAAACCGTAAGCAGAGATGGGGAGTTAATTCAACAAGATTACAGCGGGAATGACGTTGCCGGTGTTGCACCTTGGGTAGTTAATGCAGGAGTAGACGTAAATACAAACCTTGGTTTCTACGGAAATGTTACTTATATGTACCGAGATGCAGTTCCTTTTACATCGGACGGATTAAATGTGGCCGATTCGTATAGTTTGTTGAATGGAAAAATAGGCTATAGAACCAGCATTGGTCAGTTTGACTTAGATGCATTTTTTGGAGCCAACAACATAACAGGCGAGCAATACTATTATATGCTCTTTTTAAACCAGTTGGATGATGCCTACATTCCAGCACCTTTGGATACCAATTATTTTGGAGGAATAAATTTGAAATATAATTTATAATAATTAACAGTAAAGGAGGTATTGAAAAGGTGCTTGCATGTTTTTAGGGCTAACACTTTTTTAGTTGAATAGTTTCTTAATAAGGCTTTATCAAATGAAAGCCCTTTTCAGCCTCTTTTTTAAAATTTAAATGAATGAAAAAAATAATTTTATACACGTTATTGGCGCTTTCAGTTTCAGCTTGTGGACGTTTTGGCAATGAAGACAAAAAGGAGGATAATGAAGAACGCATTGTTGTTATTTCAAAACAATACAATGAACTGATTTACGCACTTGGTGCCGAAGAAAACATTGTAGCTGTGGATGTTTCCAGTACCTATCCGCCGAAAATTAAAGAACTGCCAAATGTAGGCTATCACCGGGCATTGAGTGCGGAGGCAATATTATCCATGAAACCAACATTAATTCTCGAAGACAATAATATAGGTCCAGAACACGTGGTGACCCAAATAAAAAAACTGAAAATTCCGATGAAACAATTCGGAATGTATGAACATACCATCGCCGGTACTGATTCATTGATGCGTGAAATGGGACGGTATTTTAACAAAGAATCAAAAGCTGAAGAACTTTGCAAAAAGTTGGACAGTGATATGAAAATGGCATTGGAAAATACAGATAATTATAAAGAAAAACCAAAAGTATTGGTCATACACTTTGGGCGTGCTTCCAATATTTATCTAGTTATGACCAAAAACAGCACGGCTGGGAAATTGATTAAATGGGCCGGTGGCGAAATGGCCGTAAAAGGCGATCGTGGTATGAAACAGTTTTCACCCGAAATAGTCGCAAAATCAGATCCCGATGTCATACTTCTTACCGATTATGGCTATGATAAATTAGGCTCTATGGATGGCATAGCAGATCTTCCTGGCGTTTCTACTACACGAGCTTTTAAAAACAAAAAGATTTATCGAGTGGAAGAACATGATATGGTGTATCTAGGACCACGAACCGGTGAAAATGTATTAAAACTTCAAGGATTGATCCACCAAGATGAAAAAAACCAGCAGTAGATATATAGGTGTTTTTCCACTACTGAGCATTGTGCTACTTGTTATCGTACTATTTTCCATTCGGTATGGAGCCGTGTCGATTACTTTGGACGATATGTTATCGGCATTTCAAAAAATGACTTCGGGAAAAGAAGGGTTAAATCTTACCGAACGGATTTTTATGGAAATACGCTTGCCACGAGCCATCCTCTGTATTTTTGTGGGAGCAAGCCTTGCAGTTGGAGGCGCTTTGTTACAGGCACTGTTTCGAAACCCTATTGTAGAGCCAGGATTGGTTGGAACGTCTTGCGGCGCAGCTTTTGGAGCGGCATTGTATTTTGCTTTGGGAGCCACGTTCGATTTTAGTGTTGGGGAATATACCTTACCATTGGCCGCTTGTTTGGGAGCCATATGTTCTACAGCTTTGGTGTTTTTCCTGTCGCAATCCAAACAAACGGGTAAAAGCTCCGTCGTCACCTTATTGTTGGTGGGGATTGCCATTAACGCTTTATTTTTAAGTGGCGTTGGTTTTTTATCCTACATTGCTCGTGATCCACAAGCACGCTCCATTATTTTCTGGAACCTGGGAACCCTTTCCGGTGCCAATTGGCCATCGGTTATCATCGTGGGAATTTCTACCATCACCTGCCTGTTATTTTCATTACGGTACGCAAAGCACCTAAACGCTTTAATGATTGGTGAAGAAGAAGCGCAGTTTATAGGAGTCAATCTTAATAGCCTAAAATGGAAAATATTACTCATCAACGTGGTTATGGTAGCCGTTGCAACCGCTTTTGTGGGCGTAATCAGTTTTGTAGGACTTATTGTGCCGCATTTGTTACGGATATTAAAAGGTTCGGACAATCGCTTTCTTATTTTGAATAGTGCAGTCTTAGGAGGTGTATTATTATGTCTGGCCGATTTATTGTCCCGAATGCTATTACGTCCAGCCGAACTTCCTATTGGGATTGTAACCTCCGTAGTAGGCGTTCCCATTTTTATAATCCTGTTGCAAAAGAAAAATTATTTCTTCTAAAAAATGATCCAAACGCAAAACATAACATACAAAATTGGGGATAAAGTAATCCTTGACGATATTTCGGTCACTTTTAAACCTGGAAATCTAAACTTGATCATTGGCCCAAACGGAGCAGGAAAATCAACTTTGGTAAAAGTAATTTGTAATCAAATAAAAGCTAAAAACGGATCGGTGCAGTATGGAAATAAAAATTTAACCGAAATGACCGTAGCCCAATTAGCAAAAATGCGTGCGGTATTGTCCCAGAATATTGAATTGGCCTTCCCATTGCAAGTTTCTGAAGTGGTAATGATGGGGCGATACCCGCACTTTTCGGTTAAACCTACTCAAAAAGACGAAACTGCTTGTGAAGAAGCTATGCGATTTTTTGATGTTTGGGATATGGCCAACCGAGATTATATGACGTTGAGTGGTGGTGAAAAACAACGCGTCCATTTTGCTCGTGTTGTGGCGCAAATATGGTATCCGCCTGAAAATAATACAGGACGTTATTTAGTGTTAGACGAGCCGCTTACCTTTCTGGATGTGCATTACCAATTTCATTTTATGCACAAATTAACTGAATTATTGAAACAAAAAGATATTGTGATAGTAGGCGTGGTACACGACCTTAATTTAGCCGCTAAATTTGCAGATCATATTGTCTTGCTTGATCACGGAAAGTTATTGGCAGCAGGTCCTAAAGCAGAGGTTTTGACGAAGCAGCACATTAAAACGGCGTATCGTTTAGAGCCGATAATTCACAACGAAAAGGAAAGTATGTATTTGTTTTTTGAATAAAATAGTTACGTGGAAGCCAATGCAATTATTTTTGTAATTGTGTTATAATTTCGGGAGGTAGCCTTTACGTTTAGTTTCTTTTCAAAAGTATTCATATTAAATTTGGTGCGCCCGTATCCCTTAGAAGCATAAAAGTAGATACAATTATCTATTATAATAATTTCTTCGTTGGGATATTGTATTGGGCTTACTTCTTTAAGTAAGTTGTAGTTAGGTTTTTCTGAAAGAATTACAAAATAGCTTTTTGCTTTCTTTTTTTCAGAAAAAGGACAGTTTTGTAAAATTCTTTCAATTTCTGAAGGTGTTTTAACCAACACCGGAACTTCCCAACCGTATTTTTCGGTTATTGCTTTGGAAATTTTTAGTGTTAGATTTTCTTTTGTTTCCGAAGTTTCAAAAATCCAGTTACCCGTGTGTAGGTATACTTTTGGGTTTATAAGGCCTAACTCATTTAATATGGCAAGCTGTTCTACTTTCGGAAATTTCTTATGCCCACCGACGTTGATGCCTCTTAGTAAAGCTATATGTTTTTCCATATTATTTCGCGATAGATTGCGCTACTAAATATCCTCCAGTCCAAGCATTTTGAAAGTTAAAGCCGCCAGTAATGGCATCAATATTTAGTACTTCGCCTGCAAAATAGAGGGTTTTATGTTTTTTGCTTTCAAAGGTTTTAAAATCTACTTCTTTCAGTTTAACACCTCCGGCAGTGACAAACTCTTCTTTAAAGGTGCTTTTTCCATGGACATCAAAAATCCCTTCGGTAAGTTGAGATGCCAAAGCCACTATTTGTTCTTTTGAAATATCTGCCCAAGTTGTAGTTTCAGAAATATTTGAAGCTTCAACCAAACTTCTCCATAACCGCTTGGGAAGGTCAAATTGAGCGTTTTTTATAACTAACTTTTTTGCAAGCTCAATTTTAAGGTTTTTTAATTGTTCAATTATTTCAGAAGAAGAAAAGTCTAACAACCAATTAACCTGAATGTTAAAATGATATTTGGTAGGTTCAAGTAATCTAGCCCCCCAAGCTGATAATTTTAAAATAGCGGGACCGCTCATGCCCCAATGGGTAATGAGTAGCGGACCTTCGCTTTCAAGTATTGTTTTTCTGTTTTCATTTAAAACTTTTACCGAAGCTTCGGTGCTAAGACCAGGTAGATCTTTTATTCGTTTATCATCAATGTTAAACGTAAATAAAGAGGGAACAGGTGGGATTATAGTATGCTCTAACCCTTCTAACAGCTTCCAAATTTTAGGGTTACTTCCAGTTGCAATGACCAGTTTTTCTGCTGAAAATTCTTCAGAAGCGGTTTTTATTTTCCAAAATTCATCTTCCTTTTTAATGGTTTTTACAGACTGACTTTTTAAAACGTCAACCCCCAACCGTTCGGTTTCAGAAACAAAACAATCTATAATGGTTTGTGAGCTATCCGTTATTGGGAACATCCGGCCGTCTTCTTCAATTTTCAGCTCTATACCGCGTTTTGAAAACCACTCAATCGTGTCACCTGTCATAAAGCTATGAAAAGGACCTAACAGCTCTTTTTCACCTCTTGGGTAGTTCTGGGTAAGTTCTTTAGGTAAAAATTCGGCGTGGGTTACATTACAGCGCCCGCCGCCGGAAACTTTTACTTTGGTCAATACTTCCTTACCGCGTTCGAGGATGATTATTTTTAACTTCGGATTGTTTTCCGCAGCATTGATTGCAGTAAAAAAGCCGGCAGCTCCGCCGCCGGTGATTAGGATGTCACAATTAATAGGCATTCAAAGATGGTTTGGTGTTCAAACCCATAAAAGTAAGAAATAGGAAGGATACCGCTTTATAAAACCTATTTTTTAATAAACCTTTTACTTACCCGCTTTCCAGCTTCATTTTCAAAAATCACAAAATATAGACCTGCACGTAATGCTTTTGTATTTATAGTTGATAGGCTGTTTTTAAGAATGTGACTTTGTAGCTTTTTACCACTTACATCATAGATGGTTACTGTCGCTGTTTGGTTTAAGGGGTTGTTTATGTTTAGGTTTTCTTTTGTGGGGTTGGGGTAGATACTAAAACTTGTGTCATTAAAATCTGTGGTGGACAAAAACACACTGTTATATACTGCCCAATCACCTTCGCCATTTGTTATGGTAAGCTGTTGATAGTTGTCAATAGGTTCTATGGTGTAGGTAAAGGGATTGTTGATAACACTTGTTTGAGGGGTATAGAATATAGAAAAATATAGATCTCTATAGGTGTAAAGTTCCGGGCTTTCTGCGGTACACTCTCCGGTAAGTACACAGGTCTCATATTCCGATAAGTTCATGATGTTTTCTTCTGTGTCAAAGGAACAAGTGGCCCAAAAACACATAAACTCACATAGGGAACTATGCATTGAAGGGTTTTGATTGTTAAATTCTGTAATTGGTGTTTCGGCCGTGTAATAGTCTGCTAACAAATATTCTTCACCACCCACATTCACTTTCTCTAGATACCAAGTATGTTCAAAAAGGTCGGGGTCTTGAGCGTAAAGCATGCTTGATTGTGGATTTGTGACCATAGCCTGTAGATTAAAAATAAATACAAAGCCTAGTAACAATTTTAGGTTTACAAATGTTTTCATAATAGTAAGTTTTTTATTGTTTTAATAGGTTTTTGGAACCTTGTACTTCGCCGTCACAGACCAAAATAATGGAATACAACCCAGCGGCAAAACCATTGAGGTTTATGGTGTGCGAATTACCTTCTGTGTCTATAATATAATTGCTTGTATCACTGGTGTTTTGATTTACCACCATTACATAAGCAGAGCTGGCATCGGTCGCCATATAATTTACCGTAACTTGTGAAGTAGTAGGGTTGGGCGTTAAACTTTCAATCCTATATGGATTAACGACTACTTCCAGTTCATCATAGTCTTTTAAACCATCGAGATTTGATATTACTTCCAGCTTATATTGTTGGGTAAACTCTGGTGAGACCATAAAGGTATTTCCGGTATGAATTAAGTTACCCTCTACATCGTACCAGTTATAGACAGCGTCTTCATTGATTTCTGGAGCCTGTAGGGTAACACTTTCACTCCTATTTATTTCTTCATCACTACCTGCATCTGCAGAAAAGGCGGGTCGAGGTTTCTTTCTTATTTCATAGGTTTCCCCACCAATAATTTCACCGTTTGATAAATCTCTCTGTATCAAGTGATACATGTAACTTCTTTTGTTTGAAAGTTTTTTGGTCAAAAAATTAAAGGTAATATTTACAGTCCCCAACTCGTTTGGCAAAAATTGAATATTGTCAATAAGTGTTACGGTATCCGTAGCAATTACTTTTTTAGGGTTAAATGTGGTTATAAAATTTGTTCCAGTTTTATTGCCTCGTTCCCAAGCATCAAAAAGTACATTGTCCATTTCAATGCCTATTTCGGCTTCTTCAAAGAGCCTTTCCCCAAATTCATTAGGAGTATTAGTGCTATCTGCCACGAGTTCTAAACTGAAATTTTTTGATTGAGAAAAAGGATTGCTTACAGCCACGACACCTCCCCAACTATATGCATTGGGATTGGGAATTACATCAACTACTGTGGTGTTTTTCCAACCAATATTGTTATTGTTTTTCACGTTATGTGTAACTACCACTCCTGTATCTTCATCGGTCATAGGGTCGTTTGGTGTATCAATGCGTGCTAAGAGGCAAAAATGCCAAGGGTTGGGGTTCAAGTTAACATAATCTTGGGGGTTGGGGATCAACCATTCAAACTCTAAAACAGCTTCTTGCCCAGGTTCAAGAGGAGGGATGTTTAAAGTGCCTACTTCTCCACCTAAAGGGATGTTATTGCCAACCGTTTCGGAGCCGTCCCACGGATCTGGCCAGCTTAAAGCTGTATTCGCTTTGGACCAATAGAGTTTTAATTCTTCATTGCCTGAAGAAGTTATACAACTACGGTTGGTGACCCTTACATTCACATAATTGGGAATGACCGGGCTATATTCGGGGTTTTCGTGCACATCAATATAGCTTTCACCAGAGTTATGCCGTACCCAAATATCTTGACTGTTCCAAAACACTTGTTGGGTATTGTTGTCTGGTTCATAACCATAATCCACCTTAGAGTTGCGTATCATTAGGTCAAGATTGGGCTCATAATTGGGGTCTGCCATACATTTGGCAGTCAATACGGCACGGTAGGCGTTTATTCTACCAGTGCCCAATTGCCCAATATAAGGTTGGTTATAAGGGATTTGATAGATGTCGTCTGTGGTGTTTTCAATTATTTGTTTAACTTTTGATGCAGCTAAATTTGGATTATCAGAAAGTATCAATCCAGCTAAACCAGATACAAATGGAGATGCAGGGGAAGTTGCAACTTTTAAACTGTATCCTGTTGGAAATTCACTATAATTACTTGTTGGTCCTACTAAAAGTTGTCCAGGTGCAGTTACATTAATTTTGTCATTATGCACATGGCTTGAAGTATTCTGTGTGTCAGGACGAAACTCGTGTACATCTTTCCACGATCTTACCCAGAATAGATTTCCATCCGGATCTAAAATGTTATGATAATAGGTAGGAGCTACACGTTCTCCTACGGTAGTAACTCCAATTGTTTCATCGTATGCAGCTGGATATGTGTAAGTATCAGTTGATTGATTACCAGCGGACACAATAAGTAAAATGTCATTGTCAACAATTCCATTATCACCATACATAACTTCATCTAAATAAGGTATATTAAAGTGGCCTTCATATAAAGCAAAGCTGCAATTGACAATTTTCAGGTTTGGATAAGACAAATTTGGGTCAGTAGAATTTTTTAAATCAATTATTTCTGTAAGTCCATTGATTAGTTGGTGGCTTCCTCCATTAGTACCAATAAAAACAACTTTAGTTCCAGAAGCAATACTGGAGATTCCTTTTCCATTACCTGTATTTGCATTGATTAACCCAACAATTCCTGTTCCATGATGACCATTGAGATTACCTAAAGTAATATTTTCCACTACTGACCCCTGTATGTCCTCATGAGACATATCTACTTTTCCATCTACTACTCCTATGTTTATATTAGGGTCTCCTGTTGTTATAGTCCATGCGAGTGGTGCTCTAATCAAATCTAAAGCAGTATTTCTTCCTCCTGTAATAACATCATCATAGTCATTTGGTAAAATGCTAAAGTTGTTATTTTGATTAGTTAAGAGATTCTCCTCAAAATCATCTATTAAAACCAAACGATCAATTTCTGCTCTATTTGCAAGTGAAGATATAGAAAAGTTATCTTGTGTTGTAATAAGGTAAACTCTTAGAAGTCTTGGGTTTAAAGATTTTGGGAAAGCCTTTTCAAAACTATAAATAGGTTTTACATTTAAAGCAGAAGCAAGTGCAGTATTTTGCATAGAAAAGGTCAATGTTTGATCAGTATTTACTGTTGTCTGGACATTTTGTGGCACATCACCTTCTTCAAATTCAACATAATAATAATCAAGGCTTTGTGAAAAAATGTACACAAACGGGAACAATAAAACAATACTTAAAACTAGTTTTCTCATAATGGTTGGTGTTTAGAAATTAATAATGGTTTGGTTATTATTAATTCAATGCTTTATGAGGGGGGAGAAAATAAAGTATTTACGATATTATAAGTAAATTTACAAAAAAAGATTAATATTTACTGTATTTTTCTTAAAATTATGATTTTTTTGAATATAAAGTAAGAATTGTAATTGCTGCCTAAAAGAATAAGTTAAATTAATTGCTTCATTGAAAAAGGAAATTATTCAGCTTAAAAACAATAAATAAACTGTCAGCATGTATCAATTGGAATATTTTTCTTTAGCAAATTCATTACAAAGCAAAATAGTCTCTTTTACATCTTCAAGCGTGGTTCGAGGATTAATAAGACACATTCTTAAAACGGTTTGACCGTTCAATACGGTGGTGACCAATAATGCTTCGCGGGAACCCACTACTTTTTCTGAAATGTATTGGTTCAATTCATCAAGTTCTTTTTCAGAAAGTTTGTTTCCAATCGGGTTGTAGCGAAAGTTTATGACCGCTAATGTTGCAGGCGAAATAATTTCCCAATTTGAACTTTTCCGAAGTAAATCTTCTACATTTTCGGCCAATTTAATATTATAAGTAATGGCATCTCTAAAAGCTTTTAAACCGAATGTTTTAATAGACATGTAAAATTTCAGTGCTCTAAAGCGACGCGTTAATTGTACCCCATGATCATAAAAATTGATCTCACTTTCATTTCCTTCAACATCCCGAAGGTATTCTGGTGTTTCGGTAAAGGTATTTTTAAGCCATTTACTGTTTCTAACCAATAGACAACCCATTTCATAGGGTTGGAAAAACCATTTATGTGGGTCTACGGTTAAAGAATCGGCTTTTTCAATGCCTTTAAGTAGTTTTTTGCCATTTTTAGCAAGAATGGCCGCTCCGCCGTAAGCCCCATCAATATGAAACCATATTTTTTCTTTTTTACAGATTTTTGAAAGTTCAGAAAGTGGATCTACGGTTCCTGTGTTTGTAGTCCCAGCTGTAGCGACCATACAAAAAGGTTGCAAGCCTTCTAAGCGGTCTTTTGCAATGGCATTACGGAGTTTGTTTAATGATAATTTAAACTCAATATCAGTAGGGATAATGCGTATTTGCTCTTTTTTAAAGCCTAAAATTCGAATGGCTTTAATGTTAGAAGAATGTGCTTGATCTGACAAATAAATAACAGCTCTAGAAAAATCATCTCCGCATTTAATTCGTCTTGCGGTGACTATTGCCGTTAAGTTAGCCATAGAACCACCACTGGTAAAAATACCACCGCCTTTTTTTTCGGGGAAGCCGAAAATTTTCAAGAGCCAGTTTAGGGTTACAATCTCAAGTTCTGCTGCTGCTGGCGAAGCCGCCCAACCGCCAGAAAATATATTGAAACCAGTGGCCAAGGTGTCAGCCATAGCACTAATGTAATTACTAGGACCCGGAACGAAGGAAAAGGATTTTGGATGCGAAACAATGTTACTTTTTGTCATCACATTTTCCAATACAAAGTCTAATACTTTATGAGCATCTTCAGGGTTTTCTGGAGCTTTTTCAAGAAATAGACTGTCCATCTCTTTTCGAGAAGCTAAAGCCACTGGATCTTTGTCATTTTGCGTATCAAAATGATCGATTATGGCATCAACTACTTCGTAGCCATATTTTTTCATTTCGGCTTTATTCAGCTCTAATTTTGCGTTTTTATCCAGTTTCACTTTTGTTTGTTCTTTACTAGTTTTTTTAAAATTTCCCTTTTTAAGGACTTGAAGCTGCAAAATTAAGGTTTTAGCAATAGAAAGATAGCTTTAAACAAAAAAACACGCTGAAAATCAATCAGCGTGTTTTTTCAAAATAATAAAGTGAATTACTATTTAATCACTAATTTTTGTACGGTTGAAGCGCTTTCATTGCTGAAACGAGCAAAATATACGCCTGAAGGCAAATTAGTTTGTACAGTGTTTTCTCCTTCGATAAGCGATTTTTTAGAAACCAATTTTCCGTTTACGTTGTATATATTTAATTCGGTAAAAGAAAAACGGTTGTTAAAATTAATTTGATTGTTTGTTGGGTTTGGGTAAAAACTGAAGCTTTCGATTGTGTTATCTTCAATGCTTAAAACTGCACACAAGAACGGGTTGAAAATCACTTCACCTAAAGTAGAATCGTCTACAACGTGAAAAATCACATCTTCTACTTGTTGTTCGTCACTTTCTTGTCCTTCAATCCAGCAGTTATTCTTAGCTTGTAATGTGTTAGCGGTATTGTTATACAAAGCATAGATTTCGCCACCATTTCCGTTTTCGGAAAAAACGTTTTCACCTGGGTTATCTTCATCATCACCTAAGTTAATGGAAGCTTCTCCAATAACGGTTATGCCCCAAAGGTTTCGTCTAAATTCATTGCCAGAAGCGATAACCTCCATTCCCGCAGATGAGCTGTTTAACGAAATTCCGCTACCTCCAGAATTTGGTAAACCTTGAGTGTCATTGTCTTCAATGATATTATTCGTTACGTAAGCAAAGGAGTTAGTCCCGACAATGTTCATTCCGTAGCGGTTGTCAACAATAGTGTTGTCATCAATACGTGCCAAGATGTTTCCAGCTCCACCAAAAAAATTGGCAACGGCGATTCCACCTACCATGTCGAGGCTTCTATCACCAATTATTGTATTTTGGATAATTCTCAAAGTATCGCTAGAGTTTGTGATACCTAAATTAATCTGTGGTCGGTTAGAATTAGATTGGTTGTTGCCTTCTAAATAATTATTTGAAATATTTGGTGAAACACCACTATTTGCACCAGAGCTTACGGCTGGAAGTGCATTGAAAGTAATCGTGTTATTGGTAATTTGCGGGGTTCCTCTAAATAACGAAATAACACCGCCGCTAGCTGCTCCACCTTCTACATTATTGGTCAAGGTACAATTATCGATGCTGAAGTCTTCAGTCAATACTCTAAGACCACCTCCATATTCGATAGTTGTATTTTGAAGGTCAATACTTGAGAATTCTTCAAAACGGAAACCTTCATATGGATTAGCAGTATCAATTGCAGTAATTGTGGCTGCATCTGCTGTAATATTGAAAGCACCAAATACAGTGATTAATAAATCAATATCTATAGAAAGTGTTAAATCTTGGTCAATTAAAAAAGTATCATTTTCAGAGATTTCAAGATTTTCCAAAAGGGTGTAATCTGTTCCAGAAACGGTAACCGTACTGGGGCTTAGCGTGGCAATATCATCCAATGTGTATGTTCCCCCATCATTAGGCGTTGTATAAGTAACTTGCGCCAAAATTGAGCCAACTGTAAAAAGGGTAAGTAAAATTGTAATTGTAATTTTTTTCATAATAATTAAGGAGTTATTTATTTTTCTCAAAAATACATATAAGCGTTCAATGAAAAAATTACTTTGTACTCAAACCCTATAAATTCACCTAATTTTTTAGAGAAACAGATTTTTAAAATGCTACTTTTATAGTATGATTCTATATGTGGTAATTATTATTTTTATTATAAGTCCTTTTTTTCCAGCTACTGAAAATCCACATTGGTTTTTTAGAACTCCCGATTTTATTCGTTTGCAATCCCTGACAATACAGGTTGTACTTCTTGCTTTGTTTTTAATTTTTGAAAATTCTTTTACGCTTTTCAGTTGGATTTTGCTTGCTGCACTCCTTGGATCCATTATTTATCAAGTAGTGAAAGTATTTCCATATAGCCCTTTATACCCAAGAAATAAACCTGATTTTGCTAGTGACGGCTGTGTTTCTATACTTGCAGGTAATGTATTGCAAGATAATACTCAATATGATTTACTTAAAACCGAAATAAAACAGTACAACCCCGACTTGGTGCTTACTATGGAAAGTGATATAAAGTGGGAGGAAGGTCTTTCTGAAATAGAAAAGGTATATCCGTATACAGTTAAAATACCATTGGACAATTATTACGGAATGCATCTATACTCCAAAACTGATTTGATAAATGTTGAAATAAATTATCATGTGGAAGAAGGGGTGCCCTCTATATTTTTTGAATATCCACTTTCTGAAAACCAAACTATTTTCTTTGCTTGTTTGCATCCAGCACCACCAAGCCCTACTGAAAATGAAACGTCAAAAGAGCGGGATGCGGAGTTGATGATTGTAGGCAAAAAACTGCGTAAACTGGATAAACCAGTCGTAGTTTGTGGAGATATGAACGATGTAGTTTGGAGCCGAACTACTCGGTTGTTTAAAAAAATGACTGCAATGATTGATCCGCGTATTGGTCGAGGTTTTTTTCCAACTTATCATGCAGATTACTGGCTTATGCGGTTTCCCTTAGATCATTTGTTTCATACCAAAGATCTGTTTGTAAAAACCATGGTGCGAACCAAGAACTTCGGAAGCGACCATTTTGCAATGTATTATGAAATACATCATAAAAAAAGAAGAAAAACCGAAACAAAAGGTGAATTGAATGGTGATGAAAAAAAAGAAGTAGAAGAAAAAATTGAGGAGGGTAAATAGTCAAATTACAAAAAGAATTAGATTATAAGTCTAACTTCACCTATTTCTTAACTTATATGGGGGTCTTTGCTAGGAGCGTCAATAAGCATATAATTTCTAGGAAACTTTTTAGGGTGTGGTAAACTGTAAAATGATCATTAAACTTTAAAAAATTAAAACCCTTATAGAAAAACCATAAGGGTTTTTAAAACCACTTTTTTAACTCCCCAGTTTTATGGAAAGTGGTGAAAACCATTTATTTTTCAAACGTACTGGGAAATTTTAGATAAATTTTACGGGTTTCCTCAATATGGAATGTTTTCTGCTTTTTTAAATATATATACTATAATAGTAGGTTTAAATCCTTTATTAACGTGAAAACCAAAAGTAATCGCGTTTCCATTTTTTTAAGGGTTTTCCGTATTCTGAAGTAATTTTCTGTGGGGCTCTCAGATTGTGAAGTTACTTTATAATAACAGTGAGTGCTATCCATAGATTTTTAAACATAGCGTGACCGAGAAAAAATAAGAAACTAAATGGGGTAAATAAAAAAAAGCTAACTCGTTAAAGTTAGCTTTTTTGTTGGCTTGCATTGAGCTTGCCTTAATGTGCGGGCGGAGAGACTCGAACTCTCACACCTTGCGGCACTAGATCCTAAGTCTAGCGTGTCTACCAATTCCACCACGCCCGCATTTCAATATTTCACCTTTTTGTTTCAAAAGGAGTGCAAATATACATAAAGTTCATAATTGGCAAACAAATTTTTCAGATAAAATTTTGTTTTTGGTACCTTTAGCTTTTCAGTTAAAAAAATTACTATGAAAAGTGCAAAACCATATATTGAAGAACACAAAGAACGTTTTATAGACGAATTAATCGAACTGCTTAAAATACCAAGTATTAGTGCAGATTCAGCTTATAAAGACGATGTGTTCAATACCGCAGAAGCAGTAAAAGACAGCCTTAAAAAAGCAGGGTGTGATACCGTTGAAATTTGTGAAACTCCAGGGTATCCCATTGTTTTTGGTGAAAAAATAATTGATAAAAAACTTCCTACTGTTTTAGTATACGGTCATTACGACGTGCAACCACCAGACCCGATGGATTTATGGAACAGTCCGCCGTTTGATCCTGTAATTCAGAAAACTGACATTCATCCTGACGGAGCTATCTTTGCTCGCGGTGCTTGTGACGATAAAGGACAAATGTATATGCACGTGAAGGCGTTGGAATATATGACCGAAACCAATCAACTTCCATGCAATGTAAAATTTATGATTGAAGGCGAAGAAGAAGTTGGTAGTGCTAGCTTGGAGTGGTTTATTACTCGAAATAGAGAAAAATTAGCGAACGATGTTATCTTAATTAGCGACACCGGAATGATAGCACCCGATACCCCATCAATTACAACAGGATTGCGAGGTCTTAGTTATGTTGAGGTTGAAGTTACAGGGCCTAACCGTGATTTACACAGTGGGTTGTACGGTGGAGCGGTAGCAAACCCAATTAATATTTTAGCGAAAATGATTGCCTCGCTTCAAGATGAAAATAACCATATCACCATTCCTGGTTTTTATGATGATGTAGAAGATCTTTCAGCAGAAGAACGCGCTAAAATGGGAGAAGCGCCTTTCAATAAAGAAGCGTATAAAAAAGCTATTGGTATTGGTGATGTTTACGGTGAAGCTGGATATACAACTAACGAACGAAATTCAATACGGCCAACTCTAGATGTCAATGGTATTTGGGGAGGGTACACTGGTGAAGGTGCCAAAACAGTAATTGCAAGTAAAGCGTACGCTAAAATTAGTATGCGATTGGTACCTAATCAAGATTGGAAGAAAATAAGTCAATTATTTAAAGATCATTTTGAAAGTATTGCCCCAAAAGCCGTGACAGTAGAGGTGAAGCCACATCACGGTGGACAAGCTTACGTAACACCAATTGATAATACTGGATATCAAGCGGCATCAAAAGCGTATGAAGAAACATTTGGCAAGACACCAATCCCACAGCGAAGTGGCGGAAGTATCCCGATTGTCGCGTTGTTTGAAAAGGAATTGCAAAGCAAAACCATTTTAATGGGCTTTGGTCTAGACACCGATGCTATTCATTCCCCTAACGAGCATTTTGGGATATGGAATTACCTAAAAGGAATTGAAACGATTCCGCAGTTTTATCGTTATTTTACTGAAATGAGTAAATAAAAAATTAATTATATAAACACTAAAATTGCCTTCAAGTATATTATTTGAAGGCAATTTTTAGTTTAGAGTCACTTCATATTCATTTAATAAATCTAATAATACTGTTTCGGTAGTAGAGAGAAATTTAGGGGTATTTTTAATGGAGTCTAACTTTTTAAAATATGAAGCGATAGAACTGTCTTCATATTTATCAATTAATATTGGGTGAACATAATATTGTTTGCAAACGGCTCGCGTGTTTCCTAATCCTTCTGCAGCCGCATCAAAGGCTGTAAGTATGTTTTTTTTGTTTTGTTTTTCCTCTTCTTCAATTCCTAGATTGTGTAATGTTTCAAAAGCTATTTTACTGGCTGCCCATGTCCTGAAATCTTTAGCTGAAAAAATATCTCCTGTAATATCGTGTATATAGTTATTAACCATCCCGCTATCTATGCTATGATGCTCTCCGTTTTCATCATAATACTGAAATAATTCCCAACCGGGTATTTCTTCGCATTGCAAAACCAGCTTTTGAATACGTTTATCTCTTATGGGAATACGGTGTTCTTTTCCTTTTTTTCCTATAAATTCAAAAAGAAGTTTGTTTTCAAAAACATCTAAATGTTTCGTTCGCATAGTCGAGAGACCGTACGATTTGTTTTCTTTTGCATAGTAAGAATTACCTATTCTAATATGAGTTTCTTCCATTAAGTGAAGCACTACAGCTAGGCATTTCTGTTTATCCATTTTAGGGCGTTTTAAGTCTTTTTCAATTTGCGTCCTTATCTTCGGGAGTGTCTTTCCGAACTCAGCCATTTTAAAAAACTTTGTTTTATTTCGAATTTGTGACCAATGTGGATGATACCGGTACTGTTTACGGTTTTTTTCATCGCGACCTACCACTTGTAGGTGGCCATTTTTAAGAGGGGTTATATAAACTTCATTCCAGGCAGGAGGAATTACTAAACTTTTAAATCGTTTAATGTCCGACTTACTTTTAATCTTTTTTCCGTTTTCGGTGTAATAAAAACCACGTCCGTGGCGGTGTCTTTGTATGGTGAGTTTTTTTTCGGTAATATATACTAGGTTGGCCAACTCTGCGGCTTGAGTAGGATCTTCTAGTACTTTTTTTACATCAGGTTGTTTTATTACCATGCTATAAAAATAGCAGGAAATTTCTATAAATTATCATAACGAAAGTACAAACCCTTCATAAATTGTTGAGGTGTAAAAGATTAAATGAGGTTTATGTTTTCTTTACAAAATCAGTAATAATTACAATTTGTTGTCCGTCTACTTTCCCTTCAATATACTTCTCATTTTCATGATCCAATGAAATTCGCCTAACAGCAGTACCTTGTTTGGCAACCATACTGCTACCTTTTACTTTTAGATCTTTAATTAAAACTACGGAATCACCTGCTTCTAAAATATTACCATTACTATCTCGATGAACAATAGCATTGCTTTTATCAACACCGTCGCCAGAAGCCTTTGCCCATTCGCGGGTTTCGTCTTCCATATACATCATATCCAGCAAATCTTGTGGCCAACCTTCACTCTTCAATCGTTGCAACATTCGCCATGCCATTACTTGAACTACAGGAACAGTGCTCCACATGCTATCGTTTAAACAGCGCCAATGGTTGGGATCGCGTTTGGTTTCATCTTCAATTTGTTCTTTGCAAGTTTCACAAATAAGGATACTGGCTTCCAAACCTTCTTTTGGAGAATCAGGAACCGTAAAAATAGATAGGTTTTCTTCAGAAGTACATAATTCACATTTATTTTCGGCTCTTTTTTCTAAATCACGTTCCAAACTCATAACTATTTCCCGAGAAGACGGGAGTCTCATTTATTCCTTTTAAGGAGTTATTATTTACTTTGATGACAAAGATAACGCAATTCTTTCCCTACTGAAATTTAAATTTTTCAGAAAAAATGACGTTCTATGTTTGTAGAATTAAAATATTATTCTACATTTGTAGAGTTAATTCTAATTTTGTAGAAATATGTCACTATCTAATTCCGAAGAATTATTGATGCAACTCCTCTGGAAACAGAAGAAAGCATTTATGAAAGATTTAATTGAAGCTTATCCAGAGCCTAAGCCGGCACCAACGACGGTGGCTACACTTTTAAAACGTATGCAGGATAAAAACTTTGTGGATTACAAACAATTAGGCCGTTCTAGAGAGTATTTTCCGTTGGTAAAAAAGAAAGACTATTTCTCCAAGCAAATGAATGGCATGATTAAAGACTTCTTTAACGATAGTGCCTCGCAATTTGCTTCCTTTTTTACGCAAGAAACTAACTTGAGTAAAGAAGAATTGGAAGATTTAAAGAAACTGATTGACGAACAACTTAAAGAAAAATAATATGGAATGGTACGTACTAAAATCGGCTGCTTGTCTATTGATTTTCTTTGCTTTTTATAAGTTTTTGTTAGAAAACATAAGCGCGCACACTTTTAAACGGTTTTATTTATTAGCGGGGATTATAGGTTCTTTTTTAATTCCGTTAGCAACGTTTACGAGTTATGTAGAAGTCGCAAACACAGTTAATAACGCAGCTTTTACGACTGTTTCTGTTGCTGAAGCAATTCCTGCTGAAGAAAACATCAATCACCTTCCCTTTGTACTTTGGGGTATTTACGGGTTAGGCGTTGTATTTTTCGGATTCCGTTTCATTCGAAACCTATACAATATCTGGAAGAAGGTTCATCAAAACCCAATTCTTATACAAGATAATTTCTTCCATGTCCTACTTCGGAATAAAGTTACACCGCATACCTTTTTCAGTTTTATTTTTCTGAATAAAACAAAATACAAAGCCAATGAAATTCCTGAAGAAGTTTTATTGCACGAACACGCCCATGCGAAACAAATGCACAGTGTAGATATTCTTTTTATAGAACTGCTTCACGTACTGTTTTGGTTTAATCCGCTATTTGTATTCTTAAAAAGAAGTATGAAACTCAATCACGAATTTTTAGCAGATCGCGCCGTTTTAAAACAGGGAGCAGAAACATCTGTTTATCAAAAATTATTATTGGCATACTCATCACATGCCGTAACGCCACAATTGGCGCATTCAATCAATTATTCATCATTCAAAAAGCGATTTACAGTTATGAAAACACACACGTCAAAAAAAGCAATTTGGCTTCGAAGTCTTTTATTGCTTCCGTTAGTAGCACTGATGCTATATGGTTTCAGTAATAAACAAACAGTTGTTAAGGAAATAGAACAAATAGAAACTAAAGAAGCAAATATTAAAAAAGCCTCTAAAGAGCAACTTGCCCAGTTTAACAAATTAGCCAAAAAGTACAATGCTATAGCTATTGAAGACCGTAAAATTCCAATAACCGATCTTGAAATATTAGAAGATATTTATAGGTTAATGACTACCAAACAAAAGGAAGGGGCACAGCCTTTCCCAGAATGTTATTTAGAAAACAAAATAGGTCGTTACGATACGTATGCAAAGGATTTTATGGAAGGTGCTCAAAAAAATGGCAAAAATGCATTCGTAATCATGATCAGCGTAAATAATGTTACTCTTAATGGAAAGCCATCAGGTATTAAAACATTTAAAGATGATCTAAATGCAGTAACAAAAGGATGGAATGAGAGCGATTTTAACAAAGCACTCCCTTCTATACTAATTTCCAAAAACAGTGAAAATTTCTTAAAAAAATTGGAAGTTGAGTTTCAGAAAACAGACTATGCACAACATAAAAAAGGGGCGACTTTAATTATACCACCTCCACCGCCACCAGCGCCTAAAGTACCAAAACCGCCCAAAAAAGTAATTAAAGGAGTCAATGATGGCGATGCAAATATACCACCTCCACCCCCGCCACCGGCACCAAAAGTTAACGGTGATGAAATGGCTCCACCATTACCACCAGAATCTTTAAACCCATTAGATCATATAACATTGATGGCAAAAAGGAATGCTGCCTTTTTTTATGAAAAGAAAAGAATAACAGCCGAAAAAGCCATCGCTTTAGTGAAGAAGAATAAAAAATTAAACATCCAAACAACCAACTTTGAAAAAAGCAATCCGATTGTAAAAATTTCAAAAAAGGGAATTAAGGTTGAGTAGTACTAATATTAATTCAAAAAAAATAAAAGCCTCGAATTATCGGGGCTTTTTTGTAACAAATATCCAAAAATGGCGTTCTAATAGTCTGTCAATCAAAATCAATCTAACTATGCTACAGCGCTTTTTTATTTTCTGCTCGGGTGCAGACACTGCAATTTTAGAAGAATGTTCACCCGGTGAGCGTACCAAATACGCTGGTATTGGCGCCACCGTATTTTTTACAGCTGTTATGGCTGCTATTGCTGGATCTTATGCTTTATACACCGTTTTTGATAACCTATTTACTGCTATTTTCTTCGGAATGATTTGGGGGTTGCTCATCTTTAACCTCGATCGGTTTATTGTTTCAACCATTAAAAAGAGAAATAACTTTTTTGATGAATTGATTCAGGCTTCTCCTCGAATTCTTTTAGCTGTCATTATCGCGATTGTCATTTCAAAACCTTTGGAAATGAAAATTTTTGAAAAGGAAATCAATCAAGTCCTGCTCGAAGAAAAAAATGATATGACACTCGCCAATAAAGATCAATTAGCCTTACAATACACGCCTACTGTTGAAGCATTAAATACTGAAATTGATGCGCTAAAAAAAGAAGTGACCGATAAAGAAGCCGAAGTAAACGCCTTATATGAAACTTACATTGCTGAAGCGGAAGGAAGAAAAGGAACCGAACTTATTGGCAAAGGCCCAGTTTATAAAGAAAAGCGTGATAAACACGATGCAGAATTAGCTTCTTTGCAATCATTACGAACTAAAAATGCTGAAAAGATAACCAATCTTGAAAACCAGATTGCAACCGTATCAACCGAATATGACACCAAGGTCGCCAAAACGCAACCCGTTATTGATGGCTTTGATGGGTTAATGGCGCGCGTCAATGCCCTTGATAAATTACCTTGGATGCCGTCATTTTTTATATTTCTTTTATTCTTAGCTATTGAAACCTCCCCGATTATAGCCAAACTATTATCACCCAAAGGAGCATATGATTTAAAGTTGGAAGAGCAGGAAAGTGCTTTAAAATCTTGGGTGTCTCAACAACAGGCGCAACGTGAAGTATTGCTAACTACAGACCGTGATATAAATAATAGAGTATATGCTGATATTGCTGAAGAACAAGAATTGTACGATTACAAACGAAAAAAAGCCCGCGAGTTGATGCAACTGCAGGCTGATGCTTTCTATAAAAAGCAAAAGGGGGTTTTGTAATTACAATGGTCTACCTAACAAGTAAGTATCCGTTTCTAAATAACCTATAATTTATACAGAAGAAGATTAAAAGAAACGAGTAATTAATACTTTGATATAAACCTGAATAAGGTTTGACAAGGGGTTGTACTAGCTTTAGTTCTTTAGTTTGAATAAACTTCTTAGAATTATTTTGTCCGAATATAGATTTCAATCGTAATAATATTTCTAAGTAAAAGAAGTGATTACTTAAAAATTTTTTGTCAAAAAGAATAGGGGCAATAGATTTTGAGAAAACCATAGTAGAGTTTTTTAATTTTAAATACCCTTCCATTTCTTTACCAAAAGGACATCTCTTTAAAATAAGCTTAAGAATAGCATGCTTTTCTTTTATATTAAAACTATTAGGTTTTTTCTCTAGACCAAAAACAATTGAAGTATTTTCATTAGAATGAAGCATTTCAATCATAGTTTCAATACTTTCAAAATTGTAATTAATGATATCATTAAAAAAACCAATATAATTTATAAAACTTAACTTCTGTAAATGGCTTATGCCGGCTCTTAATGACTCAGATTTCCCAGATTTTTTCTCAAAATTAATAATAGATGTTCTATGAGGAACTTTTTGAATAATACTATTCAATATTTTATTAGTGTTGTCATTGCTACAATCGTTTACAAAACAAAAATGATAGTGTTCGCTATTAGATAACAATTGTATCAATTTTGAAGAGTCCAATTTGTTTTCAATATTATAACACGAAAAAACAATGCCTGTTTTCATTTTTTAATTAATGATATTAATGTATAACCCTCTTATTTATATTTTTTGAAGACTTGAATAACGGCGAATAAATTATGCTGCTTTAAACCTCTCTTTTAGGAGCTCTATAATATAATAATTGGTGTTTAAAAAGGCATTTCATTTAAGTTGAAATGCCTTAACCAAAAATTAACCAAACTCAGTAAGAAAAAATAATTGGGGGAATTACATTTATCTTACTTGGCGTATAAAAAAATAGCCATTCTGTTCACTAAGTAGGTCGACATCTATATTTACTAAACCACCATTGTTAATGTGAAATGTAATAACATCAGAGGGGGTTAATTCTATTACGGTATGGATAGCTCTAATAGGCTGTACATATACGTTAACTATTCCAACAGTTGCGCCAACCAAAGCTGCAGATGATTCTGCTAGTACTGTGGCGCCATTTTTAATTTGCAATCCAACATTTGTTGAAGCGGTGATTCCCACAGGGTCTGGAGTCATGTTTATCATTGCGTAGACCTCATAAAAACCAGTTTGTTTTGGGGAGAATTCAAACGTGGTTACATCAAACTCATCGTTTAAATCAATAACTTCATTGTTGTATTGTAAAATTTGAGAAGTACCATTTGCTAATGCAATGTCTAATACAGAGCTGCTAGATAAGTTTGCTTTTACTAAAGTTTTATTGTTACTTTCAAAAACCATTTTACTGGTGGCAGTTTTTACTATACCATTTGTAGAAGAAACCAATATGGAAGATTCAACTACAGATTCATCAATTTCAGGTATGGCGGTACTTATTCTAAGATCCCCATTTATATCTAGTTGGGCTATAGGAGAAACCGTATTTATGCCTACTTGAGCGTAAAATACTTGTATTGCAAAAGTAAAAAGCAGTATAAAAATAGTATTTTTCATAACAATATTGTTAAAATATTAAACATATTTTAATCAAATTTACAATATTGCCCAAATTTATTACGATTTAATTCGTTAAAAATATGAAATATGTAGGTGAATGGTCGATTTTTTAAGGTGAAAGACACGTTGTATAATTAGTTGTCTTACAGTAAGTTTAATTTTTTCATCAATTCTGGCTTATTTAATCTACTAATAGGAACTACATCTTTATTAATCAAAACACTATTATCTTCTATATCAACTATCTTCTTATAGTTAATAATAAACGATCTATGGATTTTTAAAAAGTTAGAGCTTGGTAATTTCTCTATAATCTTTTTTAGTGTAGTGTGTACCGTATAATTTTCTTTCTCGGTTTTAATTATAATATAATCACCCTTTGCTTCAATAAGATATATTTTGTTATATTCTATTTTTATCAGTCTTCTATTTATATTGACGTATAAGTGGTCGTGGCTGTCAACTTTAGTTTCTTTTTTACGTTGCTGACTTCGGGCATTTTCAACTTTTGTAATAGCCTTTAAAAATCGTGGTAGGGTTATTGGTTTTAAAAGGTAATCTAATACACTTTCGTATTCATAAGATTCAAAAGCAAAATTTTTATCGGAAGTTGTTATAATTATTTTTGGCGGTTTTTTTAACGTTTCAATAAAATCAATACCTGTAAAGTTAGGCATGTGTATATCTAGAAAAATAAGATCAACTTCGTTTTTGTTTAAAAATTTAATTGCTTCAATAGCATTAGAAAATTCATTTATAATTTCTATCGATTTAACATGTGAGCATAAATGAACGATAATCTTCCTAGCGGTAGCTTCATCATCTATAATTATACATTTCATATTAAATATTTATAAGCATTCAAGAAATTTGACCATCTTGTTAAGCATTTTATCAAATTTCTCTTTACTCGCAAAAGAGTTAGTATTTTCTTTTAATTCATTTTCAAAATCCAAGGCTAAGTTATACCCCTTTTTTAGCCCCAAAATACTAACTTTATGTTTTAGTCTATGTACAAGTTGGGAAGCTTTCAAGTATTCTTTATTTGATATCGCTTTTTTATAACTATCAATTTCTACTGTCAATTCCTTTTTTATGAGGTTAATAAACTTATTTTTAAAGGCAATATCATCAACAGAAAGTTGATCTATATAACTTGTATTTGGTTTTTCCAATTTTAAAGTATTTGGCGATACATACAATTGCTGACAGGTAAAATTTTCTTCGATCAAACATATCTAAAACATAAATTTATTAAAAATTACATTAACCTTTTTCTTTTAAAAAAGCTCAAAAGGAAAAGGTTTGCAATAATCTATAATATCAAAGCTTATTTGTAAGGGAGTATAAAAGCTATATGTTGTACATATCAATAAATTTAAACATTTTTTTTAATATAAAATCAAAAATATATTATGAATTTACAATGATTAAATAACTAACTCTTTACTTTATAAAATTCTTTTAAGAGAGCAGTTACGCATCATCGATCAATTTTGATTAAAATTATAGTGTTATAAGGAAGTATTTTTTTAGGTTTAAGATTGTAAGTTACATTTAAGAATACAATTTTTTTACTTTTGAAGCGTACTGAATAAGCACTATAAAATGGATACAGAAATAGTAAACAATATTCTAAAAGAGTACTCAATTAAAACCAAAGCCACTAAACTCAATGGCGATGAAGACGAGAACTTTAAGTTGGTTTCTGAAAATGGTAACACCTACCTTTTAAAAGTTTCCACTTCGGAAACAGCGGCATCTTTTTTACAATTTCAAACGGAGATTTTAAATCATTTAGCTTTGAAGAAAGCAGATTGTAATTTCTCTGGAGTAATCTTAAATAATGAAGGGAAGTCATTAACCCCATTTACTATTTCAGATGAAAAAAGAACAGCACGACTACTAACGTGGGTGCCGGGAAGGCTTTGGGCAAATATAAATCCAAAAACATCGCAGCTACGTTATAGTTTAGGTGAGAAAGCAGGAGAAATCACAAAGGCCTTACAAGATTTTCAACATACAGAAGCAAATAGGACTTTTGACTGGAATTTAAAAGACGCTCTCTGGACCCAAAAATACACCGACTTATTTAAAGACATAGAAAAGGATATGGTTTCCTTTTTTCAAAAGCGGTTTCAGGAAATTCAGCCGGTGTATCAATCCCTTCCTAAAAGTGTGGTCCATAATGATGTGAACGACCATAACATACTTGTTTCAGAAGACTTAAAAAACCCTGAAGTTACTGGCATTATCGATTTCGGTGATGCCGTTTATACACAAACGGTAAACGATCTAGCTATCACCATTGCATATGGTATTATGAATACGCCAGATCCACTTGGTGCAGCTGTGGAAATTGTTCAAGGCTATTATTCAAAATATAAACTTTCCGAAAAAGAATTGGAATGCCTTTATACACTCGTTGGCATGCGTTTAGTGATAACGGTTACTAAAGCAGCCCTACGAAGAGCAGATGTTTCCAAAAACGTATATCATTTTATTAGCGAACACGATGCGTGGCAACTATTAAAACATTGGTATGGTACTTATGAGAGTTTTGTGCTTTATAATTTCAGGAATGCTTGTGGGTATACGCCGCACCCAAAAGAACACGAGTTTAAAAACTGGGCTGCGAACAACAAAATATCATTGAACACACTTTTTCCTTCTTTGAAGATTAAGAGTGTTACACATGTAGATATGAGTATTGGCAGTGCGTGGTTGGGGAATAAAGAAGAATACAGCGATACCGTTATTACCGAATATAAACTGAAACAAATAGAAAAGGAAAATCCTGAAAGCATTTTGGCCAATGGTTATTTAGAGGTGCGTCCTTTTTACACAACCAATGCCTTTAGAATGGACGGTAATAATGGTCCGCAATACCGTACCGTACATTTAGGCACCGACTTTTGGGTAGATGCTAAAACACCGCTTCATGCGGCTTATGATGGTAAAGTGGTTATTCTGCACCACAATGATTATTTAAAAGATTATGGGCCGTTAATGGTATTAGAACACGAGTTTAACGGAAGCCTATTTTACACCTTGTATGGTCACTTAACACTTTCTTCGCTAGAGATGACGAAGATTGGACAAAAAGTTAAACAAGGAGAGTTGGTGGGGTATATTGGAGATACTTCTGAAAATGGAATTTGGACACCCCACCTTCACTTTCAAGTGATGCTCGATTTATTGGGAAATACCGAAAACTACCCTGGTGTAGCCTTTCCTTCTGAAAAAAACGTTTGGAAAAGTATTTGTCAAAATCCTGGTCTGTTGTTTATTGAAGAAACGCACGATACTCCTGAAACCTATTCAAACGAAGAAATAATTTCTTTCAGAAAAGAGCATTTAGGAAAAAGCTTGAGCCTTTCCTATTCTGAACCTCTAAACATAGTTAGGGGAGAAGGGGTTTATTTAATAGATTCCGACGGGAAAAAATATATCGATACCGCTAATAACGTCAATCATGTGGGGCATCAACACCCCAAGGTGGTAGCGGCTGGACAACAACAAATGGCAGTTTTAAATACCAATACTCGCTATTTACACAAAGAAATAGTGAATTATGCCGAAGCTTTGCTTAAAAAACTACCTAAGGAACTCTCGGTGTTACATTTTGTCAATTCTGGGAGCGAGGCAAATGAACTCGCCTTAAGAATGGCAAAAACAGTGACGGGGAGAGAAAATATGTTGGCCATTGAAGTTGGATACCACGGCAATACTAATTCTGCGATGGATGTAAGCTCCTATAAATTTGAAGGAAAAGGCGGTTTTCCACAACCTGCAAACACACATATACTGCCCTTGCCAGATTCCTTTCGCGGCAGGCACCAAGGCAAAAATACAGGGGCGGAGTATGCGAGGTATGCTAGAAAACATATTTACCATTTAGGAATAATCGATGAAGGAATTGCTGGGTTTATAGGTGAATCTATGATAAGTTGTGGTGGGCAGATTGTGCCGCCAAAAGATTACTTTAAAACAGTCTATCAGGCAGTAAGAAAAGCTGGAGGTGTTTGTATAGCAGATGAGGTGCAGACTGGCTTTGGCAGAATGGGAAAAACATTTTGGGCTTTTGAGTTGTTCGATGTTGTCCCCGATATTGTAACGATGGGGAAACCAGCTGGTAACGGACATCCATTAGCTATTGTAGCGTGTACAAAAGAGGTTTCTGAAAAATTTCACACAGGAATGGAGTTTTTCAACACCTTTGGAGGCAATCCCGTTTCTTGCGCCATTGGCCGAACCGTTTTGGAAGCAATTGAAGAAGAAAGCTTACAGCAAAATGCTTTGGAAACTGGAGATTTTTTAAAGTCTGAATTATTACAGCTTCAAAAAGAGTTTCCAATTATTGGCGATGTAAGGGGAGAAGGTCTGTTTCTAGGGTTCGAATTGAACAACCAAACAAAAAAACCATTAGCAGAGCACGCAACCTATCTTTCCGACCGATTGAAAACACTAGGGATTTTAATGAGTACCGACGGTCCAGACTACAACGTGTTAAAAATAAAACCTCCAATGGTTTTTAATAAAGAACACGCTAAAGAGCTTGTTTCAAAATTAAAAATCGTATTGGAGGAAGATTTTATGAAAGCGTATTAAGTTTTTAAAGTTGCTTTATCAATTCAGTAAATAATGTAATCATATCGGGTTCGGCTTTTGCTGCCATAGCTAAAATGTCTGGAATGTCTACAGGTTTTAAATTATCAGGGTCACACTCATCTGTCAATACTGAAACGGCTGAAACTGGCAAACCTAAGTGATTTGCAACTATAATTTCTGGGACGGTGCTCATCCCTACAGCATCGGCGCCAATAATTTTTAAATACCGGTATTCGGCACGAGTTTCTAGTTGTGGTCCTACAACACTAGCATACACACCTTTGTGTAAATTGATGTTGTTTTCTGAAGCGATTTTTTCAATTTTACTGTTCATTTCAGGACTATAAGGAGCACTCATGTCGACAAAGCGTTCGCCCATTTTTTCAATACCACGAATGGCTAATGGCGAACTTCCTTGTAGATTTATGTGATCATCAATCAACATAATTTCTCCTTTTTTAAAGCTGAGGTTTACCGCTCCGGAAGCATTGCTAATTAAGAGTTTTTTTATTCCCAATTCGTGCATTACCCGTACTGGAAAGCCTACATCTTGTAACGAATAGCCTTCGTAAATATGAAAACGGCCTTGCATAACCATTACTTTTTTTCCGCCTAACATTCCGAAAATGAGTTTCCCTTTATGAAACTCAACCGTAGCTGTTGGAAAATTGGGGATGTGGTTGTAACTAACTTCGCTTTGTATTTCAACATCTTCTAGCAATTTGCCTAGACCAGTACCTAAAATAATCCCTACTTCAGGTTGGTCAAAACCTCGGTTCTTTAAAAATGCTGCAGATTCTTGTATGTTTTGTAACATAGTGTTTTTTAAATTAAAATTCGGTGTCTAAATAATCGGGTAAAAATTTTTGAAAAGCCTCATTATCCCTGATATCGGAATAGTAATCAACGTCGTTTCGTTCTTCTAGTGTTTTCAACTTTTCGTCTTTTAAATCTTCTAAAGTTGCCTGCAACACAGAATCTTTTCCCCAATCTTTTTTACTAAAAAGAGCTTGGTTGGCCTGTTTCATTCCTAATAAATAATAACCACCATCTTCGGCAGGGCCTATTACATAATCGTGGTCTTTTAAAGCCGTGAAAGCATTGTCAAGGTCTGTTGTGTCTAGATCGTGCATATCACTACCAATAATGATTGCTTCTTCATACCCAAGGGAGAATACTTCAGTAAACGCATTATACATACGAATGCCCAAATCGTCCCCTTGCTGTAATTTCTTATTGTAAGTATTGTTGTCCCAACTGTCTTCTTTGTGAATACCTTCGCTATAATACACAAACTTATCAGCCGCTACATTAGCCGTAATTTTGGCAGTATGGCTTAGTAGGAATTTATAAATTTTTAATGCAGATTCATCACCCACACTTGTTGCTAAACGTGTTTTTACTTTACCCAATTCTGGGTTTCTTGTAAAGATTAATAATGCTTTTTTTGAAGTTGGAAAGTGAAAATCTTTAGCTAAATCTTCATCTCCACCCACATTTTTTTTTGATAATAAACCCATAGGATTTTATTTAATGATTCTAAAATTACTTAATAATTACAGTTCCTTTGTCCAGCCATTTGCTCCAGTTTTTCGAAAAACCATGAATGCTGTCTGTTTCTTTTCCTTTATTGTTCACTAATGGATACAATTTATTTTTCCATTCAAAAATTCCCCCATACAAGTTTTCAATATTGTAATATCCCGCTTTTTTTAGTTTTTCTGAAATCTCTTCGGAACGAATTCCTAATGAACAATACACTACAATAGCGGTATTTTTATTAGGAATCTTTTTAGCAACAGAATCTATTGAAAATTTTGAAAAACCTACAAATGTTGCTGATTCAATATGGCTTACATTATATTCCTTTTTTTCTCTGGCGTCAACAATTACAATGCTATCGTTCATGTGTCGCATACGCAGTTCCTCCACCGAAATATACGGAATGCTTCTAGTGTTATATTGCTGTAAAAGATCTCCTAAAGATTGTTGTGAAAAACCAGTTATTGAAATTAGCAAAAGGAGAAAAGAAAAAATATACTTCATAGTATTATTGGAGTGTTAAACTTACATATTATCAATTTACTTACATACCATCAGGTGTTAAATTGCTGTGAATTATGGCTGAATCCCAAATCCTTGCAACCCACTTTCTACAGGCGGAAGAATTTCCGTATTATCCCAAATTCCCGTAATAATCGTTCGGGCATACGCTTCAGGCAATAGACCATTGTACATTAATTTACTGGTTAATTTATGGTTGTAATTCATAGCGTGATGTGTAATTGAAACTTCTTTTTCAGCATCATTTAAAACTGCATACCAAACTGTTGGGTTGCCATCATTGGCTGGCATGCCGATAACCCCAGGATTTATCCAAAGTTTTTCATTTTCTATTTGCTTAAAAGGCAATCCACAATGTCCTGCGATAATTAAATCACTCTTTGTAGCCTCAAAAGTTGATTGCTTTACTTCCCAAGGAGTTGATTTAAATATAAATTCTGAAACGTTAGTCCACGAACCATGAACAACAATTGTTTTTTTTCCCGCATACGTAAACTGAATATGATCGGGTATTTCTTTAATGAAATCTAGAGAACTTTTTGAAAGTTTACTTTGCGCATAGGGATACCATAACTGTGAAAACCCATCGCAACGAGACCCTTTTCTAAAATCACAACCGCAGTCTTCAGCACCTTCTCGCAATTGTATCTCTACATTCCCAGCAATACTTTTGGCGCCCCATAACTTAAAAAGTTGAACGGTTTCTTCTGGTTGTGCGCAATAGCCCACAATATCACCGGTGCAGATACAGTTTTCTGGCGGGATATTATTTTTTTCGGCAATGCTTTTTAGTTTTTCGAGTGCTTGCAAATTGCTATACACGCCGCCAAACAGAAGTACTTTGCCTTGTATATTTATATGTTCTATTTTTTTATCCATGTAGGTGTTAAATATAAAGTTATACAACTTAAAATTCCCCAAACATTCACCCAAAGTAAGTCGGCATATTTTCCTTCGGTAAAAATGAGTTGTCGCGGAAATAGTCCGAAAACCAATAAAAAACCAAAAACCAAGCCGCAAATTACACTAAGGTAAAAACTGATTTTAGGTGCTGGAAGTTTCCAAAATAAAAATACGGGTGTAAGCCCAATGACCATAGTTCCTGAAATGGTCGTGGCCGATAATATTTCAGCATTTAAAAAAACAGGGATAGTTCCTAAAATGGCTATTGCCGCCATAGAAGCTCTTCCAAAGCTGAGATTTACACCCATTTTTAAATCGACCGCCAATAATTTTGAAAAAGATGAAAAGGTCGAATCCAATGTGGATGCTGCAGAAGTGATCATAATAAAATTAATGACCAATAAAATGACTACGCCAAAGGCTTTTCCAACCTCTACGGCGGCTTGTCCTTTCATTCCTTGCGATTGTGCATACACCCCAATAATACTGAATAGCACAATACAAATCGCTCCTAATAAACTTGCCCAGAGGAAACTTCTTCGGGTCACTTTTGGCGAACTTAAAAAAGCCCGATCGGTCAATACTGGATCGTGAAATGGATAACTAAACGATTGTATAATGGCTGCAAAGAATAAATTCAAGCCTAATTCAAACGTCCAAGAGCCGGATGTTGCCACTTCACTCACTGTAAAATCTTCGGTAGAAAAAATCGCTCCTAAAATAACAACGAGTAAAATGGCAAAAAGCCCCATTTGAATTACATCGGTAAAAATAGAACTACTCAATCCGCCTTTTATAGCATAGGCCAATGTTAAGGCTGTGAAAATTAAAATCGCCCAATAGTAAGGTGTGCTTCCTTGGTCGCCAAAATAGGTTCCAATTACAATGGTATTACTCCACACTTCATTAAAAAGGCGTATCGCTATTAAAATGGAAAAGAGTGCCATCGCTCCTTTTCCGAAACGATTCGTTAAAAAATCATGAATACTTTTAAAGCCTCCTTTAACCCGTAATTGATAAATTATAATACCAGCAACTGCAAAGGACAGATAATATCCTGCATAGGCTACACCACCCACAATACCAAAGTCTAATCCTAAATTTGCTGCATTGGTGATGCTTTTGGCAAAAATCCACGAGATAATCAAACTTCCCGTCAACCATAAAGCAGAAGGCGCCTTTTTTCGATGGGTCGCTTTAAAAAACTGATCGGTAGATTTTGCCAATGGGGATAGGAAAAATAGTATCAAACTTGATACTAGTATAAGTCCCCATTGCCAGATTGTTACATCCATATTCGTTCCTTTATACCTTCAAGGTTTTTATTCATCCCACCAAACCGGCGCATTAATACTATTGCCATCGGTTGCATTGGCTGCTTCTTGGTAATTTTCGGCATTTAAAGCTTCTTCTTCGGCTGGATAGGGCATTCGTATAGGGATAATCCCGTTGTTTAAACTGGCGGCAACTGGTTTAAATTCTGGAAAACCAGTGCGTCGCCATTCCACCCAACCTTCATAGCCGTTAATGATATTTGCTACCCATTTTTGGGTGATAATTTGTTGCATTGGCGTGGTCCCAGCGGCATTATATGCTGCCGAACCTGTTAAATAATCTGTTGGCATGTCGGTTTGCCAATATTCAAAAGCTAGAGCAACACCTGTTTCGTATAATGGTTGTGCATCTGCGGAAATCAATCCGCGCTCTGCTGCTTCGGCTAAATTGAAATAGGTTTCCCAAGCCGTTAGAAAATTAGCATCTAAGGTTGAGGTATCTTCCCTGAAAGCTCTACCAGCCAAGGAAAAATTAGCCAATTCGATAGAAGTGCTTGACGCATCGATTCCATTAATTAGTCCATTAAATTCATCAGATTCTGAATTTTCAAACGGACGAAAAAACTCGCCAATTCGATTATCGTTTAACTCGGTTAAAATGTCTTCCATCGTTTCAGAAAGGACAAAGTTGTTAAAATCGCCTACCCGAAGTTGCGCCAAGCGGAAACTATTAGGATCGGTATTCGTATAGTTGAAAATAGCGTTTTGGTCATTCGTTTTTAAATAATTTCCTTCATTATAAATCGCTTGTAATTCTGAAGAAACATCCACTTTTCCCGAAATACGTAGCAGTTGTTTTATTTTTAATGAATTGGCAAACGTAATCCAGCTGTCTAAATTTCCATCAAAAAGAATATCACCTTCCAACGGAATGACATCGTCATAAGCTTCAATCGCTGCAATTCCTTTGTCGATGTTATCGATAATTCCACCTTCAGCTAAATAAATAGCTTCTTGTTTGTCGTATTTTGGTGTTACCGTGCCGTCCGCGCCATTAAAAGCTTCAGAATAGGGAACGTCGCCAAACAAATCGGTCAGACCTGCTGCCATATACGCTTTTAAAATCAAAGCTGGTCCTTCATAAACAGCGAAGGTTTCTGTGGTTTGAGATTGTTGAATTATTATCTGATTATTCCGAAGGTTGGTGTAAAAAATAGGCCAAGGATTTCCACCTAACTGCGGCGATTTTAGTGCGTGACGATCAAATAAATTAAAATCTAAGGCTGTGCGATGCTGTGATAACAAGTCGCCAGCAACAAAGCCTTCGTAACTCATTTGCTCACCATAATCATAGATTACCTGCCTAAGTAATAAAGAAGGTTGTATTGAATTAGGCGCATTTGGGTTGGTATTGATTTCTTCAAAATCTTTGGTGCAGCCACTTGCAACAAGTAGGATGATGCAACTGAATATGTAGAATGTGTTTTTCATGGTTTTCATCTTAAAAATTAATTCCGGCTTTAAAACCGATACTTCGTGTGGTGGCGTAGCTCATATCTTCAACACCGCTTACAAAACCGTTTCCTTGAACGGCAAGTTGCTCGGGATCAAAATGTGGAATTTCTGAAACCGCAAAAATGTTTCTTCCAATAATGTTGAAACTCACTTTTCCTCCTTCAGCTAGACCTAAAAATCCATTTCTCAGTTCAAAACTATAACCAATCGAAAACTGGCGAAGTTTTAAATAGGAAGCATCATACACATTGTTTTCTTCATGGTTACGGTCGTAAAATTGACGGTAATAACTTTCTGCTGAAATAGCTGTAGTGTTGGGTACGTATTCAGGACTAGCTTCGGTCCCAACATTTACAACACCGTCGGCTATAACACCTTCTTCTGGGCGTGGGGTTGTTTCTGCTAATTGACCGCCAACGGTTGCCAAGGCTCGTGTTCTAGAAACCAATTCGCCACCTTGTCGCCAATCAAACAAAAAACTGAGGTTCCAATTTTTGTACTGAAAATCATTGCTCCAGCCAAGCATGAAGTCTGGTGTATAGTTTCCTATTTTTTTAAGATTGTTATCGGCAATATAGTTTCCATTTTCATCGATAATAAAATCGCCGTTTTCATTTTTTGTGTAGCCTGTTCCGTAGATGTCACCTACTTCGCCACCTTCTTCTACTTGAAACCAAACCGTTTGGTTGGCACTGTCGTAAATTCGGTTGTAAGCCAAAGTTAAACGACCATCATTTTGCGGTAGGTCTTCTACCACTGCTTTGCTCGTGCTAAAATTAAAGGTGGTGTTCCAACGAAAATCTGCAGTTTTAATGGGCGTTATTCCCGTTATAATTTCGAGTCCTTGGTTTCGTACTTTTCCACCATTTATAACTTGTTGGTTATACCCTGAAGAGATACCAATGGGCAACGAAATTATTTGGTCTTCGGTTAGTGCGTTATAATAGGTGATATCAAAATTCAAACGATCTTTGAAAAACCGAAGGTCAGCACCAAATTCATATGAGGTGGTTTGTTCGGGTTTTAAATTTGAATTCGGAATAAAATCTTGATCGCTAAAGGTTGGCTGTCCTAAATAGGGTGTTTGCGAAACAAAAGCTCCTGAAGTTTGGTACGGTGCCGTATCGTTACCAACTTGGGCAACACTGGCTCGCAGCTTTGCAAATGAAAATATATCAGGCAGATCAGTCACATTGGAAAGGATAAAACTTGCTGAAGCTGATGGGTAAAAGAACGAAGTTCCATCTACAGAAAAAGGCGTAGCCAAGGCGCTAGACCAATCGTTTCGAGCCGTTAAATCTAAATACAGAAAGTTTTTATAACCTAATTTTGCAATTCCGTAGAACGAATTAATACGTTTTTCACTTTCAAACTGAAAGACTTCAATAGGTGAGGCGGCATTGTTCAGGTTAAAAATACCTGGTTGTGCCAAGTTTACCGTTTGTGATTGTTTGGTAGAAGCCGTTTGATCCAACCGATTTCCTCCTGCGGAAATCTCTACTGAAATATTACCGAATATATTATCATAGTTAATCAAAAAGTCTGTGTTTACTTCCCTGAATAATACGTCGTGCTCTGCATAGCCTCCATTTTGAAATCGGTTGCTACTGAAAGCTCTTCTAAACTGTCGCGTTTCAGAAGAATAATCCAATCCTGAACGAAGCGAAATACTGAAATGCTCCGTAAAATCTTGTGTTACTGAAATATTTCCGAAGACACGATCTCGTTCAAACGAGTTTCTGTTTTCCAATAACGTGAAATAAGGATTATCAAAATAAGTGTAATTAAAGGAGTATTGCTGTACGTTTTCAAGACCTGGTTGCCAATAATCGCGCATATTTTGAATGTTCAATGAGCGTGGTCCCCAAGCTACCAAAGCGTAGTTTACATTTTCACTTCCGTAGCCATTTGAAGGGCGGTTATCACTTCCAGAATTCACATAACTTACAGAAGCATTAAATTTCGTTTTATCGGTAGGCTTGAAAGCAAGTTTGGTAGCCACTGTTTGGCGTTCCAAATTTACTCCGGGAATAATACCATCGCTACGAAGATCGGTAAAGGACAAACGGTAATTCCCTGTTGAAAAACTATTGGAAACCGAAACATTATTGATGGTGGTAACACCTGTTCGGTAAAAGTTCTTCAAATTATCGGGGTGCGAATCGAAAGCCGTTGGCGTTATGGGTAAACCATTGTAAAGAGAGGTGTCTCCACCGCGAACTACTGTTCCGTCTGGCAATGTAACTGGACTATCGTATTGCGGAATTAAATTACCCGCATCCAATCGGGGACCCCAAGAATAACTAATAAGGTCGTTTGTTCCACCACCTAGTCCATCGACGTAGGCAAACTCGCCACCGTTACCTTGGCCATATTCATTTTGAAATTCAGGAAGTTTAAAAGGTGTTTCAACAAAAAGCGAGGTGTTAATACTAATGCCTAATCCTTTTGCTTTGCTACCGTCCTTGGTTTCAATAACTATCACTCCGTTTGAGGCGCGTGTCCCGTATAAAGCGGCTGCACTAGGTCCTTTTAATACCGTGACCGATTCAATATCGTCTGGATTTACTTCCATAGCGCCGTTACCAAAATCAATTTCTTGAAATCCTGCCGCAGCTTCGTTGGTGAAATTAAAGACCGTTTCGTTGTTAATCGGTGTTCCATCAACCACAAATAAAGGGTTGTTATTTGAAAAAGAAGATTCCCCGCGAATAGTGATTTTTGAAGATGAACCCACGCCGGTTACTCCTTGCGAAACGGTAACTCCGGCTAGTTTACCGGAAAGATTGTCTAGAAAGTTGACAGCTTTTACATCGTTTATACCTTTAGATTCTAATGTCTGTACGGTATAGCCTAGTTCTTTGGTTTCCCGTTTTAGCCCCAATGCGGTGACGACTACTTCGTCTAAACTAGTGGTAGACTCTTCTAATTGAATTGAAAACTCGGTGTTATTGCTAACGGGAATCGTTTGAGTAATATATCCAATTGAAGAAAATGTCAGGATATTTTTAGTGGAAGAGACTTCAATGGTAAAACTTCCATCTTTATCGGTTGTTGTGGCTTCTCCATTACTGGAAAGCACATTTACAAACGGAATGGTCATTCCATTTGCAGCATCTGTTACGGTGCCGGTAACAGTATTTTGAGAATAGCCTATTGCGGTAATCATAAACAATAAGCCCATGTATAATTGCTTCATAAAAATGTGTTGATTGGTAAGTAAAAACGTGCTTTGCTGAGAAATTTCAGCAATCGAGAGTAGAATGTCAAAAAAGTAGTTTGCTGTCTGTTCAAACCCAGTTGAGAACTACAAATTTTTTATAAACTTGGAGGTTTCGACTATAGTTTATCCTGAGTGAAACCGGAGGGCTCAACCAGACACGTTAAACAATTTTACTTTTCAGATATTCTGATATGAAGCAATACTGGGCGAACCTTTATTAAAAGGTGTTTTTTGAAGTGTTTTCTGAAAATGAATAGGTGCTAATTCGAATAAAATCTTTTCAGAAATAAGAAGGCTGCAAAGTATTTTTTTTAATCGACAGGAAAGTTTTCTGAAGCTATTTAAAAGAACTTTGACGTCAGAAATTGAATCAATATCCGTGAGGATTTCCAACCATTCTATTTGAATATTTTTAGAACGAAACAGCAGTGAAATTCTTCTGTTCAAATTAGAAGTTTGCCACGGAAGTTTTAGAAATAGCGATGCGTCAAAATGTGATTTGCGCAAGCCCATCATGTAATAACCACCATCTTTAGAGGGTCCTAAAACAACAGGGTTATTTTGTAGTTTTCTAGCGGTTTCTAAAATATGCCGAGATTGTAAATGCGGCGTGTCATTTCCGAGGGTAATGATAGTATCAAAACCTTTGTTGTAAACCGATTGAATGGCATGAACGTATCGTTCGCCAAAGGTATTTCCTACTTGTTCTTTTTCAGAAAAATGAAAATAAGGGAGACCAGTTTTTTTAACCTTTGTAAGAGTCTGTTTATTAAGAGTGCCAAATAAATCCGCCGATTTCCGAAAGGGTTTTACAATCCTTTCTTGTTGGGCCGAATTGGCAAAAATTAATATGGCGGTCTTTTGGTTAGTCATTTTTTATTCGGCAACAGAACCTTGGCAGCTACTTCCAGCACCAGCGGTACAACCGTAGCAATGTTGTGATATGATAATATTTCGGTCGTTTAATACATCTTCATTGTATTCTGAAATGTGTTGTACTTTACTATCAACTTTTAACTCGAGCATCTGGTTAAAATCACAATCGTACAACCAACCATCCCAACTTATGGAAATAGTGTTGGTGCACATCACGCTTTTTACTGCAGCGGGATTATAGGCATCAACTAATTGATACATATACTCCTCATAATTTTCCGAAGCGATTAAAAAGTCTAGAAAACGAGCAATTGGCAGATTGGTAATGGCAAATAAGTCGTGGAAATGAATTCCGAAATCTTCTAATAATGCCTTTTTAAAGTCTTTTTTCATATTCTCTTGATCGGTAGGTAAAAAAGCACCACTCGGGTTGTACACCAAATCTAATCGAAGGTCGCTATCTGGCATTCCATAACCGATTGCGTTTAGTTCCTGTAATGCTTTTATAGACATATCGAAAACCCCTTCACCACGTTGTTTATCCGTTTTTCCACGCGTCCAGTGCGGCATTGAACTTATCACATGCACGTTGTGTTCTTTAAAAAACTGCGGCAGATCGTAATACTTTTTATTGGCCCGAATAATCGTCAAGTTGCTACGGACAATAAAATCTTTAATCCCTGCTTTGCTAGCTTCTTCAACAAACCATCTAAAATTTGGATTCATCTCTGGGGCTCCGCCAGTAAGATCTACTGTGTGAGCTCCAGTATTTTTTATAACCTCTAAACACTGTTTCATTGTCTCGACGGTCATAATTTCCTTTCTATCTGGCCCAGCATCTACGTGACAGTGATCGCAGGTTTGGTTACACATATAGCCTAAATTTATCTGAAGAATTTCCAGCTTTTTTGGTTTCATTGGAAATTGACCAGTTTCTTCAATTTTTTCTGCAAAGGTGGGTAACTCACCAGAAGCAAAAATTCCATTTGAAAGAATTTCAAGCTGTTTATTAGATTGTGCGAGTTCGCTATTTCGTTTATGTAGGGATTGTGTTTTGAGCTTCGTCATAAATTATCCATCAAGTTTATTTACTTTATTCATCATCATTACGCCATGCACTAAGGTAGCGCCACTTTTAATAGCAGCACCAACGTGAATAGATTCCATCATTTCTTCTTTAGTAACACCACGTTGTAGCGCGTCTTTTGTGTAGGCATCAATGCAATATGGGCATTGCTCGGTGTGTGCAACAGCTAATGCGATAAGTGATTTTTCACGGGCTGTTAGTTTGCCTTCTTCGAATACTTTTCCGTAGTAATCAAAAAATTTTTCTCCTAATTCTTCACTCCATTCAGTGATTTTTCCAAATTTCCGAAGGTCTTTTGGATCATAATAATCTGCCATGATTGCTAGTATTTATTATAGTTACGAAAGTTAAACCTCTTTGGTTTTACTTCGGTAAATATAACAAAGTAGTCTTTTGAAATACAAAAAGCTTACGGAAGATTTAGATTTGCAGTCAAAAGTGTATGCAACTGCATTTGTAAAATGTTTGTTATTTCATATCAATTTAAAGTTATGAGAAGCTAATAATAAGGACTTCTTTCAGCGTATAACAAGTTGACAATAGAATAAACCTCATAAGTTTTATCTTTTAGTAATAAAGACAATCAATGCAAAAGTTTAGGTATTAAATTATCTTTTCAGTAATTAGGGTTTTGAGACACAGTGTTAAAGTATTGTTTAAAATTATTTAAAGATAATAGAAGCCATTACATTTAACCGCTCGAAACATAAAGTGAGAACAGAGAAATTTTTTTACCCTTTGTGTTTAAAGTAAAACTGACAAATAAATAAAGAATTTACTATGGATGTTGTTAATGAAGCACTACAATTTGAAGAAGAAACTACAAGCTTTAAGTCTACAAATGAGCGAATAGTAGCTTCAAAGAAAGCTAAGAAATTAATATTGGCATTAAACGAACGTTATAAAAAGACGAAAGATGCTAAATTAATGGATATTATGAAACGCCTAACGGCCATTAAAAAGAAAGCTGAGAAAAGAATCAAAGCAAAAATTGTAGTTTAAAAGTTGCTTTCAAGGTATTCTTTTAAGATAACGGCTTGATTGTATTTTTCATCTTTTGCGCCGAATAACAGGGTCACCTGTTTTTCTTTAGCAATAGATGCAATTTCTTTTAAGTCATTAGTATGTTTTGAAAGTTCCTTTTTGTATCTATTCTTGAACTCTGCGAAGCGTTCATCTTTGTGATCAAACCATTTTCGCAAATCGGTGGAGGGAGCTATGTCTTTATTCCAGTCATCCAAACGCGCATCTTCTTTGCTAACACCTCTTGGCCAAACCCTGTCTACCAATACTCGATGTCCGTCTCGGTTTGCAGCGTCTTCGTATATGCGTTTGGTATGTAGTTTCATTATTCCTCTTGTTTCCAAAGCGTAGGGAAGAACTTGCGTTGCTGAAATTTGGGATGTAGGTATTTTTTCCATTCAGATCCGCCAGTAGCGGTTTTATTCTCTCCCTTTTTGTCTAAATAATGTCTGGCAGTGTTTAAATGCACTAAAGGCCATTCTACATTATATAGCTTGTCGAATTCTAAAATTACTTTTTGAAGTGCTGAAGAAGGGTTTTCAAGTTGCAGGAATTTTTCTTCCAAAGAGTTTCCTTTCACTTTATTGGCGAGGTCAATAAAAGAATCTAAATATTTTTCTTCAAACTGACGCATTGTTAATGTTTTTGAACCTGTTTTATGGTTATATCCAGCGTCCCGCCAATAAATATGTTCAAAATAATCTTTGGTTGAAGGATTTTCAGGAAGTCGTTTTTTGCCTTCTTCGTTTACTAAGTTTTCTAATTTAGTGCAGTAAATCTCAATATATCTAAATTGCGCACTTTGAAATCCACTAGCTGGGGTTAACGTAGAACGGAAAATATTGTAATCTTCATAGCTCATTCCGTCTTTCATAATATCGAAAGAAGTAATGAGCATGTTCACATAACGGTTTAAGCGAGAAAATTTATCGAGCCAGATTTCTTCGTCCACACCATCCATTTCAAAAAGCTGAATAATTTCGTGACGAACCATTTTCAAAAGTAATTCAATTACCTGATGGTACATAATAAAGATTTTTTCATCTTTAAAATCGGTACGTGGTTTTTGAAGAGAAAGCAAGGTTTCAACCTCAATGTAATCCCAATAATTAATGGGTTTAGCTTGTAAAAGTCCCTTAAGGTAGGTGTCTGGATTTTCACCTAGGGCGGTGTATTTTTCGTTGATTGCTTTTATAATGTCTTCTTGTTTCATACGAATGCCCAGGAAAAAGGGTGTCTTTTTTTGTTATTTTATCTTAAGCTATAAAGATATTTAGATTTTTGGAATTTCAATAGGATAGACTTGGTAAATAGAGCGGTTTTAAAAAACAAAAAACCCGAAACAAACGTTTCGGGTTTATGTGGTACCTCCAGGAATCGAACCAGGGACACACGGATTTTCAGTCCGTTGCTCTACCAACTGAGCTAAGGTACCTGCTTAAAGCGGGTGCAAATATAAACGTTATTTATATTTTGCAAAACATAAAGGTAAAAAATATTCTAATTTTTTTTCATTCGTGTCTAGTTAAATTAAAATTGAGTTCTTGTTTTGCTGTTGGATTTAAAGAGGAGTCTTCTGTAACACAATGTTAGGTAAGCTTAATCACTTGTATGTTTTGTTTTGGTTTTACAGAACGAATATAAATTGACTTGTAGATTATACGAATCAATTCTTGTTTCTAAAAACGAAGCGTTCTAACATCTTAGTCGGACACGAATAATATTTTCTCACTTTAATATCCTCTTAACAATCTTATGTCCCTTCATTGTTTATTTTTACGCACTTACTTAAAAAAATGAACTTAATAATTGATGTAGGAAACACCTTAATCAAGCTCGCTATTTTTAAAAATGGAGAGCTTCAGATTAAAAAAACGACAATTAAAGGTGATTTTTTGGAAGCCCTATCAGAAATAAAGAATAAATACCCGCAAATTGAAAAATGTATCATTTCAAGTGTGGGTAAAATAAGTGAAACGCATTTTACAAAGCTGAAAAATAGCTATTCAGTATTAGTTTTAGACCATACAGTGGCCATCCCTTTTAAAAATGAATATGCAACACCTACCACATTGGGGGTTGATCGTATTGCATTAATAAGTGCTGCAGCGGTGGAATACCCTAAAAAAAATGTTCTGGTAATCGATGCGGGAACTTGCATAACGTACGATTTTCTTTCTGAGGATAACAATTATAAAGGAGGTGCTATTTCACCGGGTTTGCAAATGCGCTACAAAGCAATGCATACGTTTACTGAAAAACTTCCGTTATTGGAAGCAGAGCAAATAGGCAAGTATATTGGGAGTTCTACGATTGGGTCTATGCACAGCGGTACCGTTAACGGAATTTGTTATGAAATTGATGGTTTTATTGCGGCATATGCAACCGATTTCAAGAATTTAACAGTTATTTTAACAGGAGGGGACGCTCATTTTTTGCGAGATCGCCTAAAAAATGACATCTTTGCCACCTCAAATTTTTTATTGCAGGGATTAAACCACATTTTAGAACATAATAAACATTGATGTTAAAACGAATTATAGTAACGGTTTTAGTACTATTTATAGCAAGTGCTGCTATGGCACAGGAAGGAACCACGTCCCCGTATTCATTTTACGGAATTGGTACTTTAAAGTTTAAAGGTACTGCCGAAAATAGAATGATGGGAGGGTTAGGCGTTCTTTCAGATAGTATTCACCTTAATCTTCAAAACCCAGCTAGTGTAGCAGGACTTGAATTGGTAAATTTTACTGTTGGAGCTAGTCATAAACAAAGTACATTGAAAACCGACGGCGACTCTCAAAATGCGTCGACCACTTCTTTAGATTATTTAGCAGTGGGAATTCCAATGGGTAAGTTTGGAGCCAGTTTTGGTTTAATACCTTACACTTCGGTAGGGTATCAATTACAAAACGAAAGGGAGACAGAAACAGGAACATCTATTACTAGATATACAGGATCAGGTGGTATAAATAAAGCGTTTTTAACGTTGGCATACCAAATTACGCCAAAGCTTAGTTTTGGGGTAGATGCAAATTATAACTTCGGAAACATTGAAAACAAAGCCCTAAATGCTCAAGAAGGGATCGAATTTGCTTCCCGAGAGACAAATACATCTGATTTATTAGGATTTAGTTTCAATTTTGGAGCAGCGTATAAAACTATGATAACGGAGAAGTTGGAACTATCCACCTCATTAACGTACACTCCTGAAACCGATTTTACATCAGAAAACTCACGAGAAATAGCGTCGGTTATTATCAATTCTGAAGGTGCCGAAGCAATTGTTGATGCTAGGGATGTAGAGGTTGAAGACACTGACTTTTCTTTTCCTTCACAAATTACCATCGGGGCAGGGATTGGAAAGCCTAAAAATTGGTATGTAGGGGCTGAGTATACCAACCAAAAAACGAGTAATTTTACCAACCGTACGTTCTCACTTGATAATGTTGAGTTTAAAGATGCGTCGAAATACAGAGTAGGTGGTTTTTATATACCTAATTATAATGGATTTGGCAGCTACTGGAAACGTGTTGTTTACAGAGCGGGAATGCGTTTTGAGGGAACGGGAATTAACGTAAATGGAGAAGATATTAATGAGTTTGGCATATCTTTTGGAGTAGGATTACCAGTAAGTAAGTCATTTTCTAATATCAACCTCGGTTTTGAGGTAGGAAGGCGTGGAACTAATGACGCTGGTCTAATTCAAGAAAATTTCTTTAACGCATTTATAAGCTTGTCATTAAATGACAGGTGGTTTCAAAAAAGATTGATAGATTAATTATTAAACACTAAACTATACCTATGAAAACGAAAGCGATTTTAATTTTAACGGCCTTAACCTTATTGGTTGGTGGTAAGAGTTTCGCTCAAATGGACGATTGTCAACTTAACTTGTCCTTATTTGTTGAGCCGGCCAAAGCTAAAAATTATGAGGCTGCATTGCCTTATTACGAAAAACTTATAAAAGATTGTCCAAATTATAATTTGGCAACGTATCAATATGCCGAAAAAATGTTTAAGCATTTTATAGATAACGGTGATAAAGAAAAAATTCAAGATTTAATTGAATCATACAACCTTAGATTAGAGAATTTTCCTAAGAAAACAAAACAAGGGGAAGTATTATCAGATATAGCTAAGCTTAAGTATGAAAATGAAATTGGTACGAAGCAAGAGCAGTTTGATGCTTTTAATGAAGCTTTTACCAAGTATGAGGAAGACTTTACAAGCCCGAAAGCTTTATATGCTTACTTTTCGTTAGCAGTAGACTTATATGATGAAGGTAAGAAAGACATTCAAGAAGTTTTTGATCTTTATGATGCTGTAACGGCTAAAATAGAGAAAGAAGAAAATGCGTTGGCCGAAAAGCTTACTAAGTATATGGACAAGCAAGATGCTGGTACAGATTTGTCTTCTAAAGAGAAAAAGTATATGAGCGCTTATGAAAATAACTTGAAAGCTTATGGCCAAGTTAAAGGAAGTGTTAACGGTAAGTTGGGTATTCTTGCAGACTGTGATAACTTGATTCCGTTATATGAAAAAGATTTCGAGAACAAGAAAGACGATGTAAACTGGTTAAAAAGAGCTGCAGGTCGTTTAAGTGCTAAAGAATGTGATACGCCACTTTTCTTTAAATTAGTACAACAATTACACAACTTAGAGCCTTCAGCAAAGTCTGCATATTATTTAGGTCAGCTTGCTGATCAAGAAGGGAATACAAGCAAAGCTATGGAGTACTATAACGAAGCGGCCGATCTTGAAACAGAACCTGCTGCAAAAGTGAAAATCTATAGAAGAATTGCAGATAACTTCCGTAATAAAGGAAGCTATGGTCAGGCAAGAACGTATTACAGAAAATTATTGGAGATAAAACCTTCTGATGGTACTTCATACCTACGTATTGCTACAATGTACGCTAAAAGTGCAAACAACTGCGGTACTACTCCCTTTGAAAAAAGAGCCATTAACTGGAAAGCTGCAGAGATGGCAGATAAAGCAGCCCGCGTAGATGCAGCAGTTGCCTCTTCAGCAAGAGCAGCAGCTAGTAGTTACAGACAACGTGCGCCTAGTAAAAATGATATCTTTAGTCAAGGTATGGCCGGAAAAACAGTTACATTTAGCTGTTGGGTTGGCGGTAGCGTAAGGGTACCTAATTTATAAGGATGATCACTTTCAATCATAGTATTAAAAGCGTGGTGGCAATTTTATTTGCCATCACGTTTTTTTCATGTGAAGGAAATTATAAAAACGTAAAAAAATTGTCATTAAAGGACAATGAACCATTAGGTATAGGAAAAGATGTTAACTTTAAATACACCGATTCTGGTAAAGTTATTGCCAATGTAATTACACCATTGTTTTTAGATTTTTCAAGTTTAAAGTTTCCTTATAAAGAATTTCCAGAAGGAGTAGAAGTACGGTTCTGGAATGAAAAAGATCAAAAAAGTACCGTTACCTCAAAGTATGCCATACAATATGAAGAAACAGGGATTATAGATTTAAGGGATAGTGTCGTTTTGGTTACCCACGATAGTTTAGTGTTGCGGGCAGACCAATTGTATTGGGATCAAAAAAATCAATGGGTTTTTACGAATCAGCCCTATCAAATTGAATTTAAAGATGGCTCGTACAACGATGGAGCTTGGTTCGATTCTAGTCAAGATTTCACAACCTTTCTGTCTAGAAAAAATGAAGGAGTACAGTTAATAGACACAAAAAAAGAAGAAAAAGATGCACAAGAAAATATTTAAACTCTTTGAATACGTTTATTTAGTAATGGCAGTATTCTCACTCTATTTGGTGTGGGAAAATTGGGCAGATAACCGTACCCGCGCTTATTTATTTGCTTTTTTTGCTGTAGTTGCTATCTTTATGTTCTTCTTTAAGCGTAATTTTCGTAAAAAAATAGAAGAACGCAACAAAAACCAATAATGGAAGTAAGTATTCTTGTTATTCTCAGTATGCTTATCCTTTCGGCTTTTTTTTCCGGGATGGAAATTGCTTATGTTTCTTCAAATAAAGTACATATTGAAATTGAAAAGAAACAAAATGATTTATTAGCAAAAGTACTTAAGAAAATAACCCGCCGTCCCTCAAAATTTATTACCACTATGTTGGTTGGTAATAATATAGCGCTGGTTATTTATGGTCTGTTTATGGGCGATTTGTTGATGGAGTTCATCCCGCTTAAAGGGATGTCTGGTCTATTGGTGCAAACAATTATCTCTACATTGGTGATTTTACTTACCGCGGAATTTTTGCCCAAAGTATTCTTTCAAATTTATGCAAACAAACTCATCAAGGTGTTTGCAATCCCAGCGTACTTCTTTTATATGTTGTTTTCTGTAATTTCCGAATTTGTAATTTGGATTTCAGACTTGGTTTTAAAAGTCTTTTTCAAGACTAAAGGCGATACAATCCAGCTTACGTTCAGTAAAATGGAACTAGGGAATTACATAAGCGAACAAATGGAAACCGCTGAAACGGACGATGAGATGGACAGCGAGATACAAATATTTCAGAACGCTCTGGATTTTTCCGAAGTAAAATCGCGAGAAGTTATGATTCCTAGAACCGAAGTGGTAGCAGTCGATATTAAAACGACGCCAAAGGAATTAAGTAAGCTTTTTACTGAAACAGGACTCTCCAAAATATTGATTTATAAAGAAAATATAGATGATATTGTTGGGTATGTACATTCTTTCGAGCTGTTTAAAAAACCAGCAACAGTCAAAAAAGTTTTGATACCAGTTGTATTTGTACCCGAAACCATGCTGGCAAAAGACGTGTTGAATATTTTAGCACGAAAACGCAAAAGTATTGCGGTGGTAATTGACGAATATGGTGGTACATCTGGTATTATGACGGTTGAGGATATTATTGAAGAACTTTTTGGTGAAATTGAAGATGAACATGATAGTACCGAACTAACTGAAGAAGTTCGAGCAGATGATCATTATAGGTTTTCCGCCCGTCACGAAGTAGATTACCTAAATGAATCTTACAAATTCAACCTCCCTGAAAACGAAAACTATGAAACATTAGGAGGTCTTATCGTATATTTTACCGAAGGTATTCCCAATCAAGGTGAAATTGTCGAGATTGAAGGTTTCCTTTTTAAAATTCTTGAAGTTTCAAACACAAAAATTGAAATGGTAGAGCTATTTATTAGAGAAGAAGGCTAGTCTTTTAAAACATTAACACGCCATATTCAATTTTTTTTAACAAAGTTTTTTATTAATGCGTTGAAAATGGTATTTTCGCCCACTGAACAAAACTAAAAACAAGCTCTTTAAAGCCTTGACTAGTAGTAAAAGGTAGAAAGGGATGTACCACCAAAACCTTCTCGTTTGCTAAAACGAATGAGAAGTTAGATAAACTTGATTAACAGATGGCAATATTAAACAGTATTAGAAAAAGAGGAATCTTCCTTATTTTAATTATCGCATTGGCACTTTTCGCCTTTATTTTGAGTGACGTTCTTGCAAAGGGATCGGGTATTGGTAAAGACCAAGATACCGTGGCAATTGTTAATGGCAAAGAAATTTCTCGCCAAGACTTTATGCAACAAGTAGAGACTGCCCAGCGTAACTTAGGCCCAAATGCAACTTCGGCACAAGCAATGAATATGGTTTGGGAGCGTGAATTGCGAAACACCTTGCTTACCGAGCAATATGAAGAGTTAGGTCTTGTTGTAGAGAAAGAACAATTGAATAATGCGATGCGTGCTTCTTTGGCTAATAATCCTACATTTCAGAATGAATTAGGTGAATACGATGAAGGTCTAGTACAGCAATACGTTGCAAGTATTAAGGGTAACCCACAATTGTACGGCCAGTGGCAAGATTACACTGAAAACATTAAGGAGGCTACGCTTCAAAATATGTATGTAAATCTTGTAAAAGGAGGTTTAACTTCTACATTGGCTGAAGGAAAACAACAATATCATTTTGAAAATGATAAGATAAACCTTCAGTATGTTCAGGTTCCATATACCAAAATTGCCGATGAAGATGTTTCTGTTTCTGATGAAGAAATTAAACAATACATCAATGAGCATAAAAGTGAATACGAAGTAGATAAGCAAATAGATATTCAATATGTATCTATTTCTGAAGTTGCTTCAGATAAAGATATAGAAGAAGCCAATGCAAGTGTAGCGGCTTTATTGGATGATCGTGAGGAGTATGAAAACACGGTTGTTGGTTTCAGAAACACAGATGATAATGAAGCATTTGTAAATGAATATTCAGATCAAGAATATGCAGACCGTTGGTATTTCAAAAAGGATTTGCCTGAACCATTGGTAGATACGATCCCTTCAATGAATACAGGTGATATTTACGGACCATATAAAGTAGGCAATACATTAAACCTAAGTAAGGTAATAGCCGTTGAGCAATTGCCTGACTCTGTAAAATCTAAACATATTTTAGTTCGTTTTACTGGTTTACAAACTGCTCCACAAGATGTAACTCGAACCAAAGAAGCAGCTAAAAAATTAGCAGATAGTCTTTCAACGGTAATCAATAAAGATAAAAGTAAATTTGAAGCGTTGGCAGCAGAGTTTTCTGAAGACAATTCAAATAAAGATAAAGGTGGTGATTTAGGTTATGTAGGGCCTGGTAGAATGGTGCCTGCGTTTAACGATTTCATTTTTGATAATAATGAAGGTACGGTAGGTGTTGTTGAAACCAACTTCGGTTTTCACGTTGCACAAGTAGAAGAACAAAAAAATAAACAGCGTGCAGTTAAAATTGCTACGGTAATAAAAAGTATAGAGCCTTCAGAATCTACTATTAATAATACGTTCTCTAAAGCCACTAACTTTGAAGTAGCGGCAAAAGATGGTGATTTTTCTGAGGTTGCAAAAGAACAAGATTTAACTGTACGTCCAGTAAATAAAATTGGTGAATTAGATGCTAATATTCCAGGAGTTGGTAATAACCGTACCATTATTACTTGGGGATTTGAAGAAGAAACTGAAGTTGGCGATGTAAAACGTTTTAACATTCCAGGCGGTTATGTAATTGCCCAGGTTACTAGAAAAAGCCCGAAAGGCGTGATGAGCGTATCAGAAGCTTCAACAAAAGTTACCCCTATAATTAGAAATAAAAAGAAAGCTGAAAAAATTAGAGCTTCTATTTCTGGTTCAACAGTTCAAGACGTAGCTAATAGTCAAAGCGTGCAAGTACAAACGGCAACAGCTGTAACAATGGCAAACCCAACAATTCCGGGTGCAGGAAGCGAACCTAAAGTAGTTGGTGCAGCATTTGGTGAAAAAGCTGGAGAGACTACCGAGTTAATTGATGGTAAGTCTGGCGTATTTATGGTACTTGTTTTAGCTGTTAACAAAGCGCCAGATCTTGATAACTATGCAAGTTATGTAAATCAACTTAATGCAGGTAACAATGCTGTTAGCAATCAAGTTTACCAAGCACTGAAGAAAAAAGCAGATATCGAAGACAATAGAGCTAACTTTTATTAATCGAAAGTAGCTCTTCAAAATAGTAAAACCTTCCCATTTTTGGGGAGGTTTTTTTATAATAGCATATCAGTAAAAGGGATAATAGTAGTGTAGCCTTTTTTTCGGAAATATTCCTGATTTGTTTCATCGCCCGTTGCCAGCACGAAATCACCACCCCAAGCACCGAGGCTTTTTACAGTTCCTTTAAAGTCTGGGAATAACCTTTCTTGAATGGGTTTGATTTTTATAATTTCAGAAATTGTTTTTTCATGGCTTTGCATCAGATTTTTAAAATCCTGAAGCGTATAGCAGAGCAGAAGTTTTTTTCCAAGATCTGAAATTTTTTCAATGTCATTTTTAGAAACTTTCGCATTTCTATAGTGTGCGATTCCTTCCTTGCTATCCTGTTTTTTATTGAGATGCACAAAAAACAAATGATCTTTAAAATCCCAAAGTAAATGTGCCTTTTTAATAGAAGGCTGTCCTTCGTATAATTGATAGAAAAAGGGTGTTTTTTGTTGTGCAGCTGCAATATCGTACCCACTGCCTCCAAAACTATTTTTCAGTAGTGTGAAGGCATCTATTTGCGCCCATTGGGCAATATTGTTAATTAGGGTGGAAGAGGAGCCTAAGCCCCAATTTTGAGGGAAATCCAGTTCGGTAGTAACATGTATTCCTTCGGTGTTATTTAAAAAGTTAGGGTTTAAGCGTTTTGCTTCTCTTAAAATATTTTGAAGGGTATTTGCTATTGCCGGTTTGTCGGTTCCTTCCACTTCAAAAGTATCGCCAGTGAAAGCCGCACTGAACCAACACTGGTTTTTAAAGTCAAAACTGTTCCAGAGCAATTCGCCTTTTGTGGTAGGTTCTATTGTTAGTCTCTGTCCATATTTTGTTGGGATGGCTAGGGCAGTCGCTCCATCTAGCACGACATATTCTCCGGTGAGTAATAATTTTCCGTTACTGTAAAAAGTGTTGTTCAAAATTAAGATCGTAATTGTTTTACATACGCTATTACTGCACTGTGAGAAACTGTATTGTCATTAAAATGAGCAACAGCAATTTTTTTTTCTGTTTCTGAAGCATCTACTTGATTTAAAATATTCATCAAGTGCATTTTCATATGCCCTTTTTGAATACCCGTAGTGACCAACGAACGAATAGCTGCAAAATTTTGTGCCAGACCAGCTACTGCTACCAATTCCATTAGCTCTTTAGCATTCGGTTTTTGTAATAAATCAAATGCAAATTTTGTAAGAGGGTGTAACGATGTAAGTCCGCCAACGGTGCCTAACGCTAAAGGTATTTTTATAGAAAAAGTAAAGACGTCGTCCTCAATTTTAGCATCTGTTAAGCTTGTGTATTTACCGTCTTTTGATGCGTAGGCGTGAACACCTGCTTCAACTGCTCTAAAGTCGTTACCAGTCGCTAAAATTAAAGCGTCAATCCCATTCATAATTCCTTTGTTGTGTGTAACAGCGCGTCGGGGTTCGGCTTGAGCAATGTGTATGGCGCGAACAAACTTGTTTGCAAAGTCTTCGCCACTAATATCATTTTGTGCTAATTCTGTTGTATTACAGCTCACTTCGGCTTTAACCAAGCATTCTGGCACATAATTAGAAAGAATGCTCATCACAACTTCAGGAAAAGTGTTAGTGGTTATAAATGGTTTATACGAATCTGCTTCAGCTTCAAATGTTTTTGCAACTTGCTCTAAACAGCTATTAATAAAATTGGCGCCCATGGCATCCAATGTTTCGAAGGTGCAGTGTAATTGAAAATAGCCGTTTAATGTTTCATTTTTCGAAATAAGTTCAATATCTAACAAGCCACCGCCACGCTTTTTCATATTTTTCTGAATGGTGGAAACACTTTCAATCAGTTTGGGCTTTACTTCAGCAAAAAACGAAATGATATCTTGTTCTTTTCCGAAGTAATCTAAATGCACTTGTCCGTTTTTCTGTGTAGAAAGTACTTGGGCCTTAAACCCGCCACGATCTAGCCAAAATTTTGCAGCATTGCTAGCAGCCGCCACTACAGAGCTTTCTTCAATGACCATGGGTAGTGTGAAGAGTTTTCCGTTAATTAAAAAGTTAGGGGCAACTCCAAAAGGCAAATAGTAATTGGTTACCGTATTTTCAATAAAATCATCGTGTAGCTTTTGAAGTTTTTGATCTTCGTTCCAGTATTGTTGAAGCGTTTGCAATGCTTCAGAATTGTTGTTTAGATAGGTTTTTGTTAACCAATCTATTTTTTCTGCTTTCGTCTTTTTTGAAAATCCAGTAACGGGCTTCGCCATATTTGTAAAATTGAGCTACAAATATACTATTTATAGCATTGTTGAAAAGAGCAAAGTTGCCAACAATAGACCGTATTTAACACAAAAAAGCACCTAAATTTCACGAAAATTTAGTAACATTGGCGTAATAAAATTTTAACAGTTTGAAAAAAACAGCTTACACCTCATTATTACTGCTTTTCCTTACGGCAGTTTCAACAATAACAGCACAACAAAATAACATAACTTTAGAAGATATTTGGGGCGGCGAATTTAGAGCCGAACGCCTTGATGTTTTACGTTCTTTAGATAACGGGAAAGAATACTCTGTTTTAAATAGAAGCAAAAATGGTTCAACCATCGATGTATACGATTATAAAAGTGGAAAAAAGGTCCGAACTTTACTAAATTCAAGCAATTTACCAGAAGTAGAACAAATTATTTCATATGAGTTTAGTGACGATGAAGGTAAAGTATTATTAGCTACAAAATTGAAGCAAATCTATAGACGTTCTTCATTAGGAACGTATTATGTGTATGATTTAGATTCTAAAAAATTGGATTTAGTTTCAGAAGATCAAATTCAAGAACCATACTTTACAAAAGACGGCAGTAAAATTGCTTACGGAAAAGACAATAACTTGTTTATTAAAAACTTGAAAAGTGGCGAGACGCTTCAAGTTACTTCCGATGGAAAAAAGAACAGTATTATAAATGGAATTACTGATTGGGTGTATGAAGAAGAATTTGCTTTTGTTCGTGCCTTTGATTGGAACAAAACCGGAAATAAATTAGCTTACATAAAGTTTGACGAAACTGAGATTCCTACTTTTTCTATGGATATATATGGGCAAGAATTATATCCTACACAAGATATGTTTAAATATCCAAAAGCAGGAGAGCCAAATTCAAAAGTTTCATTGCATATTTATAATCTAAATACAGGTGCAACCGAAACAATTGACCTAGAAAACTACAACAGCTATTACATACCACGCATTAAATGGACCGAAGAAGAAAATGTGCTTAGTGCCCAATTAGCCAATCGCCATCAAAATACGGTTGATTTAATTTTTGTTAATGCAATGGATAACAGTACGAAACTGATACATCAAGAAAAAGACGATGCGTATGTTGACATTGACGATAACCTTACTTTTTTAAACGATAACAGTTTTATCTGGACCAGTGAAAAAAGTGGATGGAACCACATCTATCAGTATGATAAAACAGGAAAATTAATTAACCAAATTACAGACGGTGATTGGGAAGTAACAAATTACTATGGTTTTGATCAAAATACAGGTCGAATCTATTACCAAAGCACCGAAAATGGAAGCATAAACCGCGATGTGTATTCTATATTGCGTTCAGGAGAAAACAAAGTGCGTTTAAGTGATAAAACTGGAACCAATAGTGCTGCTTTCAGTGCAGATTACACGTATTTTATTAATACATTTCACGATACTGAAACGCCTTACTTGTTTACATTAAATAGAGCCAAAAACGGTAGGCTAATACGTGTGATTGAAGATAACAAAGCACTTAAAAACAAGGTGGATGGTTATGTTCTTTCTGAAAAGGAATTCTCTACTATTTCAATAAATGGGAACGACTTAAATATGTATACCATTAAACCAAAAGATTTTGACCCAAACAAACAATATCCAATGTTTATGTACCAGTACTCTGGTCCGGGATCTCAAAATGTTTCAAATTCTTGGAACGGCTCAAACGATTATTGGCACCAAATGTTAGCGCAAGAAGGCTATGTGGTTGTGTGCATAGATGGTCGTGGTACAGGACTTAAGGGGCGTGATTTTAAAAAAGTGACCCAAAAAGAATTAGGTAAATATGAAGTGGAAGACCAAACTGCAGCAGCACAAAAATTAAGTGAGTTACCGTACATTGATGCTTCCCGAACCGGTATTTGGGGCTGGAGTTATGGTGGCTTTATGAGCTCAAACTGTTTGTTTCAAGCACCCGACACGTTTGAGATGGCCATCGCTGTAGCACCTGTTACTAGCTGGCGCTTTTATGATACCATTTATACCGAACGATACATGACAACTCCACAGGAAAATGCATCTGGATATGACGAGAATTCACCTATCTCACACGTAGACAAATTAGAAGGTGATTATTTATTAGTACATGGAAGTGCCGATGATAATGTAAACGTTCAAAATACAATGCGTTTAGTAGAAGCCTTAGTGCAAGCAAACAAACAGTTTGACTGGGCTATTTATCCCGATAAAAACCACGGTATTTATGGCGGGAATACGCGCTTACACTTATATACTAAAATGACCAATTTCATTAAAGAAAATTTATAAAAAGAATAACTAAACTAATCCTTTAAGATTATGGCAGATACAATGCAATATAGTAACCGCAAAGAATTATTTGGGCATCCAGTAGGCCTATTTATCTTATTTTTTACCGAAATGTGGGAGCGTTTTTCATATTATGGAATGCGAGGGATTCTCGTACTATATATGGCAGCATCAGCTACTGCTATTGATCCAGGTTTAGGATGGAGCAATAAAGATGCAATTTGGTTGTACGGCTGGTATACCATGTTGGTATATGTAGCATCTATACCAGGCGGTTGGATTGCAGATAAATTTTTAGGACAAAAAAAGACCGTCATGTTAGGTGGTATATTGCTCTGTTGCGGACATGGCGTTTTAGCAATTCCCCAAGACTGGGCATTTTATTTAGGTCTTATTCTCATTATTTTGGGAGTAGGAGGCTTAAAACCTAATATATCAACTATGGTTGGTGGCCTTTATAAAGAGGGAGACATTAGAAGAGACAGTGGATTTACTATATTTTATATTGGTATTAATATTGGTGCTTTTTTAGCAAGTATTACAGTTGGTTTAGTTGCTTATTATTACGGATGGCACTATGGTTTTGGTTTAGCTGGAATTGGTATGCTTTTAGGGCAGATAGTTTTTATTTGGGGGCAAAAATTTTTGAAAGGTGTTGGCGAGTTTACTGGCGGTGACCAAGTTTCTGAAGAAGAAAAGAAAGCAGCGAAACGACCGTTAAATAAAGTTGAAAAAGATCGAGTAGTCGTATTGCTTATTTCCTTTTTAATAGTGGTTGTATTCTGGGGTGCTTTTGAGCAAGCTGGAGGGTTAATGAACCTTTATACAGATGCAAAAGTAGATCGATATATTGGTCTGAGCTGGTTAGAAGAAATCCCGGCGGCTGTTTTTCAATCCTTAAATGCAGGTTATATAATCATTTTCGGTACAATTGTAGGAGGTTTTTGGATATGGTGGAAAAAGAAAGGACGAGAGTCTTCCTCACTTTTTAAGATGGCTATAGGAACTATGATAATGGGTCTAGGTTATGTTTTTATGATGTTTGCATCAAAAGAAGCAAGTGCTGAAGTATTTGGTAAGGCAGCTATGGTTTGGATTTTCTTGGCCTATTTGTTTCATACTATTGGTGAACTTTGTACTTCACCAGTAGCATTGTCTTTTATTACAAAATTAGCACCTTTAAAATACGCTTCCATAATGATGGGGGTTTATTTTGCGGCTACAGGTTTTGGTAATAAATTAGCTGGTAATATAGGCGAGTCAGCTCAATTGGAGCCTTATGAAGGTAAAATGATTGTTTCTAAGCAACAAATTTTGCCTTATATTTCTAAGGATTCAATGGAAGTCAAGAATAAAGAAAATAAAGTAGTTTCTGTTTATGACTATCCAATTAATGAAGATAAAAATTTTGGTATAAAAGCAGATGTGTATTTAGAAAACAATCAGGTTGTTTATAAAGATTTTAATACTGGTGAAAAATTAAATGATCTATTTAAATTATCAACTGAAGAGAATTCAAATACTAAAGAGCTTATTAGAACATTGAAAGAGGATGATGTTAATGGCTCAAACCCATACCATGCAAAACTTGTTTTTGAAAAAGATAAGGACAAAGCGCAGATTATCGAAAATAAGGGTGATGGTAAGGATTATGGAGTTTCATTTGTCTTAGAGGAAGAGCAAAGTGCACAAGAATATAAAACCTTTATGTGGCTTACTATTTTTACTGTAAGTTTTGGCTTGCTACTAATTGTTTTCTTGAAAAAACTTAAAAAATTAACACACGGTGCCGAAGACAACGAACGTGAAATGTTAGAGCAGGAAAATTATGAACTGGCAGACGAAAAAATAAACTAACCCTTTTTTTACACGAAGTATATGAATACAGATATTGAAAACCTGTTTAAAGATAAAGTAATGGGGCATCCTGCGGGATTGTTCGTTCTTTTCTTTACCGAAATGTGGGAGCGTTTCTCCTTCTATGGAATGCGCGTTCTTTTAGTTAACTTTTTAACCATGGCTGCTATTGGTTATAATCCCGGATGGGAATGGACCGCAGCAAATGCTGGAGCACTTTTCGGGACGTACGCAGGTTTGTTATATCTAACTCCTATTTTAGGAGGAATTATAGCCGATAAATTAACGGGATACCGTTCGGCAGTTGTAATTGGAGCTTTAATTATGACACTAGGTCATGCTAGTATGGCGTTAGAAACGGAAGCTTCTTTATATGTTGGTTTGGCGTTATTGGTTATCGGTACTGGTTTCTTTAAACCCAACATTACCTCTATTATTTCTGAAATGTATAAGAAAAACCCTGAAAAGAAAGATGGGGCTTATACCATTTTCTATATGGGGGTGAATGCAGGTGCATTTTTCGGAATGATGCTTTGTGGTTACTTGGCTGAGCGAGTAGGTTGGTCTTGGGGCTTTGGTTTGGCTGGGATTTTTATGTTGTTGGGTACTTTACAGTTTTGGTTTTCAAAAAACTTGTTTGGTAAAATAGGTGCAAAACCTACAAAAGAACACGAAGTTGAATTGCCACAAAATATAAATGAAAAAAGTGCAAAAAATAATGCTGAAGAAGCTGAAGAGAAAGAAAATCCGTTCACTATTCTTGATAAGGTATTAATTGTAATAACCTCTTTAATTGGGTTGGGGTATTTAATTAACGATCCGCTTTCAAAAATTGGAAATGTAAATCTCTTCCCATATGAAGCCTTTGGGCTATCAGGACAAATAGTTACTGTGTTAATTGGTCTCCTGTTATTTTTGGTTTTGGTCATCAGACGTATTTCGCGATATACTAAAATAGTGCGCGACCGGATGATCGCCTTTGTAATATTTGCTTTCTTTACCGTATTTTTCTGGCTTTCTTTTGAGCAAGGAGCCTCTTCATTAATTTTATTTGCAAGAGATAATGTAGATAGAGTGTTAAGTGGTAACGCTGCAGTAATTTATAACATAGTCAATATTTTATTGACTGTAGTGCCTTTGGCAATAATTACTTACGTGCTGTTTTTGTTATGGAAAAAGACATACAAAACCATTCCAGGGTCTAATATTGTATTAGCTATATGCTTTTTAGGTATGTGGGGTCTTGTTGGTTGGATGTTAAATAGAGATCTTACTACAACTGCTTACGATGTGTCTTATAAAGCTATTGAAGTACAAAGTACCGATGATGAAGGCAACGAGACATTCGACTATATTCCTATTACCGAAAACACCAATATAGAAACAGGAGTAACTGTAGTAGATCGCGTTACATCCATTTCAGAGCCTAAAGATTTTCAAGTAGGTTCTACTATAAATATCATTACTAAAAACAATGAAGGTACAATTTTTGGGTATCTAAATGAAGAAAAAGTTGCTTTTGCTAAAGAAAACGCCATTGCTCAAGATAGAGATAGCGGTATAATAGAAGCTACCGTAACCGAAATAAAAGATAACCAAGTAGAGATAACTGTTTCATGGTTTAGTATTTTAAATTCATTCTTTATCATTGCCTTTGCATCCTTTTTCTCTAAATGGTGGGATAGTAAATACAATCCATCAGCAGCTGTAAAATATGCTTTAGGGCTTATTATAATGGCAATTGGATTCGGGTTGTTGGCATATGGATCATATGGAATTACCGCAGGCGTGAAAGTAAGTATGATCTGGTTAATCTTTGCCTACTTATTCCACACCCTTGGAGAGCTATGTTTATCTCCCGTGGGGTTATCGTATGTGTCTAAACTTGTTCCGGCAAGAATGATTGCGCTCATGTTTGGTATGTGGTACTTGGCGATTGCTATTGGTAATAAATTGGCGGCCGTAGTAGGTGGGCAAATTGAAAATATAACCGAAGAGTATTCACTATCAACCTTTTTCTTGATATTTACCGTGGTGCCAACTGTTGCGGGCTTATTAATTTTAGCACTTAATCCAGTTTTAAAACGATTAATGCACGGAGTTAGATAATTAACACAACAAATTATAATAAAAAACGTTCCCTTTGTGTGGAACGTTTTTTGTTGATATAAAAACAGATAATAAATCCAATATGAAAAACAACTTACTCCTCCTTTTTTTAGTAATATTTACAACATCGGTAACAGCCCAAAAAATAAATTGGATGACGATGAACGAAGCTTTGGCCGCTCAAGAAACAACCCCAAAAAAAATTATTGTGGATGTCTATACCCATTGGTGCGGTCCTTGTAAATTGATGGATAAGAAAACATTCACTGATAAAGATGTGATAGATTATATAAATGAGAATTACTATGCGGTGAAATTTAATGCTGAAGGTACAGAAGAAGTAACTTATCAGGATTTTACATATACCAATCCTAATTACCAAGAAGGAAGAAAGGGCCGCAATTCGCAACATCTATTCGCACATGCGTTAAAAGTAACTGGATATCCAAGTTTAGTTTTTTTTGAAAATGATGGGACACTAATACAAGCAATTCCAGGATATAAAACACCCGAACAATTAGAGATATATATTAAAATGATAGCGAACGATGATTATAAAAAATTAACAACTGCTGAATCTTGGCAAGAATATCAAAAAAACTTTGAAGGCACTTTTTAAGAGTAGGGTTTTTAGTTAAGTGTTTCACTACTCTAGAATGAAGGCTCCCTTGGTACCAGTATGGTAAAAGGGGAGCTTTTTCTTTTCACACGTATTACGCCAACGATTTACGTATGTTTTATAATTATTACCATCCGCAATAATCTGTTTGGGCTGCAAACTATCAATTAAGCGTCCTAAGTTTACTCTCGGACTTTGTGTAAGCAATACAATATCAATTTTTGTGCTTTTTGGGTATACCGCTACACTATCCAAAATCAAAATATTTTGTTTATTATATGAAAATACCTTCGGAACTATTTTTTCTGAAAAACCCTCAATTTGATTGGCAGTCCGGTACCCTTTTATTGGAAATATATTCTTTACAGTTTCTGAAAGAGTATCAGGTTTTAAAAGTAGTAAGTCATTTCCATTTTTTATTCCAATTAAGGTACTCCTACTTTTCTGAAATACTATTAATTCATTTTCTGAAGCTTCTCGCTTATCCCATATAAAAATGCTTATCAATAAGCAAGTACTTAATAAACAAACCAGTAAGCGATAATAGGAATACTGTTTCCAAAGTAAGATGGCTGCAATTATAAACAAATAGGAGACCAAAACTTTTTCTTCTGAAAAATGAATGTCCTGAAATAAAAAGGCGTCTTGCTTGGCTACCCAGCTTATAAAATTGTTTAGTGATAAAACTATTTGGTTGTAAACTTCAGATAACCAATCAGGGAGTATGTTGATTGAAATCAGTAACACGATCAATAATCCGAAACCCAATAAAATTCCCAAGAACGGAAGTACCACAATATTGGTTAATAAAAACAGCCCAGGAAATTGGTGGAAATAAAATAAACTCAACGGCACTACTCCTATTTGAGCAGCAACCGATACGGTGAGGATGGCCCAACCTTTTCTTATAATTCGGTTTTTAGGATACCAATGTCCAAATAACTTTGGTTGTATTAATAATATAAAGAATACTGCTAGATAACTTAATTGAAACCCAACATGAAACAACCACAACGGATTAATAATAAGTAAAAATAAATACGAAATAAATAGGGTGTTTATACTATTTGTAGGCCGTTTTAGCTGTTCGGCAAATAAAAACAACGAAAACATAGTAGCAGCTCGTACTACAGAAGGCGACAATCCTGCCAATAACGCAAACCCGAACAAACAACCAATAATTAAAATTGCTTTTATTTGTTTTCCATGGCGTATATTTCCCAGAGGCAAGAACAACCATTTCAGAATAAAAAATAGAATACCAACATGTAAGCCAGAAACAGCCAGAATATGTACAGCTCCAGCAGCAGCATATTCGGCGTAGAGCTGTTTGTCAATATCACGGCGTTGCCCTAAAACCAGAGCTTGAATAATAGACCGTTCATGGTCGGTAATGTTACTTTTTTTTAGCTTAGCAATAAGATGATTACGAACGTTTTCAGTGGTTCCGCGAATGGTTTTACTACCTTTTTCAAAAGCCAAAATAGCTCGCGGTTCACTTCTAATTTGAAAATACACCCCAAGTTTTTTCATATAAGCTGAATAATCAAATTGATACGGATTAAGCGGTTCTGGAATAGTAATCACTTTGTCAGAAATTAGTAAAACATCATCAATAGTGTATTCTTTTGAAATTGAATCTTTTTGAATATTCAACAAGATTTTACCATTTGCTTCTATCTTATTAATAGAGATACATTCAGCTATATATTTATTGTTATAACGATCCGGTTTTAAAACTTCAGTAATCTTTAAAGAAAGTAAAGATGTTTTAGAAGTGTTTTTGTCTGAAAGAATATGCGAATAATGCTCATTTTGAAATTTAGGAAGCTGTAATTGATAACTAGCGAAACCAATTCCGAAGAAAATTAAATAGGTGAAAATCCCAAAAAATATTGATTTCTGAAGCCGCTTTCTTTCAACAACCCAGATTACAAAAAGAAATAGAAAACCAAAGAGTAAAAATGGAAGTAAAAAGGTATTTGTTGGAACGAGATATGCCGAAAGAATCCCTAATGTTAGGAATACCGAAAACTTAACTATCGCAAAATTTATGAACTTCATCTCCGAATATATATGGGCTATACATTTTGGGGAGATTAACAGTAACTAAGATACTACACTTAACTTAAATTAACAAATAATGGCTATTTGTTGTTTTCTTTGGCGTATGGGCTTAAAATTTTACATTTATAGCGTATATATAGCGTATATATAGCGTATATATAGCGTATGTTATAGATATTACATTCATATAATAAGCGATAAACCTCTTAAGTCTCAAGGTGAATCATACTATTTAGGCATTGCAAAACTTTATAAACTATAATCAAAAACGTTGATTAAGGATACGTAACTTGAAAGGTCTTCTCTCTTACTCAATTTATACAGTGAAAATTATAAAATCATCATCATCAAATAACCACGAACATACTGGTCTTAAACATTTAATTTCAAAAACACTTAACATATGATTGCTTGTAATTTTAACTAACAATCGTTAGTTTTGTGTATTAAATACGACAAAGAAACTGTGGCAAAATTTCACAAATTACAAGTAAAGGACGTTTATAAAGAAACAGACGATTGTTCTGTCATCACATTTGACGTGCCTGAAGAACTTTCAGAAGAGTTCAACTTTCGTCAAGGACAACACCTTACCTTAAAAGCTGACATTGATGGCGAAGATACGCGACGATCGTATAGCTTATGCTCTAGTCCGGTGGACAAACAATGGAAAGTGGCCGTAAAACAGATTTACGGCGGTAAATTTTCAACCTATATTAATGAACAATTAGCGGCTGGCGACACTATTGAAGTGATGGAGCCAAGCGGAATGTTTGGTGTAAATGCCGAGCCTGAAAAAGAGAAAAACTACCTCTTTTTTGCTGCGGGAAGTGGTATTACACCTGTTTTGTCAATGATAAAAACCCATTTGGCTTTAGAACCTAACGCTACTTGTAAGTTGTTTTATGTGAATAAAACCGCAAAATCCATTATCTTTAAGGAAGAGTTAGAACAGCTTCGTAACCAGTATTTTGGAAGGTTAGAAATCTATTATTTCCTTACAAAAGAAAGACGCGATATCGAGTTGTTGAACGGACGATTTAATGATGAAAAGATGAAAGTATTAACCGATACATTCATTGATATTCCAGATACAAGCGAAGTATTTTTATGTGGTCCAGAACAAATGGTTCAATATGTTAGTGATTATCTAGTGGAAGCTGGATTGCCAAAAAACTTAATTCATTTTGAATTGTTCGTAACCGGACTTTCCGAAGAAGATAAAAAACGTGCAGAGCGACTCGCAAAACGAATCGTTGAAGGAGTAGAAGTAACCATTGTAGATGGCGGGAAGGAGTTTGAGTTTATAATGACGAAAGATTTTGACAATATTCTCGATGCAGCGTTAAATAACGGAGCCGACCTACCCTTCGCTTGTAAAGGAGGAGTTTGCAGTACTTGTAAATGCAAGATAATAGAAGGCGATGTAGAAATGAAAATAAATTATGCTTTAGAAGACCATGAAGTTGCGCAGGACTTTGTGTTAAGTTGTCAAGCAGTGCCAACGTCTTCAAAAGTGAAAGTAGATTTTGATGTTTAATAGCTTGTAGCAATATGCTTACAGCTTAAAACAAGATAATTATGAGTGAACAAGAAGTAAAAAATTTAGAAGAAATATTTGAAGCACGTATTGCGCGTGATGAGAAAATAGAGCCGAAAGATTGGATGCCGGAGAAGTATAGAAAAACCCATATACGCCAAATTTCGCAGCATGCCCATTCCGAAATTATCGGGATGCTACCTGAAGGAAACTGGATTACTAGAGCACCTTCATTGCGCAGAAAAGCGGCTTTATTGGCGAAAGTTCAAGATGAAGCAGGACACGGGTTGTATTTATATTCCGCCTGTGAAACCTTAGGGATTTCTCGAGAGGAAATGTACGAGCAATTACATTCTGGGAAAGCAAAATATTCATCCATTTTTAACTACCCAACAGTAACGTGGGCCGATATGGGCGCCATTGGTTGGTTAGTAGATGGAGCAGCTATTATTAACCAAGTGCCTTTGTGTAACACATCATTTGGTCCCTATGCCCGTGCGATGGTGCGCGTATGTAAGGAGGAAAGCTTTCACCAGCGTCAAGGATACGAAATTATGTTGACACTTTGTAATGGAACTGATGAACAAAAAGAAATGGCGCAAGATGCGTTAAATCGTTGGTGGTGGCCAAGCTTAATGATGTTAGGGCCTACCGATGCTGAATCTGTTCATACGGAGCAATCCATGAAATGGAAATTGAAGCGTAAATCGAATGACGAATTGCGTCAACAGTTTATAGATCAAACTGTGCCACAAGCTGACATTTTAGGGCTAACAATTCCAGATCCAGATATGAAGTTTAATGAAGAAACCGGTCATTACGATTTTGGTGAGATCGATTGGGGTGAATTCTGGCAAGTGGTAAAAGGTCACGGGCCTTGTAATAAAGAACGTATGAAAGCGAGAGTAGATGCTTGGGAAAATGGCGAGTGGGTTCGAGACGCAGCGATGGCACACGCCGAAAAGAAAGCAAATAAAAACGTTGCAAAAGCAAGTTAATATGGGAGATACTAAAAAAAATTGGCCCCTTTGGGAAATATTTGTTCGAAGTAAAAATGGTCTAGAGCACCGTCACTTTGGGAGTTTACACGCAGCAGACGCCGAAATGGCACTTGAAAATGCACGTGATGTCTACACAAGACGTAACGAAGGCGTAAGTATTTGGGTTGTGGAAAGTAAAAATGTTACAGCCTCTAATCCACAAGATAATGGGGAGATGTTCGAGCCTGCTCAAGACAAGGTATACCGTCATCCTACTTTCTATGATTTACCTGATGATGTAAAACATATGTAGTCCTTCGGAAACTGAAATCGAAATCGAAAAACGAAATTAATTAATTTATGAAGAAATATGATTTAGATGGACGTTTTGAAGATTTTGCAGCTCTGATAATTTTGCTTTTTGATAAAACACCGAAATCATTTTCTGCAGATTACTTGGCGAAGCAATTAATAAGATCGGGTTGTTCTGCAGCCCTTAATTTTGGAGAATTTGCTGGTGCAGGTTCTGACAGGGATAGAGCGAATAAATTGAGGATTACATTAAAGGAATTGCGAGAATCGTTGCGAAATATCAACATTCAAATAAAAGCAGACCTATTAAAAAAAACAGATGCAAATCAGATTTTAAAAGAAAATGATGAATTAATAAGAATTGTTGTGACACTTTTAAAGAATTATAATTAATTAAACCCTCGATTTCGATTTCAGTTTCGATTTCGTTTTAAAAAATATGAAAGATATCCATTTATACAATTACATACTAGGTATTGCAGACAACTCGCTAATCCTTGCACAGCGATTAGGAGAGTTATGTGGTCATGGTCCTACTTTGGAAACCGATATCGCGCTAACAAACATCTCTTTAGATTTATTGGGGCAAACGCGTAGTTACTACCAATATGCGGCAAAACTAGCTGGTGAAGACAAAACCGAAGACGATATTGCCTTTTTACGTATTGAAAGAGATTATAAGAACGTATTGTTGGTAGAACAACCTAACACACATTTTGGACATGTAATGGCACGTCAATTTTTATTCGATGTGTATCACTTAATGCTTATGGAGCAACTTCAAAACAGTAAAGATGAGACTTTAGTAGCTATTGCAAAAAAGGGAATTAAAGAAGTAAGCTACCACAAACGATTTTCTTCAGACTGGGTAAAGCGTTTAGGCGACGGAACTGAGGAAAGTAAAGAAAAAATGCAAGAGGCAATCAATGCGATGTGGCGTTTTACAGATGAATTGTTTGATGTAATGGAAGCTGATAAAGCAATGATAGAAGAAGGAATTGCAGTAGATGTTTCAAAAATGAAAGAAACGTATTATGAAAAAGTTTCAGAAATTCTAGAAGAAGCAACCCTTGAAGTTCCAGAACGGAAGTATTTCACTCGTGGAGGGAAAAAAGGCGTGCATACAGAACATATGGGGTATTTATTAGCCGATTTGCAGTACATGCAACGAACCTATCCAAATATGACATGGTAGAACCATGTCACCCTGAGCGCAGTCGAAGGGTTTTTTAAATTTTGAAAAAAATTAATTTTGTTGACCGAAACTACAAATATTGACACACATTTAATTCCGGTTCTGAAAACTGTCTCAGATCCCGAAATTCCTGTGCTTACAGTATTAGACTTAGGTGTTATTCGCGAAGCAACCGAGGAAGATGGCGTAGTAACCATTAAACTAACACCTACCTATTCTGGGTGTCCCGCAATGGATGTGATAGGCGATGATCTTAAAACTGCTTTTTCTGAAATAGGAAAAGAAGCCAAGATAGAATTAATCCTTTCCCCAGCATGGACTACCGATTGGATTTCTGAAGAAGGTCTTCAAAAAATGGAAGAATACGGAATCGCACGCCCGATGTCTGAATCTGCAGATAAAGATGTGTTACTAGGAGAAAAAAAGCTAGTTAAATGCACCAATTGCGGAAGCACTAATACACATTTGGTAAGTCAGTTTGGTTCTACAGCCTGCAAAGCACTATTTAAATGCGATGATTGCCAAGAACCATTTGATTATTTCAAATGTTTAAAATAAACAGAATTCCCCCTTTGAAGGGGGTTAGGGGGATGTTTTCCTGTTAAAAATTAAATTAAAAAAGATTAAAACAAAGGAGTTACAATGAGTAAAAGCATAACCACCCACATAGAAAACAAAGTAGCAACCATCACCTTAAACCGTCCCGAAAAGTTTAACAGCTTTAATCGTGAGATGGCTTTTTTATTACAAGACGAATTAGACGCTTGCGAAAAGAATGCAGACGTTAGAGCTATTATTTTAGTTGGAAACGGCAAAGCATTTTGTGCGGGGCAAGATTTAAAAGAAGTAACTTCACCAGAACTAAATCCTGGCTTTAAAAAAATATTAGAAGAGCATTACAACCCAATAATTAGAAGAATCCGAAGTATTGAAAAGCCTATCATAGCTGCCGTAAATGGCGTAGCGGCTGGAGCAGGAGCAAATATTGCTTTGGCTTGCGATATTGTGGTAGCTTCAGAAGCGGCGAGTTTTATTCAAGCTTTTAGTAAAATTGGCTTGATTCCCGACAGCGCTGGTACATTCTTTTTACCACGATTAATCGGATTTCAGAAAGCTTCAGCATTAATGATGTTGGGCGATAAAGTTTCAGCAACCGATGCTGAAAAATTAGGGATGGTGTATAAAGTAATTTCTGCGGAAACCTTTATGGAAGAAGTAAAAAACATTGCAAATAACTTGGCAAATATGCCCACAAAAGCACTAGGGCTCACAAAACGTTTGTTAAATGAATCGATGTCTAACGGTTTAGAAAGTCAGTTAGAAATGGAGTCTAAACTACAAATTGAATCCGCTCAAAGTGAGGATTATGCCGAAGGGGTTGATGCATTTGTAAACAAACGAAAGCCAAATTTTAAAGGAAAGTAAAGATATATGATTAAACATGTAGGGATAATAGGAAGTGGAACCATGGGAAGCGGCATTGCACAAGTAGCTGCAACAGCCGGTTGTTTGGTGAAACTTTACGATACAAATACAGAGGCATTAGATAAGTCGAAAGCAGCTTTAGAGAAAATAATGGCTCGCTTGGTTGAAAAAGGCCGAATCGACGAAGCTGAAAAAACGCGCATTCAAGATAACATTTCGTATGTAGATTCTTTAAAAGAGTTGAGCGATTCAGAATTAACCATCGAAGCAATTGTTGAAAATCTAGATATTAAAAAGAAGGTTTTTCAAGAGTTGGAAAGCTATGTTTCTAAAAAAACAATTATCGCTTCAAACACTTCTTCTTTGTCAATCGCTTCTATTGCTTCTTCATTGAAAAAACCGAAGCGTTGTATCGGGATTCACTTTTTTAATCCCGCACCGTTGATGAAGTTGGTTGAGGTGATTCCGGCGATACAAACCTCAGATAAAGTACTTCGGAAAACAACAATGAATATCCAAAACTGGGGAAAAACAGTTGCTGTAGCAAAAGATACCCCTGGCTTTATCGTAAATAGAGTAGCACGTCCATTTTATGGTGAATCGTTACGAATTTACGAAGAAGGAATCGCTGATTTTGAAACAATTGATTGGGCGTTGAAATCAATTGGCGGATTTAGAATGGGGCCTTTTGAGTTGATGGATTTTATAGGAAACGATGTAAACTACGTTGTAACCGAAACTGTTTTTAAAGCCTTTTATTACGATCCGCGTTACAAGCCATCCTTCACGCAAAAACGTTTTTCTGAAGCAGGATACTTGGGTAGAAAGTCTGGAAAAGGATATTATGATTATTCTGAAAAAGCAACGAAGCCAGAGCCTAATCAAGATGTGGCATTAGCACAAAAGATTTTCGATCGTGTTTTAGTGATGTTAATTAATGAAGCCGCCGATGCATTGTTTTGGAACATAGCTTCAGCAGAGGATATCGATAATGCGATGACAAAAGGTGTTAATTACCCGAAAGGATTACTAGCGTGGGCAGATGAAAAGGGAATAGATTGGTGTGTGCAAAAACTGGATGAATTGTATGATGAATATCGTGAAGACCGATACCGTTGTTCACCCATGCTAAGAAGAATGAATAAAGAAAATAAAACTTTCTTTTAAATGATGGAAGCCACAAAAATTCCGCATAAAATGCTCATTCAAGATGCTTTTAGCACTTGGCTTGGTATCGAACTACTTGAAGTTAAACTCGGACGTTGTAAAGTAGCAATGACCGTTAGAAAAGAAATGCTCAATAGTATGGGGAAAGCACACGGCGGAATTAGCTATAGCTTGGCCGATACTGCTTTTGGTTTTGCAGCAAATACCCACGGAAAGTATGCTGTTTCTATTGAAACATCCATAAATCATATAGAAGCCTTGAATGAAGGTGATTACCTTACCGCAGAGTCGGTCATTGAAAAAGTAAATAATAAATTAGGGTTCAATATTGTAGAAGTTAAACGAGGCGACGAGTTGGTTGCATTGTTTAAAGGAGTGGTCTATCGAACAAGTAAAGAGTGGGAAGAATAACGGTAAAAAGTAAAACCGAAAAATGTAAAATGTAAATTGTGAAGATGAAATTGATTACTAAAAGTTGACTCTTATAATATTTAAATTTTAGACTTTGAAAAAATTCGACTTACAAGAACGGTTGGTTAAGTTTTCAGCAAGCATTATATTAAATATAGGTATGCTGAAAAAGAATTTTGCAACGGAGCATTTAACAAAACAGCTAATTCGTTCTGCAACATCTGCAGCTTTAAATTATGGTGAAGCGCAAGGAGCAGAGTCACGTAGGGATTTTATTCATAAAATGAAAATATGTTTAAAAGAATTAAGAGAATCACAAGTAAACCTTCAGATTTTAAAAGAAGCTGATTTAATAGATAATAAAACTAAGTTTGGAGCAATTACTAATGAATGTAAAGAGTTAGTGGCAATTTTTGCTTCAAGCATTAAGACAACAAACAAATAAAATTTAAAATGTAAAACCGAAAAATTTAAAATTATAAAGTGCTTTTAAAACTTTTGACTTTTACATTTTTCATTTAAAATTTAATATTTTGAAAGAAGCATATATAATAGACGGCATTAGAACGCCAATAGGAAATTATAAAGGAACGCTAAGTACAATCCGTACGGACGATTTAGCTGCTTTAGTGATTGCTGAAGTAATAAAAAGAAACCCAGATATTCCAAAAAAAGCCATTGACGATGTGATTATGGGTTGTGCCAACCAAGCTGGTGAAGACAACCGAAACGTGGCAAGAATGGCTCTTTTGTTAGCAGGACTACCTTTTACGGTACCTGGCGAAACGGTAAACCGACTATGTAGTAGTGGTTTATCTGCCATAATTCACGCCAACAGAGCAATTAAAGCTGGTGATGGCGATTTGTTTATTTCAGGCGGTGTGGAGAATATGACGAGAGGTCCCTACGTGATAGCAAAACCTTCTAGCGCGTTTGGAACCGATGCTAAAATGTACGACAGTAGTTTTGGATGGCGATTCGTCAACAAGAAAATGCACGATATGTACGGCACAGACGGAATGGGAAATACCGCCGAAAATTTAGTTGAGAAATATAAAATCACTCGTGAAGATCAAGATGCTTTTGCGTATAACAGTCAGATGAAAGCTTCCAAAGCACAAGAAAGCGGCCGTTTTGCTAAGGAAATCGTACCGGTGGAAATTCCACAGCGGAAAAAAGACCCGATTATTTTTAAAGATGATGAATTCATAAAACCCGGAACGACCAAAGAGATTTTGGCAAAATTACGTCCAGCCTTCAAAAAAGAAGGAGGAAGTGTTACAGCCGGAAACAGCTCTGGGTTAAATGATGGTGCTGCGGCAACTATTATTGCTTCAGAAGATGCTGTAAAGAAATACAATTTAAAGCCAATTGCTAAAATTCTAAGTTCTGCAGTGGTTGGGGTTGAACCTCGCATTATGGGAATTGGTCCTGTTGAGGCTTCAAATAAAGCATTGAAAAAGGCAGGATTAACGATGGAAGATATGGATGTAATCGAACTAAATGAGGCCTTTGCATCTCAAGCTTTAGCATGCATACGCGAATGGGGATTAAAAGATGATGATCCACGGATTAACCCGAATGGCGGCTCTATTGCTATTGGTCACCCGTTAGGCGTTACCGGAGCTCGTTTAACCTATTCTGCAGCTTTAGAGCTTCAGGAAACTGGGAAGAAATATGCTTTAGTGACCATGTGTGTAGGCGTTGGTCAAGGATATGCAGCGGTGATTGAGCGAACATAAAATTAAAAATACTTAAGGCAAAATGTAAAATTATAAAGTGATAAGGCTTTTAATGAAGTTTTCACTTTTACATTTTACGGTTTTGCAATTTTATATTTAAAATTCAACTATGAAAATACTAATAATAGGAGGAAACGGAACCATAGGAAAAACAGTAACGAAACGTTTTTCTGAAGAAAACGATGAGGTTATAATCGCTGGAAGGTCTTCTGGAGATGTGACGGTAGATATTGCAAATCCAGATTCTATTGAAGAAATGTTTCAGAAAACGGGAAACGTAGATGCTATCGTAAATATAGCCGGTGATGCGAAATGGGATTCGTTTGATAACCTTTCCGAAGAAGATTTTTACATCGGTATTAAAAGTAAAATGATGGGGCAGGTTAACCTTGTTCGATTAGGAAGAAAACATCTTAATGATAATGGAAGCATTACATTAACCACTGGTATTTTAGCCGATGAGCCAGTTGATAAAACAACAAGTGCTGCAATGGTTAACGGCGCTGTAGAAAGTTTTACAAAAGCAGCGGCCTTAGAATTAACCAACGGACTGCGAATAAATGTCGTCTCTGCCGATATGGTTGAAGATGCCTATGAAAAATACAAAGATTATTTTCCTGGAAACACACCCGTCCCAATGCGTAAAATAACCGATGGCTATTTTAAAAGTGTAAAAGGGAAAATTAACGGTGAAATAATCAGAATTAGAGCTTAAAAACCGAAAAATGTAAAATGATAAAGGCTGAAGTATAACTATTAAATCTTTTTACATTTTAACTTTTTCAGTTTTACATTTAAAATTTATAAGATGAAAACACAGCATTACATACAAGGCAATTGGACAGAGGGAAAAGGAGAAGGATCGCCTATTCTTGATTCTGTAACTGGCGAACATTTTACGAGTATCACTACGGAAGGGTTAGATATTCCTGAAATTCTTCAGTACGGAAGACAAAAAGGTGATACGCTTCGGAAGATGACGTTTCAGGAAAGGGGATTAATGCTTAAGAAACTAGCGTTTTATCTTCAGAAGAAAAAAAGACAATTCTACGAAGTAAGTTACCGAACCGGTGCAACCAAAGTAGATAGCTGGATAGACATTGAAGGAGGCTTCGGAAACTTGTTTGCAAATGCTTCGCTTCGGAAGTTATTTCCCAATCAGCCATTTCATGTAGAAGGAGATCCGGTCGATTTATCACGTGGCGGGCGTTTTATGGCTCATCACATTATGGTACCTCGCGAAGGAGTGGCAGTTCATATTAACGCCTTTAATTTCCCAGTTTGGGGAATGCTAGAAAAGTGTGCAGTAAATTGGATGGCAGGAATGCCCGCAGTTGTGTTGCCGGCACCACAAACAGCGTATTTAACCGAAGCTGTTGTGAAAGAAATTATCGCTTCAGGAATTTTACCAGAAGGATCATTACAGTTAATTAGCGGAACTGCTAAAAACATTTTAGATACAGTAGAATCGCAAGACGTCGTATCGTTTACAGGTTCGGCAACTACTGGAAAAATATTGAAGAAACATGCAAGGTTAATTGAAGAATCGGTTCCGTTTACTATGGAAGCAGATTCATTAAACGCTGCTATTTTAGGAGAAGATGCCGTTCCTGGAACACCAGAATTTGATCTTTTCATTAAAGAAGTCCGAAATGAAATGACCGTTAAATGTGGTCAAAAATGTACGGCGATTAGACGGGTTATTGTGCCAGAAAACTTAGTGGAGGATGTTCAAATAGCGTTAGGCAAGCAATTGGATAAAGTTACCATTGGCGATCCTCGCTTAAAAGAAGTTAGAATGGGCGCTTTGGTTAACGATGCACAACGGACTTCAGTAAAAGAACAAATTGAAAAAATAACGAAAACAGCGCAGATTGTGTATGGTGATTTTGATGAAGCTAAAACAGTTGGAGCTGATGCTAAAAAAGGATCGTTCGTAAAACCAATTTTACTTCGAGAAGACAATCCTTTTGCCAATGAAGCGGCTCATATCACTGAAGCATTTGGTCCGGTAAGTACCATTATGCCTTATAAAACATTGGACGATGCGATTAAGCTTTCCAAAATGGGGAAAGGTTCATTGGTAAGTTCGATTGTTACCAATGACGATAAAATTGCAAAAGAATATACCGTTTCCGCAGCTACACATCACGGTCGTATTTTAATTTTGAATCGGGAAAGTGCGAAGCAAAGCACAGGTCACGGTTCGCCATTGCCTAATTTAATTCACGGTGGCCCTGGTCGTGCCGGTGGCGGTGAAGAAATGGGTGGTGTTCGTGGTGTAAAACACTACTTACAGCGTTGTGCCATTCAAGGTTCGCCAACTTCACTTACGGAAGTTACCGGTATTTATCAACCAAAATCGGCTTACAAAGAATCTGAAAAACACCCTTTTGCATATCATTGGGAGGACATAAAACCTGGTATGTCGTTAAAAACCCATAAACGAACCCTAACCGATACCGATATTATTAACTTCGGAAACTTAACGTGGGATCATTTCTATGCGCATACCGATATCACTTCTTTAGAAGGAAGCATATTTGAAAAAAGAACAGCGCACGGTTATTTTATTATTTCCGCAGCTGCAGGATTGTTTGTCTATCCAAACAAAGGCCCAGTAGCAGCAAACTATGGGTTAGAGGACATTCGCTTTTTGCGTCCGTTGTACCACAATGATACGGTGTATGTTCGTTTAACGTGTAAGCAGAAAGTAGACCGAGAGCAAAAAGGAACCGAATTGCCTTCCGGAATTGTAAAATGGTATGTTGAGGTATTCGATGCTGAACCGGATGAAGACCAAGAACCGTTGGTAGCGATAGCAACTATTTTAACGATGGTTCAGAAAAAGCAAGAGACATTTGTTGAAATGACCGATAAAAAAATCAATGAATGTTTGTCAAAATTAACTGCAGATGCTAAACCAAAATGGGGCATCATGACGCCTCAACATATGGTAGAGCATTTAGAATACTCTTATAAAATTACTTCCGGTGAAATTCAAGACTTTGAAATTGCTACACCGGAAGAGATTTTAGAAAAGGTACATGCAAGCTTATATAACTATAAAAAATTTCCAAAAAACTCTCAATTTCCAATGCTTGAAAAAGATAAATTGGATGATTTAAAACATCCAGATTTAGAAACGGCCATTGAGAAATTCAAAGAGCAACGCGAAAAGTATATCAAATTTTTTAAGGAGAATCCCGACGCTAAATTAAAGAATTTAGTTTTTGGAGAACTCAACAAATACGAATCGTATTTATTGGAGAGAAAACACCTTAATCATCATTTTGAACAATTTAGATTAATATAATTATGTCAGAACAACAACCATACGTAAAACATACCATAGAAAAAGGAATAGCAACGATAGAATTTTTTCACCCTGCTCACAATTCACTACCAGGAGATATTCTTGCAAAACTCGCAAATACCATCACTGAAATGGGTCAAAACGATGAGGTTTTGGTACTTGTTGTAAAAAGTGGAGGCGATAGAACTTTCTGTGCAGGAGCCAGTTTTAAAGAGCTTATCTCTATCGAAAATGAACAAGAAGGCGAAAAATTCTTTAGTGGTTTTGCTAATGTAATCAACGCGATGCGCAAATGCCCTAAGTTTATTATTGGTCGTGTTCAAGGAAAAACCGTCGGTGGCGGTGTTGGTCTAACAGCAGCGATGGATTATACAATGGCAACTAAGTTTTCAGCTATAAAATTGAGTGAGCTGAACCTAGGTATTGGTCCTTTTGTGGTAGGTCCTGCAGTACAACGAAAAATTGGAGCCAGCGGGATGTCGCAAATAGCAATCGATGCCAATTCATTTTATTCACCAGAATGGGCGAGAGATAAAGGTTTATTTACCAAGGTTTTTGAAACGACCGAAGAGCTAGACGAAGAAGTGCAAGCTTTAGCAGAACAACTTTGCGGCTACAATCCCGAAGCAGTAAAAGAAATGAAACAAATGTTCTGGCGAGGAACCGAAGATTGGGATGAATTATTAAAAGAACGTGCCAAAATAAGCGGGCGCTTAGTGCTTTCTTCCTTTACAAAAGAGAAACTAAAACGTTTTAAATAAACTGAAAAATGTAGAATGTAAAACCGAAAAATTTATAATTATAAAGTATTTATAGGACTTTTACATTTTTCATTTAAAATTTATCATTCTTACTTATGATTTACAGCTTTAAAGGTCACATACCCGTAGTTCACGAAAGCAGTTTTGTACATCCGTTGGCAGCAGTCACTGGCAATGTAATTATTGGTAAAAACTGTTACATAGGGCCTGGAGCGGCTATTCGTGGCGATTGGGGTGAAATTATTCTGGAAGATGGTGTAAACGTTCAGGAGAACTGCACGGTACATATGTTTCCTGGTAAAAGTATTGTGCTTAAACAAAGTGCACACGTAGGTCACGGTGCCATTATTCACGGCGCTAACTTAGGGCGTAATTGTTTAATTGGTATGAACAGTGTGATTATGGATGATGCTGAAATTGGTGACGAATGTATAGTTGGCGCTATGGCGTTTGTAAAAGCAGAAACGGTATTTCCAAAACGAAAATTGATAGTTGGTAATCCTGCAAAAGCTATTAAGGATATTTCAGACGAAATGATAGACTGGAAAACAGCTGGAACACGCTTATACCAGCAATTACCTACCGACTGTCACGAGAGTTTGAAAGAAGTAGAACCCTTACGGGAAATTCCGAAGAACAGACCTAATCAGGAAGATTTTTATAAGACATTGAGTGACTTCAGAAAATAATAATAAATAGATTATATGTTTAACAAAGAAATAGAGACACTTCCTTTAGAAAAACTACGGAAATTACAGAGTGAACGTCTGGTGAGCTTAGTAAACCGGGTTTATAAGAATGTTCCATTTTATAAGAATCAATTTGACGAAAAAGGTGTGGATATTTCTAAAATACGATCTATAGCCGATATTCATAAACTTCCTTTTACTAAAAAAACAGATTTACGGGATCAGTATCCTTTTGGGTTTTTAACGCTTCCTCAAGATAAATTAGCACGCATACACTGTTCAAGCGGAACTACGGGTAAGCCTACAGTCGTTGCTTATATAAAGAAAGATTTAGAACTTTTTTCCGAAGTAGTAGCAAGATCTTTGGCGGCTGGTGGGGCAAAACCGGGGATGAAAATGCATAATAGCTATGGCTATGGACTTTTTACTGGAGGAATCGGTATTCATTATGGAGCAGAGAAATTAGGTATGACTGTTGTTCCTGTTTCAGTAGGCATGACAGACAGACAAATTAGGTTGCTACAAGATTTTCAACCTGAAGTAATTTGCTGTACCCCATCCTATGCACAAACTATTGCTTTTGAATTAGAAAAAAGAAATCTATCAGTTTCCGATCTTAACTTAAAATATGCCATATTAGGTGCAGAACCTTGGACCGATGTTATTAGAAAAGATATAGAAACCTCTTTGGGTGTAAAAGCAACCAATATTTATGGTCTTAGTGAAATTATAGGGCCTGGAGTTTCACAGGAGGCCTATAATGAGCGTGGTACCGGTAGCTATGTTTGGGAAGATCATTTTTATCCAGAAGTGGTAGATAAAGATACGGGAGAGCCGCTTCCATATGGAGAAGAAGGTGTTTTGGTGTTTACGACCTTAACAAAAGAAGCCATGCCGTTTCTTCGATACTGGACAAACGATATTTGTAGTCTTTCGTACAACGAAAGTAGTTCTCGAACACATATAAAAATGAGTACTATTAAAGGGCGTGCAGACGATATGTTAATTATTAGAGGTGTAAATCTATTTCATACACAAGTAGAAGAGGTATTTAAAGAATACACCCAATTAGCTCCCAGTTATCAATTAGTTGTTACAAAAGAAGGATTGTCAGACCGCGTTGAAGTAAAAGTAGAAACAAATCTTGAGTTTCAACAAGAATTGGGCTATGGCAATGGATTTACAAAAGAGGATACAGGTAATAATGCACAACTGGTTTCAATTTCTAATAAGCTGCAAAAAAATATTAAAGACACAGTCGGGTTGAGTATGAACGTAACCTTAAATTGTTATGGCGAAATACCTAAAAGCGAAGGAGGCAAACTCAAACGAATTATTGATTTACGAAACTCATAAAAAACAGAAATAAAATATGCCTAAGCAGGAATTTAAGATGCCCAAAATGGGTGAAAGTATTACTGAAGGAACTATCATTAATTGGTTAGTAAACGAAGGCGATTCTTTTGAAGAAGGCGATATTCTTTGTGAAGTAGCAACCGATAAAGTAGATAATGAAGTGCCAGCGCCTGCTTCTGGTATTATGATTGAACATATAAAAGCTGCACAAGAAGTAGTTCCTGTAGGGGATGTAATTGCTATTTTAAATCTTTCAGAAGAAAAGAGTTCCTCTAAAAAGTCAAAGACGGCTAAAAAACCTGAAACTTCAAAAAAGAAAGAAGTCCAGCCTTCTGTTTCCAAAGAAGCAAAAAGCAATAAAGCAAACGCATCTTTAGCATTTAGGGTAAACGAAAATGTATTTATAAGTCCGTTAGTAGAAAGTATAGCTAGAAATAATCACATTAGTTACGAAGAATTGGCTAGAATTCCTGGTACTGGCAAGGAAGGTCGTCTTCGTAAAAGCGATGTGATTACCTATATTGAAGAAGGGCGCCCGTTTAAGTTTGCACAACCCGTACCTGAAGTTTCAGGCTTTCAGGTTCCCGATTTAAAATTTGATAAAGGAACTGGTAAAATAGTTGAAATGGATCGCATGCGCCAAATGATTTCAGATCATATGGTTTTTAGCGCAACAACGGCACCACACGTAACTGCTTATGTAGAAGCAGATTTGACTGATATGGTACATTGGCGAAATGCGAACAAGGTTGCTTTTAAAGAAAAGCACAATGAAAAGCTGACGTTTACACCGCTTTTTATTGAAGCAGTAGCAAAAGCGATTCAAGATTTCCCAATGATTAATTCTAGTCTTGATGGGAAAAACATTATTGTAAAAGAAGAAATAAATATAGGGATGGCAACCGCTTTACCTTCCGGAAATTTAATCGTTCCAGTTGTAAAAGAAGCCGATAAAAAAGATTTAAAAGCCCTTGCTGAAAAAACCAATGAGTTAGTAGGAAAAGCCAGAGATAACAAGTTGAAAGGTGATGATGCCAAAGGTAGTACGTTTACAATTAGTAATGTGGGAACCTTTGGAAGTCTAATGGGAACCCCCATTATCAATCAACCGGAAGCAGCTATTTTAGCTACTGGAATTATAAAAAAACGAGCCGAAGTTATGGAACGTGAAGACGGAGATAGTATTGAAGTTCGACACATGATGTATTTATCATTATCCTTTGATCATCGCATTGTAGATGGATATTTAGCCGGCTCTTTTTTAAGAAGAGTGGCTGATAATATGGAGCAATTTGATACAAAAAGAAAATTTTAAGATGAAGAAGATTTCAAAAGATATATTAAAGAAAGCATTTAAAAATTTAGTGACGGCTAAGTCTTTGACCGAGTTGTATGAAGAAAATTTTAAAACGGTTTCAAAATATGTACACGCAACTTCGCGAGGGCATGAAGTGATTCAAACCGCCCTTGGGATGCAGCTAAAGCCCCAAGATTATGCCTTTCCGTATTATCGTGATGATTCTATTTTATTATCAATAGGGATAAAACCGTACGATTTAATGCTGCAAGTCTTGGCAAAAAAAGACGATCCCTTTTCAGCTGGGCGAACGTATTATTCACACCCAAGTTTGCGGGATGATGATAAACCTAAAATACCGCATCAAAGTAGTGCAACAGGAATGCAGGCTATTCCGGCAACTGGAGTGGCGATGGGGATGTGGTACAAAGAGACTGAAAACTTACATAATAAAGATGAGGAGCAACCTTTTGTGGTTTGTTCTTTAGGTGATGCTTCTGTAACGGAAGGTGAAATTGCAGAAGCCTTTCAAATGGCGGCTTTAAAGCAATTACCCATTTTGTATTTAGTGCAAGATAATGGTTGGGATATTTCAGCAAATGAAGCCGAAACGCGCGCCCAAAATGCCTATGAATACGCTGCGGGGTTTCATGGTTTGGAAGCGGTTTCTATAGACGGGACTGACTTTGAAGAAAGCTACAATACCCTTCAAGAGGTAATTTCAAAAATTAGAACGGAGCGTCGCCCGTTTTTAGTTCACGCTAAAGTTCCGTTATTGAATCACCATACATCGGGTGTTCGGATGGAATTTTATAGAGATGATCTGGATGAAGCAAGGTCTCGTGATCCATATCCAAAGCTTAAGAAGTTATTATTGGATAATGATTTTTCTGAAAAAGAACTTTCAGAACTAGAAACTGACATTCAAAAATCGGTTCAAAAGGATTATGAAAAAGCTTTAAAGGCTGAAGATCCTAAACCGGAAGACTTATTTACACACGATTTTGCGCCTACCGAAATTACTGAAGAAAAAGGAGAGCGATCACCAGAAGGTGGTGAAAAAGTAGTGATGGTAGATTGTGCCTTATTTGCAATTGAAGAGTTGATGGGTAAACACAAAGAGTGTTTGTTGTACGGACAAGATGTAGGCGGTCGTTTAGGAGGCGTGTTTAGGGAAGCGGCTACCTTGGCACAAAAGTTTGGTGATAACCGTGTATTTAACACCCCAATACAAGAGGCTTTTATCGTAGGTTCTACGGTTGGGATGAGTGCTGTTGGCTTAAAACCCATCGTTGAGGTTCAATTTGCCGATTATATTTGGCCAGGACTGAATCAATTATTTACCGAAGTAAGCCGAAGCAACTATTTATCTAACGGAAAATGGCCAGTATCGATGATTCTTCGCGTGCCTATTGGTGCGTATGGTAGCGGTGGTCCGTATCACTCTTCTTCGGTAGAAAGTGTGGTGACGAACATTCGTGGACTTAAAATTGCGTACCCAAGTAACGGTGCTGATTTAAAAGGCTTAATGAAAGCGGCTTATTACGATCCTAACCCAGTGGTTATTTTTGAGCACAAAGGATTATACTGGAGTAAAGTAAAAGGAACTAAAGGTGCTACATCTCTAGAGCCAGCAGAAGACTATGTATTGCCGTTTGGGAAAGCGTGGTTGCTACAAGAAATCTGGAAACAAGAAGATGAAGAAACCCTTTCCATCATTACCTACGGGATGGGGGTACATTGGGCGGTTAATGCTTCGGCGGAATTAGGAATGGAAGACCGTATTGAAATAGTTGATCTTAGGACGTTACATCCATTGGATTATGAAACGGTATTCAAGTCGGTAAAAAAATGCGGAAAATGTTTGGTGGTAACCGAAGAACCTTCAGATAATAGTTTTTCAAGAGCCTTGCAAGGTAGAATTCAAGAAGAGTGTTTTCAGCAATTAGATGCACCCGTTATGATAATTGGTAGTGAAAATATGCCTGCAATTCCATTAAATTCAACGTTAGAAGAAACAATGATTCCTTCTACTGAAAAGGTGAAAGCTAAAATTGAAGCATTATTGAATTATTAAATTTCTGTATCTTTCGAGGTAATTTTTATTATGTTGCTTCGAATACTTTTTATTTTCCTAATTACTTTTTCAGGAATGGCTCAAGAGCCTGTTTCTGTATTGGTAGATAGTTTAGCTAATGCTTCCTCAGAAGTTGAAAAGTCTAAAATTAGTGTGTCTATAGCTTCTCAATTAAAGAATGATGATTGGGATCGTGCGTTATACTATTTAAATATTGCCAAAAAGAGTGCTGTCAATTCAGGTTCTGAAGAAGTAATAGCCAATTATTATAATGCAGCTGGAGACCTTTTTTTTAGTAAAGATGCGCTCGATATTGCATTGAAATATTACCTAAAAGCGTACGATCATTACCAAAATCAACCCTCTTCTGATTTAGCTATAACTCTTGAACAGAACCTAGCAGTAACCTACGGGAGAATTAAAGAGCCGGAAAAAGCACGTTTCTTTTTTAAAAAACTCTATGGTTACGCGGAGAAAGAAAACGACACGGTTCTGTTAGCAAAAATATTGAATAATTTAGGGACTAGCTATTTAAACTCCCAAGTTGATTCGGCTAGTTATTTTTATAAGCGTTCAGAAAAATTATTAAAAAAGGTCCCGGGTGAAACGTATTTGAAAGCGTATCTTAATGGTAACTTAGGAAGGGTTTATTTTTTAAAAGACAGTTTGCAAAAAGCACAAAAGCATTTTGCTTTAGCAACAAATTATATAGAAAAGGATACTAGTCAGCGGTCTCAGTCTAAAGGGTGGATTTATAATTCGGTTGCTACGTATTACGAAAAGATATATCAATTAGATTCTGCCATCGTTTACGCTACAAAAGCCAATAAATCACTAGCCGAAAGTAAATTTAGCTTCGAAAATCAAGCAGCTCTGCAAACCCTTTATAAAAATTATCTAGAAAAGAAGGATTATAAAAACGCTGCAGAATACTTTCAGAAATATGATCAAGTAAGGGATAGTTTAAATATAGAAGAAAAGACGGCCAATGTTGAAAAAATAAAGATTGAACAAGAATATAAAACCAAGGAAGAAATCCGTGATTTAAAGGAAGGCAAGCAGCGGTTTAGAAATTACATTATTCTTTTAATTCTTCTTGCTGGCTTGTTGTTATTAGGCATTTTATTGGTGCGTTTTAGAAATAAATTGAGAAACACCAAACTTGAAAAACAATTAGCGGTTGCCAAGCAAAAAGAGCTCGACAGCAATCTTCAGTTAAAAAATAAAGAGCTAATAGGTAAGGCTATGGTAGAAATACACCGTACCGAAATTATCGAAGAGATTCTACAAGACCTTAAAGAAGTTAAACGTAAAGCTGCTAAAAAGGAAACGCAACAAGCTATTGATTATATCGCCAAGCGATTAAAGCGTGATACAAATAGTAATATTTGGGAAGAATTTGAAATGCGCTTTGAACAAGTTCACGAATCTTTCTATAAAAGCCTTTCCAAAAAACACCCCGATTTAACTTCAAAAGATAAACGTTTGTGTGCTCTGTTAAAACTAAATCTAACTTCAAAAGAGATTGCACAAATTACAGGACAATCTTCAAAATCTATTGAAAATGCCCGCACACGACTTCGGAAAAAATTAGAAATCACCCACTCTGATGTTGAATTATCTGCTTACTTGTCAAGCTTCGGACAATAAAGGGTATAAATTTACAAGAATATAAAGTATTTGAAAATCAAATAATTAAAATTATTTGAGTGCTAATTCTATGGTTATTTTTTAGCTATGAGTGATTTTAGTAGGTCTAAATATTATGTGTAGCTCTAAGCAGCGCATACATTTGAAAAAGTTTTGAAACCCAAAACGAAAAAAATGAAAAAGAAAGATCAAGAAGATAATTTGGATGAGTTATTAGAAAATAGCAAAGACAAAAAGAACGCTTTGAAAAAGCTTATCAAAGAATTGAATAAAAACGATAAAACTAAACCAAAATCTAATTAAAATGAAACATATGAAAACGATTATTACACTTTTTACTTTGTTAACAGTTTTTGTTGCCCAAGCACAATGGACAACCGAAACTGATATGAACACCTTGGTTGCAGAATCTGAAGCACTTGATATGCAGGCCAAAGGCACTTCTGATGGAATGACTTATGTGGTTTTCTGGAAAAACGTAGGAGCACCCACCAATATTGAGTTACGCATGCAAATTTTAGATGCAGACGGAAACCAAACCCTTGGTACAGATGGGATGTTAGTGAGCGATCAAATACCAATGGGAACCTTTACAGTATTATGGAATATGGTTGTTGATGCTGACGACAATTTATATATAGGTGTTACTGGTACCGGTGGTGGCGACCCCGCTTATGTATTTAAGTTTGATAGCGATGGAAACTCCTTATGGGATTCAAATGGAGTAAATGTTGGTAGTGGTAATAAAGTAACTATTTTACCACTATCTAATGGAGATGTTATAATTAGTTGGTTGGCTTCAACCGGAACTGTAATGCAAAAGTATGATGAGACAGGAAGTGCAATTTGGCCCTCAACTATGCCTATAGCGTTAGAATCAGGATTTACAGCGCCTGCAAACTTCTTTGAGATTTCGGGAGGTGATATAATCGCTGTTTTCCATTCATTACTAAGTGGTATAAACTCAAATTTATATGCTCAACGGTATGATGCAGACGGTAATGCAGTTTGGGCGGAAGCTACTCAGCTAGCTGAAGGCTTAACTGCTTTTAATCGTAATTATGCGGGAACACAGGATGGAGATGTGGTGTATATGAGCTATTTTTCTGCTGCAAACAACCGTTTTGATTCATTTTTACAGCGCATTAGCCCTGATGGAACACTTCCATGGGGAATTAACGGAGTTGATTTTGATGTAGAACAAACAGACTATGAGATGAGTACGGAGGTTGCATTTCAACCTGGCTCACAATATGTTTGGGCTATATCAACCTTTACAAATAGCGTACAAGATCAATATGGTGAATTTGTCCAAAAATTTGATAAAGAAACCGGTGCAAGACAGTTTACCGATAACGCTAAAGAGGTTTTCCCGCTTGGTTCAGAAAAAGTGCACGCCGGAAGTCTTTACTTAAAAGATGACAGTCCACTTTTCCTTAACAAAGAGGGAGCTGATAATGGAGCAACACCAACGACATTAAATTCGGTTTACGTTGATGAGAATGGTAATTTTGTTTGGGCAGAAGAAACAATGCCTATCGCTACCTTTTCAGCAAATAAAGGCCGTGTACAATATACAATGCCAGTAAATAACCAAAGCGTAGCGGTTTTTATGGAAGACAAAGGGGACGGATCTAAAATATATGCCCAGAATGTTGTAGATGAAGAACTGAGTGTAGAGGAATTTTCAAATGCATCATTTACTTATACCAACCCGGTGCAAAATGAAATAACACTTAACAGTACCGTAGCTATCGAGCAAGCTGCAATATACAATATGTTAGGTCAACAGGTTGTCAATAAAACTTACAACGGAACCACTCAAATAAACATTGATGTTCAAAGTTGGACTCCTGGGATATATATTATGCAATTGAAAACCGGCAACGGGCTTTCAAAAAGTATAAAATTGGTTAAAAACTAAAGTACTCCTCAGTTTTATTTTCAGAAGGCTGTTCTATTGTAGGGCAGCCTTTTTGTTATTACCACTAAAAAAAGAGAAGTGCCTAAACACTTCTCTTTAGAATACTAAACAAAAAAAACAAATATTATAACTTGATTAGCTTTACAGATTCAACAGCTGTTCCTGCTTGCACTTTAGCAATGTAATTTCCTGCTGCAAGTCCGGATATGTCGATGGTTAGGTTATTGCTATTTTTTCCAGATATTTGCTTTACCTCTTGACCCAATATGTTGTAAATACCGATATTAGAAATTACTTCTTTTGAATCAAAGGTAACAACTCCACTTGTTGGGTTAGGAAACATGGTAACGCTAGCTGCCACCAATTGGTTTTCTTCAACACCCAATACTTCTCGATCTGCTATTATAATATCAAAGGCTAGGTTTTCAGGGATTGCCACAGTGGTGTCTTCACAATAGATAGTCCAGTTGCTGCCATTGTACCAAACGCTCAAATTTGCATCTAAGCTCACTTGTGTGTCAGGACCGTTAACGCCCCAGTAATGACTAAACACAAAAGCACCGTCTGGGTTTCCGTTCAAGTCTGGATGATCTATGGTTGTAATATGCCCGCTTGTATTGGCGGCCGATGCTACATGAGTAGTACGATTTGTACCAGTTCCACCTGTTTTCAATATTTTAAAGGCTGCTCCATCGGGAATTGTTGTTGTACCTTCTTCATAAATACCACGTTTGTCCAATGCTGTATCGTAATAAAACCCAAATTGATTGTCATTGCGTTCGCTGTTGGGGTTGTAGTAAGTTGAAAACACGGCATACGGTCCTGGGTCGCTTCCATTAAAATCTGGGTCGTCAATTACGGTAGTATAGCCCCCAAAAGATCCTTGGTTCCCTACTGTAGCGATATGGGTTATAAAATTTGATGGGTCGCCAATATAGACATTGTAACTGCTATTTTCTACCATGGGCGATGAATCTTCATTGTAGATGGTCCATTTATTTTGCGTGGAACTGTAAAACAGCCCAGTTGCGCGATCGTTGTAAACACCCAATGGAGAGAAATTGTGCACTTCCAATATACCAGCACTGGGGTTACCGTTAAGGTCGGGATGATCAATAAAAGTGGCATCGGCTGAAATGTTTTCTGTCGTGGCGGTATGCACAAAGATTTTATCTTGTGCAAGTACTGCTGTAAAAAGCAGCATCCCTAAAAAAGTAAAAATTGTTTTCATAATACTAAGTTTTAAATTGTTCATTAAATTACTGTCATCAAAAGTAGCGCGCACTGTTTTGATTTTCAGCAGGTGAAGACTTGTAGTTGCCTGGGGCAATACCCTCTTTTTTTAAGGGGTCAATATCATTGAAACAAATTTATAGGTAGAAAAGAGGTAGTACTATTACCAATGTAACAAAGTGTATAACGTATGTAACATAGGTGGGTTTTATAGGAAATAGCTTAGAAAAGTCATAAAAAAAAGCCCTCGATTTTCGAGGGCTTTTTTTTATTGTTGCATTGCTCCGGGGGGATATTCCGCTAAAATTTCATTTACAATTTCTCGAATGCGTTCTTCTTTGTCGTCAATATTACCACTTGTAATAAGGCGAGCACTGCCTATCCCTTGCCACACTAGTTCGTTGGTTTTTGCATCAATAAGGTCTATATAAAGGCTCCCTTCAGTAGAACGGGAAACTGTATTTCCAGAATATCCTCCATAATACCATGGATTCCAACCCCAACCGTAGCCAAAGTTATTGTTATATACATCTACACGTTCATTCTCTTTTGTAAAAATACTTACCAAAAGATCGGCCGATTTGTTTTTGGATAGTCCTTTAGCAGCTAATTCGGCATCGATAGCACGGAGGATACGTTTTTTATCTAAATCGTTTATTTCTGCTTTATCAATACCAGGTTTATAAAACGCAAAGGTATTGTAACTGTTAAAATCTGCTTTTCTATCGTAGTCGGTTGCAACTCTTACAGAGGTACAAGAAGCTACAAAAGCAAATAAGAGTAGAAGGGGTATAAATTTTAATGCTTTCATAATTTATTGTTTTTAAAGTAAATCATCATCTACGAAGTTGGGGAGGGTTACCTGTAAATTTGGATTGTTTTCCATGGCTCTTTTTATGGCAAAGACCGCTCCGTCGTTTCGTGCCCAACTGCGGCGTGCAATTCCGTTATTTACATCCCAGAATAACATGTTTTCTAACCGTCGTTGTGCATCTATAGTACCATCAAGAACCATGCCGAAACCGCCGTTTATCACTTCGCCCCAACCAACACCACCGCCGTTGTGTATGCTTACCCAAGTTGCCCCGCGGAAACTATCGCCAATTACATTCTGTATAGCCATATCGGCTGTAAAACGACTTCCATCATAGATGTTGGAAGTTTCTCGATACGGAGAATCGGTACCAGAAACATCGTGATGATCTCGACCTAATACTACAGGACCTATTTTGCCTTCTTTTATAGCTTTGTTGAAAGCAGCGGCTATTTGGGTACGCCCATTGGCATCAGCATATAAAATACGTGCTTGTGAGCCTACTACCAGTTTATTTTCTTGTGCTCCTTCAATCCAATTAATGTTGTCCTGCATTTGCTGTTGGATTTCTTTAGGCGAATCGTTCATTAATTCTTGAAGTACTTCGGAAGCGATATTGTCTGTTTTCTGAAGATCTTCTGGTTTTCCTGATGCACATACCCAACGAAATGGGCCAAAACCATAGTCAAAACACATAGGTCCCATAATGTCCTGTACATACGAAGGATATCTAAACTCCTTATTTGGTTCTTCTGAAAGAATATCAGCACCAGCACGAGAAGCTTCTAAAAGAAAAGCGTTTCCGTAGTCAAAAAAATAGGTTCCTTTTTCTGTGTGTTTATTGATGGCTACAGCTTGACGACGCAAGCTTTCTTGAACTTTATTTTTAAAGATTTCAGGATTGTTAGCCATCATATCGTTGGCTTCTTCATAGCTCATCCCAACAGGGTAATATCCTCCGGCCCAAGGGTTGTGTAGTGATGTTTGGTCGCTTCCTAAATCAATTTTAATATTTGCTTCAGCAAAATGTTCCCAGACATCTACCACATTGCCATCGTAAGCGATAGATATGGTTTCTTTTTCTGAAATGGCTTTTTTCACCCGGTTGGCAAGTTCTGTTACGTCTGATATCACTTCATCTACCCAGCCTTGCTCGTGGCGTGTTTGGGTTGCTTTTTTATTTACTTCGGCACAAACTGTTATGCAGCCTGAAATATTTCCAGCTTTGGGCTGTGCACCACTCATTCCTCCAAGTCCTGAAGTAACAAATAAGCCTCCTTGTGGTTGCTTTTTAATCTTTCTGAAACCATTGAGAACAGTAATAGTTGTTCCGTGAACAATACCTTGCGGACCAATATACATAAAGCTACCAGCTGTCATTTGTCCATACTGAGTAACTCCTAATGCGTTGAATTTCTCCCAATCATCTTGCTTAGAATAATTAGGAATCATCATCCCGTTAGTAACAACCACTCGGGGAGCATCTTTATGGCTAGGGAATAAACCCATAGGGTGACCCGAATACATAGCAAGGGTTTGCTCGTCGGTCATTTGCGAAAGGTATTGCATCGTTAGCAGATACTGTGCCCAATTTTGAAAAACAGCTCCGTTTCCACCGTAGGTAATCAATTCGTGGGGGTGTTGCGCCACCGCATAATCTAAATTGTTTTGTATCATCAACATAATAGCCTTTGCTTGTTGACTTTTTCCTGGGTATTCATCAATAGGCCGAGCGTACATGGTGTAATCTGGGCGAAAACGGTACATATAGATGCGTCCGTATTTTTCTAACTCTGCTTTAAATTCGGGTAGGAGGGTAGTGTGGTATTTTTTATCAAAGTATCGTAAGGCATTACGCAACGCAAGTTTCTTTTCTTCTGAAGAAAGAATTTCTTTACGTTTAGGGGCATGGTTGCGTTCCATATCGTAGGCTTTTGCTTTTGGTAATTGATCTGGAATGCCTTGTTGTATAGTCTCTTTGAATGTCATATAACTCTTTTCTTTTATACGCCAATCTTTTCGCAATGGAAGAGGTGGATTGGGTTTATTGATTGTTCTTTGAATTGGTTTTTTTGTTAAATCCATATGGACAATGCCTACAACCACTTTCGCAGCAATAACCCCGTTTTAAGTGGTATTGCTCGGTAAAACATTTGTAGCCTTCGGGCGTTAGGTAAAAATCGCCTTCTTCAATCTCTATTCTTTTCTTTGGAAATAACATACTACAAAAATACAAAATTCAGTGCTCAGTAGGCAGTTTTCAAATATGTAACTTTGTAGGCTAAGGTGGTTTTATGATTGTTTTGGTAAATCGGTTTTTATTGCGGAAGAAATTTGTGGGGATTGCGTTATGGCCTTTCTTATTATTAAAAGATAGTGCTTTAAAGACCGATGCAGTTTTTATGAATCATGAACGTATTCACTTGCGGCAACAGACAGAACTTTTGGTGGTGTTTTTTTACGTATGGTATGGAATTGAATATCTAATTAGACTACTACGATACCGGAATCACTCTACGGCATACCGAAATATTAGTTTTGAACGAGAGGCGTATGCAAAGGAGCAGGATATTTCATTTTTAAACGATAGATCTTTTTGGAACTTTTTACAATTTTTATAATCCTACTTTTTTAAATTAAAACCAAGATTATATCAACTATTAACTGGAAATAATGAAAAATAATAAGTACCAATCTTTTTCTTTAAACACAGATAGTAAGCTACAACAAATAAATCTTTTAAGTTTTGTGAATACCACATGTAGTTTAAGCCTACTTCGCGATGACCAGATTCATCCATTTGTTTCAGGTAATAAATTCAGAAAACTGAAATATAACATTCAGCAGGCTTTAACTGAAAACCATAAGACCTTGCTAACTTTTGGGGGAGCATATTCTAACCATATTGCGGCAGTTGCATCTGCAGGCAAACTAGCAGGCTTACAAACTGTAGGGATAATACGAGGAGAGGAACTATCAAATAAAATAAGTGAAAATGCAACCCTTTCTTATGCCCAAAAACAAGGTATGCAACTTCAGTTTATAACCCGGGAAGCCTACCGGGATAAATATGAAGCATCATTTATAGAAACGCTTAGAAATACCTATGGAGATTTCTATTTATTACCTGAAGGAGGTACCAATGCTTTGGCAGTAAAAGGCTGTGAAGAAATATTCTCTAGGGTAGAAAAGCACGTCGATTATATTTGTGCTCCAGTGGGCACAGGCGGTACGCTGGCGGGATTAGTTGGCGCATCGCAACCGCATCAAAAAGTACTAGGTTTTTCAGCGTTAAAGGGAAAATTTCAAACTTCAGAAATTCAAAAATATACTTCAAAAACTAATTTTGAAATTATAGATGATTACTGTTTTGGAGGGTATGCTAAAATAGATTTGCAATTGGTGCGTTTTATTAATGAGTTTTATAAAAAAACCGGTATCCCATTAGATCCGGTCTATACCGGAAAAATGCTATTTGGTATTGTAGACTTACTGAAACGTGGGTATTTCAAAGAAAATAGCCGTATTTTTGCTGTCCATACAGGAGGTTTACAAGGTATTGCCGGTATGAATCAACGTTTAAAAAAGAAAAACTTGCCACAAATAGACCTATAATATGCTATATCGAATTTGCATCGTATTGTTAATCAGCACACTGTTTTTTAGCAGCTGTAAATCTAAAAAAAGAGCAGTCACTTCAAATAAAAGAGACCGTACTGAGCGGGTAGACATTTCAGATACCCGAAAAGGAGAAATAAAACTTCCTAAAAAAACCGAAATTAAAACGCCTCCTCCCAATGCTTCCTACGCAGAAATTGTTACTACTTATATTGATAATTATAGCTTGATTGCTATGGAGGAGATGCAGCAATATGGTATCCCTGCAAGTATAACATTAGCACAAGGTATTTTAGAAAGTGGTGCAGGTCGGGGCGAACTTACCAAAAAAGCGAACAATCACTTTGGGATTAAGTGCCATGGATGGACCGGAGGCCGCGTGTATCACGATGATGATGAATTACAGGAGTGTTTCAGAAAATACAAAGATCCAAAATATTCATTTAGGGACCATTCCTTGTTTTTAACCGAACGTAGCCGCTATCAGGATCTCTTTAAACTAAAAAAACACGACTATAAAGGCTGGGCAAAAGGTCTAAAAAAAGCCGGATATGCAACCGATCCACGTTATCCAGATAAATTGATAAGTATTGTAGAGCGCTATGGTCTAACACATTATGATGAACTTGTTTTGGGCGGAACTGCAATAGAGAAGCAAAAAGACACGAAAAACACGAAAGTAAAAACCTATATTGTAGAACGTGGTGATACGCTATATAATATTTCAAGACGGTATAACATTACGGTTGAAACATTAAAAGAGTACAATGGGTTAGAGTCTAATAATATATCCATTGGGCAAGTTTTATACTTGCATTCAGTAAAAAATCAATAATTTATTATGATCTATAAAAGAAGCAGTGCCCTTTTTAAAGAGGCACAGAAAGTGATACCTGGTGGTGTTAATTCTCCAGTAAGAGCATTTACTGCAGTCGGAGGAGAACCTATTTTTGTTGAAAAAGCCAAAGGAGCTTATTTGTATGATGCAGACGGAAATAAACTAATAGACTATATCAATTCTTGGGGTCCTATGATTTTAGGGCATGCACACCAGCCAGTAGTTGAGGCTGTAGTTGATAAAGCCGAAAAAGGAACTTCCTTTGGAATGCCTACTGAAATTGAAACCGAAATAGCTTCCTTGGCTGTTTCTATGGTTCCGAATATTGATAAAATACGATTTGTGAACAGTGGAACCGAAGCGTGTATGAGCGCCGTGCGTTTGGCTCGTGGTTTTACTGGGAAAGATAAAATCATCAAGTTTGCAGGTTGTTATCATGGACATAGCGATTCATTTTTAATACAAGCGGGAAGTGGAGCGGTTACTTTTGGCACACCTAATAGTCCAGGTGTTACAGAGGGTACGGCAAAAGATACCTTGTTAGCAGATTTTAACGATTTAAATAATGTGGCCGAGGTTATTTCAGAAAACAAAGATGAAATAGCCTGTATTATTTTAGAGCCGGTAGCTGGGAACATGGGCTGTATTCCTCCAGCAAAAGGTTTTCTTGAAGGATTACGAAAGTTATGCGATTCAAATAATATTCTACTAATTTTTGATGAGGTAATGACGGGTTTTCGCTTAGCGAAAGGTGGCGTTCAAGAACTGTACGGTATTGATGCCGATATTGTTACCTTCGGAAAAGTGATAGGCGGTGGTTTACCAGTGGGAGCTTTTGCTGCCAGAGCCGAAATTATGAGTCATTTGGCACCCGAAGGTCCAGTTTACCAAGCTGGGACGCTTAGTGGTAATCCATTAGCCATGGCTGCTGGTTTGGCGATGTTATTGGAACTGAATAATAATCCTGAAATATTTACTTCATTAGAAAAAAAGACTGAATACTTACATAAAGGATTAGCTTCTGTTCTAACTGAAGCGAATGTAACACATACCATTAATAGGGTAGGTTCTATGATATCGGTTCATTTTTCTGAAACACCTGTAACAGATTTTAAAACAGCTGCTTTAGGAAACAACGATACCTTTAAAAAGTTTTTTCACGGTCTTTTAGCTGAAGGAATCTACATTGCGCCAAGTGCATTTGAAACTTGGTTTTTAACTGAAGCCTTGACCTACGAGGATCTTGATGCTACCATTAAAGCTTGTGGCAAAGTAGCCAAAACACTATAAAACAAATTAAAAATTTCGGTGTAAAATTAAAATCCCTCCAAAGCTTTTGCTAAGGAGGGATTTGTTTTGTAAAATATGTGATAAAGCTATTCTTTTAGCATATTCAACCACTTATTGTATTGCTCATCGTTCAATGTTTTTTTAACATTGGCCTTTAAGTCATCCATATACTCTTTCTTTTCAGCTGCAAGCTTAGGTTCGTTTAAGTCTTTGCCAGCAAGGTTCTTCTTGTATTTCATTTCGTAAGAAGTGTAATATCTAAAAAGAGCACGTTCTTGGCTGTCATCTATTCCTAATTTTGTTGAAATATCTGCCACTTTCTTTTTGGCTATTACTTCTGGTCTATCAGCGTCTTGAGACAGGCTTTGAGCAGTGGAGTATTGTACGCCAGCTACCATTACAAGAGCGATTGCAAGTATTTTAACTATATTTTTCATGTCTTTTACTTTTAAAAATCAATTACTAAAGTAAGTAATTGTAACGTATATAGACCAAAAATTAAGCCAATTTTAATATTTACAGCCTTTTAGCCACGTTTTTTTTCACCTCTTCTTTTTTCACCTCTTCTTTTTTTGCCTTCTCTTTTTTTATGCTTTCCAAAAGATTTTTCCCATTTGGTGTATTGCGTTTCATTTAAGATGGACTTCATTTCCTTTTTATGAGCAATTAGTTTATCCATCATTTGTGTTTTTCTTTCAAAACGTTCAGTTTCAGAAAGCTCTTTTCGGTTTTCCCCGTCTTTTTTAAGTGCTTCTCTTTCTTTGGCTTCTTTCAGAAACAGTTGATTTACTTCTTTTTGTTGCTTTTCAGATAAATCAAGCGCTAATGTCATCTTTTTTGACTTTAACTCTGCTTTCTGCTCAGCAGTTAAATTTTGTTTCATTTCAGATCTAGCTTCTCTCTTAGAGGTATCCTTTTTTTGCGCTATTGCATTAAAACCCAATAGGGCAATACAGATAATTAATACATTTTTCATGTTTTTATTTTTTTAATGTTCTACATACCTATGACTTGTTTTTTAACACTTGGTTTAATTTATAGGTAGATATTTATAAAAAAAGCCGCCGTAAAGGCAGCTTTTAAATACATATAAAAGATGTTTTAATCTTCAATGGCTTCTAGGTATTCAAGTAGCATTGTAACCGCTTCTTCGTGTACAATGGTACGTCCTATTTGCGGCATTCTATACACAGGGGCTGTACTTTGAATTCTAGCTTCAATCTCGCCGCGATTAGCATAAATACTAGTATCCTCAAAAGGAGTTTCAAACCTAAAATCAAGATTAAAATTTGTTACTGCTCCTCCGGGTTGGTGGCAATGAGCACAGTTTATGTCTATGTAGGCTCTGCCTCGCTCTAAAATATCGTACGTGGCGTCATCTGTCCAGTCGGGGAGTACACTTATGTTTTCTGAAGTTATGCCCTCCATCATCCCAATACTTTCTAAGTAAGCAAGCTGATTTAGACTTGTGTAGGAAGGAGTAAAGTTCATACTTCGTAACTTCATTCCTATAGGAAGGGTTGTGTTATCATTATTATGGCATGTAAAACAATCTTGTTTAGAAGGGATTTCGTAATCAATATTCAATGTTTCATTAGCTTCATTTATATAACTAATAGGTTTAACGCTTCCATTTTCGGTATAGGTTGCTTCGGTTTGGGCTTCGTTCCAAATATAATTACCCACTTGCCAATTTCCATTAATTTTTAGTAAGATGCGCGTTTCAATAATGAGTTTTCCTTCGCTTGGGTTTTGATCGTTTTTGTTATAGTAAAATGTTTTTGCAATCAAAGTATTGTCTGGGAATTCTGGCAACAAATCGTCTCCTCTATATTCCATAGTTTCACAGTTGGGTAGGCGTACTAAACGTTGCTTTTTTGCATAGTCGGTAAAGAGTGTGCTGTTTATTTCATATAATTGAACGCCAGCGGCTGGACTTAAACTAGAAAGGCTTCCCGCGAAAACGCCCATCTCAGATAGATTTGTTTTATACTCTAGCGTTACAGCGAGTGTACACGTATCTAAAATATCACTGCTTTCCGATTCGTTTCCTTGAGCATCAAAAGCAATAACCGAAAAGCTGTATTCTGTTTCCGCTGTTAAGTTTTGGATGGGTAAAGAGGTGCCATTAACGTCATTGTTAATTAAATTACCATCTTGAAATACAGCATAATTTACCACACCTACGTTATCATTCGATGCATCCCAATTTAGTTGAAGGCTATTCTCTGTTTTATTACTTGTCCTTAAGTTTGTGGGTGGCGTGGGGTTTTCGGTGTCTGTGGTTTCAGTTTCAGTAGGGCTATAATCATCATCGCCGCCGCAGGAAATTATAATTAATAAGAAAATTACCGAAAAAAGCTTGAGTAGGTATGGTTTCATTTGTTGAAATAGTTTGTTTAAAAATAACCATTTCTTTTTAACCACTGTTTTGCAAGGTGTTAAAAATACAGCCTCTAGCTTTCTGCTTAAAAATCTTATTGTATTTGTGTAAGTTTTTTATTGAAAATCAGACTACTACATGCACAAAAGAGAGAATCTTTTTTGTTAAGCTTACTAGGCACTGTTTGCAAATCAATAGAGATATTGAACCGTCTATGCCAAAAGATTAAGGTTATATTGCTAACAGTGCTTTTTGTGGGTCGTGTTCTAATAGGATATTATCTTTTTTAGGATACCAATCCCAAAGTTGTTTTATATAGGTTTGTTTTTTCCATTTTCGCTTTTAGCCATGCATAAAAGCTCATCACAAATATATCTTCTTGCTGTGTGCCAATCCACTCAAAAGACCCCTCCACTTTATTTTTAAACCTCTCAGTGGTTACTTGATCTGGATTTTCATAATAATCTGAAACTAGTTTAATGAATGTCAACACACGTTCTTCACCTGCTTTTTTTAGTGGCTTTGTATATCTTTTTTTAAAACTTTGTAAACGTGATAGCACAAGATCCAGTTTATCGAGTTCGATGAGTAATAGGATTTCGATAATATTCTTTTTGAGCACCCATAACCAGCCCATTTTCTTTTCATACCAATGGTCACTGTGCGTCAAGTTTCTATACTCTTGATATGCGCTATTGAATTCACTCTGTTGAAATAGACACATGCAAAACGTTAACTGGCTGTCTAGCGAAAGATTTTTGGTGTTTTTAAGCAGTTTTGAAGCTTCTCTTGCTTTTCCTGTGTAAGTTAAGTTCATTGCTTTTAAAACAACTAGTTTGTCGCTAAAACGCTTATAATACTGCTTGTTATTCCTTTGCATTTCTACTTCCATTTTTACGACAAACTCTTTTGATTGTTCAAAATTCTTATTCCTGAAACTGTTTACAGCCATGAGATTAAGAGTTTCTATATGATAGAAAAGATGCTTTTGTGCTACTTCCTTTTTTTCTGAAATAATTGTGTAAATATCCATCATAAATGGAGCGATTTCATAATAATTACTTTGCAAAGTCGCTGCAGTGGCTGTTATGTTGAGTAGCTGAAACAAAGATTTATAGGTGAGCGTTGTATCAATTTTAATGTTAAAAGCCGAAAAATGCTCTAATATTATTCCAGTAATAGAAGATTCCCCTGGGTTTTTTAAATGCTTTTTTATGGAAGCATATGCCATATTTAATTGAAATTGTTTTTGAAACAACTTCATATTGGTATTGGAAGCTTGTATCACATTTTCCAATGTTTGGGAAGGGTTTAGGTGTGCATATTGGATTTTTGTATGATAGATTTCATTAAGAATTGGGTGTAAGTCTAAGGCTAAGGCTTCTTTTTCGGCCTTTTTCAATGTTTTAAAGGCGATTTTGTTCAGTTTTTGCTCTAAAAATATCCTGCCAGCTAGCAGCAACTTCATAATTTCCATCTCTTCGGAAGTTTCTCCCGAAAAACTTTTGGAGGCTGTAAAATCTACCAAGCTATCACGAAGTCTTTTGCACAGGGCGTGATACGCATTTTTGGACGGTTTCCCGTATAGCTGGACATCCAAATCTTGCGTTCTTCCACTGTTAATTAATTTGAAGAGCTGTAGGTTCTTCGTATCGCCACGTTGGTTCTTTTTCTTCAGAAAGCGTGCAAATCCCTGCTTTTCTTCCGTAGAAAATGTATCGATTATTGCTGAAATATCCTTCATTCAATCGTTGGTTTATGGGTAAACTATCATCGTTTTAAAAGTAAATAAAAGATAAATGTATGTTTTTCAATCGTAAGTTTTTATAAAAAGTAACGTTTTTTAATAACCGATACTTTAGCAAATTTGTACCGTACTAAAACATAAACATCAAAAACGTTTAATTATGGAAAATCAAAAAATGAATACAGGGAAAGAAACCGATAATGAGTTTACCCGTAACAAGAAAAAAGAAGAAGCGTTTAATTGTAGGCCTACCGCGGCATTTATTTCGGCTGCCTGGACTGCTTTATTTGTTGGGATGATATCCTACTGTGTAGGCTTGTGGAATGCAGATATGTGGTTGAACGAGAAAGGATATTACTTTACCATTTTATTGTTTGGGTTATTCTCGGTGGTTTCGGTGCAAAAAAGTGTACGTGATAAACAAGAAGGTATTCCTGTAACTGAAATTTACTATGGTATTTGTTGGTTTACCACTATAGCATCGATTTTATTATTGATAATAGGTCTTTGGAACGCCGATATGGAATTGAGTGAAAAAGGTTTTTACGGAATGTCTTTCGTATTGGCACTTTTCTCTGCCGTCGCGGTGCAGAAAAACACCAGAGATATCAAGTTTTTAGATAAAAAGGAGAAATAAAAATTCAAAACCGGAAGGTGCCATGCACGTTCCGGTTTTGATGTTTGGGAAGCGGCTTCTGTAAAAGGGAGTCGCTTTTTTTACTCTACCAACTCTACAAACAGGCCGTCATCTGTTTTGTTAACATTGGCTAATTTATGTTTGGTCAACGTTTTAATGCTTTTGTCCCATTTTTTATTGCTAAGACCGCTTTGTTCCTTAAGTTCATTAAGGTCTATTTTTTTAGCTTTTTTTAGCAACTCAAAAACCTCTTTTTCTTCATCGTTAAGTTCAACTGTAATTTTCTTTTCTGGTTTCATCTGTGGAAAGAAAAGCACTTCTTGTATAGAAGCATTGTTGGTAAGGAACATAATTAATCGGTCCATACCAATACCCATTCCGCTTGTTGGAGGCATCCCGTATTCTAATGCCCGCAAGAAGTCGTAATCGATAAATTCGGTTGCTTCATCATCACCACGATCTGCTAGTTTTAATTGTGCTTCAAAACGTTCGCGCTGGTCAATTGGGTCGTTTAGTTCGCTGTAGGCATTGGCGATTTCTTTTCCGCAAACCATAAGCTCAAAACGCTCTGTAAGTTCTGGGTTGTCGCGGTGTTCTTTACACAACGGGCTCATTTCTTTTGGGTAATCGGTGATAAAAGTGGGTTGAATATAGTTAGGCTCACATTTTTCACCAAAAATCTCATCGATGAGTTTTCCTTTACCCATGGTTTCATCTACTTCAATACCTAAATCTTCAGCTGCTTTTCTAATTTCGGCTTCGCTTTTATCGGTAATGTCAAAGCCGGTATATTTTTCAATAGCTTGAGCCATTGTTACTCTTGGGTACGGTGCTTTAAAATCAATATCGTGTTTGCCAAATGTAACTTTGCTGGTTCCGTTAACTTCTGTTGCACAAAATTCTAATAGTTGTTCGCAGAAATCCATCATCCAATTGTAATCTTTGTAGGCTACATAAATTTCCATTGCGGTAAATTCTGGATTGTGGGTGCGATCCATCCCTTCGTTACGGAAGTTTTTAGAAAACTCATACACACCATCAAAACCACCTACAATTAGCCTTTTTAAATATAACTCGTTTGCGATTCGCATATACAATGGAATATCTAATGAGTTGTGGTGGGTAACAAACGGACGAGCCGCTGCACCACCAGGAATAGGTTGTAATACGGGGGTTTCTACTTCAAAATAGTCACGTTCGTTAAAAAACGTTCGCATGGCATTGAATAGCTTTGTTCGTTTTTTAAATACTTCTTTTACGTGTGGGTTTACGGCTAAATCGGCATAACGCTGGCGATACCGTTGTTCAGGATCGTTAAAAGAATCGAACTTATTACCCTCGCTGTCAACTTTAGGAAGCGGTAATGGGCGTAATGCTTTAGAAAGTAAAGTAAAATTCTTTACCATCACTGTTTTTTCACCTACGTTTGTTATAAACAGTTCGCCTTCAATACCTATAAAATCGCCAATATCAAGCAATTTTTTATACACATCGTTGTACATGGTTTTGTCTTCACCTGTACAGATTTCATCTCGGTTAAAATACACTTGTATGCGACCTTCGCTGTCTTGTAGTTCAGCAAAAGAGGCTTTTCCTTGAATACGGCGAGACATTAATCGACCCGCGATTTTAACCTTTTTACCTTCAGAAAAATCCTTCTTTATATCTTTAGTTAAAGATGTTATTTCATATAGATCTGCTGGGTACGGATTGATACCCATTTTTTGCAGTTGCTCGCGTTTTTGGCGACGTACTTGTTCTTGTTCTGAAAGTTGCATATGTTATTTCTAATAAATGAAGCTACAAAGATACCAACAATGATGCTCGTAACCAATAGCTGTAACAAAAGGAAATTACACAGACTTATAATTAAAGTTTTAACCGTAAATTTGTAGTGTATGAGTATTTGGAGAGTTATTTTATCCATTTTGTTTCCGCCATTAGCCGTAATAGATAAAGGCTGCGGGTCTATTTTAATTGTATTAATTCTTACTATTTTGGGTTGGATACCCGGTGTAATAGCCGCGCTCATCATTTTAAATAACCCTAACAAATAAAGTTATGTTGAAAAAATTACTTCTTTTATTGGTTGTTGCTTTTACGTTAGTAAGCTGCCAGTTTACCGAAACACTAACAATTAATGAAGATGGGAGTGGACGGATGTCGATGAATATTGATATGAAAGAAATGATGGCCATGACTCAGTCTATGGGTATGGACAGTACATTGGTAAAAATGGACAGTACTGTTACTTTTGCAGCATTTTTAGAAGAGAAGAAAGATAGTATCGCAAAATTGTCCAAATCCGATCAAGAAAAATTAAAAAAGCTAGAAGATTATAGTATACGGACTGTTATGGCCCCTGAGACAAGCGATTTGTTTATCGATGTTTTTGTAGATTTTAAAAATATTACTGAAGCAAATAACCTGATGAATAGTTTAAATCAAGCTTCGGCCGTTATGCCAGAATCGCCCGGTGGTGGTGCCGAAATAAAAAGCGACCCTTCTACCGATGTTCTGGGTGTACGTTATGATTATACCGGAAATAGCTTTTCACGCGATGCGTATGTTAAAGACGAACAAGCGTATAAAAAACAGAAAGATAGTCTGCAAGAAGCCGAAATGTTTATGAATAGCATGAATTATAAATTAAAATATACATTTCCGAAGCGAATAAAATCGTCTTCTATTGAAGATGCGAATTATTCATTGGATGGGAAAACAATTACTGTTGAACGTCGTTTTTTAGACTACTTTAAAAATCCTGATATTTTAGATTTAGAAGTAGAGTTTGAAAAATAATTTACGTACGGTTGTGTTGATTTTTAAGTATCTTTCACTTATAAAACTTAAAAAATCGATTTATGAAAGCCTTTTTCTTATTACTACCCTTACTAATTATAAATTCTTGTAAAACTACTACAGATACAAATTCAGCTTCTCAAACAAATACTACAGCAACTGAAGAAGTGCAGACAAAAGTTGAGTGTCCTGCAGATGGAATTTGTACCGCAGAAATTCAACAAAGTAAAAAACTTATTATTAAAGAAGACGGTACAGGAGCATTATATCCAGAGATTTCTTCAGGAGATAATATGGTGGTTATTTATACATTCTCTCAAAAAGGACCAGAGGGAACAGTTGATGGAGATTATTCCGAAACCATTCATTTTGAAATGCCAGCTAATGCAAGTGAGGTTGACAAAAAAGGAAATTCTTTACAGGACATTAAATTGTTATACGGTAAACAATGTTACTGCAAGGGTGAGGCAGGTTTTTATAAAGTAGAGAATGGCAGTTTACAAGTGACAAAAAATAGAAATGAACTGCATTTTGAGCTTCAATTTGCAGTAGATAAAACCTCTCATAAACTTTCTAAAATTAGTAAGACAATAGAAATGTAGGTTTTTTGATTATAATAAAAAAGGGACGCAATTGCGTCCCTTTTTATTTTTCAACTAATTTAAAGTATATTAATTCTTTAAAAGTTTAGAAGTTACTTTTTTATCGCCATTCGTAACAGTGATAAAATACATTCCAGAATTTAAAGAACTATAATTAAATGTTTCTTTAAAAGTTCCACCTTGATTATTGTATACTTCACCAGCAACTTGTCTTCCTCTAACATCATAAACAGCTACAGATACTTTATTTGAAGTTGTAGTTACAAATTCAAGATTTACAAGTCCTGTTGTTGGGTTAGGCCAAAGAGTGAAGTTTTCAAGAGAAGCGTTTTCAACACTTAAATTTTCATCAATAAGTATATCTTCTGCATTTAGTGCGTAAAATAAATGGTCGGTTCCAACTACCATCACTCTAGCATCTTCAGTATTGTCAACGCTAGGTACTGTAATTACTTCACTTCCATCATTTGGAGTGCCTGCTATTAATACCGTGTCGTAATTAATGCCATCTATACTCAATAAAATATCAACGTTTTGACTATCAACAGGAGCAACATCTGTATTAGCCACATCCCATGTAATAGTGTATTGCAATCCTTGTTTCCACTCTGGATTATTAGCTTGTGATGTTACAACAAAGGGGCCAGAATCACCATCTACTGTAATACGAGTATTATCACTGGCGCTTGCCGCACCACCTACTACATTGTCACGAACTGTTAGTCTAAATCTTAGCAAACGACCTACCGCAGGAACAACTTCCCAAGTTGATTGAGTGCTTCCATTTAAAACAGTAGATAAAGCAGGCATATATCTGTTAGGTGATGCGATAGGATCTAAAGATCTAAATGCTGGACCTCCAGTAGAAGTATTTTGTGGTGGCATAGGTGCAACTTGAGAATCGAATTGCTCCCAACTGTAAGTAAGTACATCTCCAGAATTTGGATCGGTAGCATTACCCTTTAAGATAAAAGGTGTTGACTTTGGAATAGTGAAATCTGGACCTGCATCAGCTGTAGGAGCATCATTCCCTGTTGGTGTTTGGTCAGCACATTGACTGTTACCAACTGTAATATTATTCCACATTTCTTGAATGCTTATAGCGTGGAAATAATCATCACTAACATTTTGAACATTCGGTGGGCAGATACCTGCATATCCCATAATTGTTGAGGCGCTTCCTGGCTCTACAGAAGCGTTTGATCGTTGACAGTTATTATTTTGAGTATGATTTCCGCCATATTGGTGCCCCATTTCATGAGATACATAATCTACATAAAAACCATCACCAATAGGTTGTGGTAATCCGGTTACTCCACGTGCTTTACTAGAAGTACAAGGTGAGTTCAATTGGGCAATACCACCCCCGCCAGTACTGAATACGTGACCAATATCATAGCTATTAAAACCTACTGCGTTATCAATTACAGCTTGTATTTGGTTTATCATACCGCTGTTGTTGCTTAGCCCGTCTGTAGCAGTATCTAAAAAGATGATATCTTCATTTTCAGGAATAAATTCCATTGTTACAGCTAAATCTCTTTCATAAATACCATTTACACGAGTCATAGCAACATTCATAGCAGATAGAACTGCTGCTTTTTTAACCGCGTCTGTTTCGCTAGGATCTATTCCTTGGTTATTTAAGTGCCATTGCGCATACTCTCCATTACAAGCTAAAGCAAGTCTAAAAGTACGCAGCATTCCGTCGTCAGCATTTCTTTGTGCAGACTCATCTTCTAAATCAGGAAGATTACTTGGAAAACTATCTTTAACGTGACACACAAAGTTACTGGTGTCGGCTGGCAAGCTTGCCCTAGAATAACTTATATAAGCTGTTTTATCTTTAGTGTAGGGATCAATGTAAGTTGTCGTGTGCTTAGCAGATAAAATCATTACATGCACTCCAACTTGTGAAACACTAAATCGTGCCATAGCAGTAGGGTCATCAATACCTTGCCCTACATATGAGTTGATTCCTGAAAATTTTTCACTTAAACCTTCACTAAATATTGAAGCTTCAAAAACTCTAAATCTTTCTAGGTTTCCACCTTCGGTTGGTAGTTCAATTATTACGTTTGAACTTGACGTTGTTTTTCTTGAAGGGGCGGTTGCCAAAATAGTTTTTAGACCTTCCGTTTCTAGATTAAATAGTTGAAAATCAGAAGGCATAGTGTTCCGTGCTTCTTTTTTCTGCACCTCTACATCATTAAGGGTTATTTGGCTCCATAAAGATGATGGGTTTTGCGCTTGCATACCAAAGCTGAATAAAACAAACAGCAGAAACACAAGGTTTTTAGTAGTAATTTTTTTCATTATCTATGACATTTTTTTGAATAATTACCGTAAATATACTGCGCTTTGGCCTCTTTTTAAAGAAATACGTCATGTTTTTGATCAAGACAATACTAATTTTTAAAATAACATTAGAAATTATTATAATACCGTTAATTTTGTTCCTCTAAAAATAGAATTTTTTAAGATGATAAATAATCTTGTTCAGGTTGAAGATCTAGGCCGAAAAAACTACAAGGAAAGTTGGGAATATCAAGAATCACTTTTTAAGAAAATACTTGATTGTAAAGTGAAAAATCGCCGCGAAAGTACTGATAATAACACCCCCAATTATTTTTTATTAGTTGAACACCCTCATGTGTATACATTAGGAAAAAGCGGAGACCTTTCTAATCTTTTAATTTCAAAAGAAAAGCTGAACGAAATAGGTGCCACTTATTACAAAATTAATCGTGGTGGGGATATTACCTATCACGGGCCGGGACAGATTGTAGGATACCCTGTTTTAGACCTTGAAAATTTTTTTACCGACATTCATAAATATCTACGTTTTTTAGAAGAAATGGTAATCCTAACCCTTTCTGAATATGGATTGAAAGCTGAACGTTCTGAAGGCGAAACCGGTGTTTGGCTTGATGTAGGAACACCATTTGCCCGAAAAATTTGTGCTATGGGTGTTCGTGCTAGTCGTTGGGTGACCATGCACGGATTCGCTTTAAATGTAAATTCAGATCTAGGATATTTTGATTATATGATTCCCTGCGGAATTAAAGGAAAAGCTGTAACTTCTTTAAACGTAGAATTAGGAAAAGCCGAAGTAAACTTAGCAGAAGTAAAGGAAAAACTTCTAAAACACTTTGCTCAACTATTTGAAGCGGAACTGCATCAAAAAACCGAAGTGTAACAACACTCCGGTTTTTATTAATCGTAGGTTAGATGTAAATTTATCTCTGAAAGTCTGTTAATAAACTACTGCTTGTAACTCTCCCGCGTCTGTTATAGTCTTCTTGTTTCACCATCCCTACACCTTTAGAAATCCATTGCTTGGCGGTAGTCGTCCTATTCATTCCCATATTAATTGTATTTGTATAACCAATTACAAAACAATCAAACGTTCCAGCGCTGGTTGTTATAGTCTCTCTATCTACTACAGCTCTATCTGTCATAGATACTTCCATTCTTAAATTAATGCCACTCATGTTCACAAGCATGGTCATACTAGCATCTGGTAATTCTTGGCCAACTTGTAAATTGTTTGGAATTACTATTTTGGTTCCAGAAATTTCAGTTTCAAAATCTCTATAGTTATCTAGTAATTGCGGATTTAAAAGAGATTCCATGTCTACTACAATACCGTCATTTTCACACGACATAGTAAAGGTAGCTTCGTTTAAAACTTCGCCATCTTTATCTCTTAAAAAAGATGTAAATGTAGCAAAGTTGCTTGAAGCATCGGTAACTAGAAAATCTGTAATCGCGGCAACTCTTTTGTTTTTACCATAATTGGTTATTTGAAAGGTTACCCCTTGTTGAAAAGGATAAAAAGTGCTACAATTATTTTGTGCAGCTACTGAAGTGGTTATAAAAGCAGCAATGATGCAGATACCTATTATTTTGAAATTTTTCATGTGTTTCTTTTTTAATTTGAAATGAATATTATTTTTAAAGCTTTATAAATTCTACCCGTCTGTTCTGGGCTTTTCCTGTAGAAGAATTATTATCTGCAACTGGATTGCTCTCGCCTTTACCGTCGGTTTGTATTCTACCAATGTTGATTCCGTATTGATCTACTAAAGCTTTTCTTACCGATTTTGCGCGCTCATCTGAAAGTTTAAGGTTGCTGCTGGCATCTCCATCTGCATCGGTATGGCCTACAATCATAATACGTATGTTGGGAGCACTTTGCATGGCTTCGCCCACCTCTTTTAAAATAGTTTCGCTACCACTTTTAATGGTTGCAGATCCTGTGTTAAACAAAATGGCGTTGGTAGAAAGGCGTCCTTCGGTAAGTAATTTGCTTCTATTGTCTTCGCCACTTTTTGCTACCGAAAAATTTGCAATATAGATTTTATCGTTTGTCCCATTGTCACGAAGTCCCGTGGTATATAGCTTAAAGTTATTTGCGTCTTCTGGGACTAACCTAGGAACATCCACAATTTTTTCTTCATTAAGCCAAACTCGCATTCGGGTTTTATTCACGGCAATGGATATGTGAGACTTTCCGGTGATGGCGTTTCTTATATCTTTTCCTATTTTATTACGCATTTCTCGTTTGCCATTTACTTGCTTTTCAATTACTCCTTGCGATGCTATAAATTGGCAAGGAGAAAGCTCTACCATACTAAAAGATGTAGGCTTCTGAAATCCCTTGGTGTCTTGTAGTAGTAGTTTTAAAAAAGCTTGAGAACTTGTTTTACCGTCCATACCTTCAGTAAATAAATCAAATTCAATCGTGTAGTTTTCCGGTAGTGTATTATTCAGCATAGGATAAATGGTAGCTTTATTTCCTATCCGAAGCCATTTTTCACCGTTAATACTTACTAATTCGGCAGCTCCATTACTATCCCAGTTTGCGGGAAAGTCGCCTAGATTTTCCTTTGAGAAACTGTCTTTAAAAACAACGACGTTTCCTGGTGTAAAATCGAAATTAGAATTTACTACGGTTTCATTTGAGCTATTCGTTTGCTCGGTATTAGCATCTCCACCAATGATGTTTCCTCCATTATTCTTTTTCTTTTTGCGTTCTTTTCTTTTTTCTTTTTTAGATTTTTTGGGAGCTTCAATAATAGTGTCCAACGTGCGGTCGGTACTTTTTGTCGTTTCTGTTTCTACGCGTCTTTCTATAGTGCGTTGTACCCCACGCTCAGCAGCGTCCCCTACTTTTTCACCCAATTTTTTCCAGAACTGAGCTTGGGTTGTTGTCGTGGCACCTAAAAATAAAAATAGAATGCTTAATACTTTAATTGTTTTCATGAGTAAAGAGATTTTGTTAATGGTTTTCTTTCTTTTTTTTAAAAGTTGTTTTTTTAATTACCTTATTTTTATGACTTATATGAAGTACATATTTTCCGTCTTTTAGGTTTGTAATGTTCAGGTATATATCATGTCTTGGCACATAATGTAAACTCCCTATGTATGTTTTTTTTGTCTTGCTCATTATAATGGGAAGTATTGTGTTGTAAATGTATAAGCCAACTTAAGAGAAGACTCGTACCATTGTAACAAATACCAGTGGTATTGTAACAAAGTAGTATGATCAAGGCTTTAGAATGACTTTTAATTATTGTTTATTTTTAAGAAAAGTTACTTCGGAAAAAAATTCCGAGCTGTTTTTCCCGGAATCTTTTTTAAAGGTTTAATTTCTTAAAAACAACATTATTGGTTTTAAGAAAGAATTACTTTTTAAGTAATTTTAGGGTCTCACTTGATTCACCAGTAGTAACTTTAGCAAGATAGTTTCCTGCTGCATAGTTTGAAACATCGATTTGCAAGATGTTGTCACCATTACTTTTAGCAGTCGCTATGTTTTGTCCTAACAGATTATATATTTCAACACTGGTTATGGTTGTATTGGCTGCTATTGTAACAACATCATTGGCAGGGTTTGGGTACATTTTAACTGTGGTTGCCAATTTGTTTTCTTCTACACTCAGCACCTCCTGTGGTGCTATAATAATGTCAAAAGCAACATCCTCAGGAAAGGCGATGCTCGTATCTTCAGTGTATATAGCCCAGTTGCTGCCAGTATACCAAACCCCCAAAACCGCATCAAGATACACTTGACTAGGAGCGCCATTCACACCCCAATAATGGCTCATCACAAACGTAGCGTCTGGATTACCGTTTAAGTCAGAATGGTCTATAATGGTCCAATTACCTGTAATATTTGAAGCTGAGGATGTGTGCTCAGTGCGTGTGGATCCTACGCCACCATCCACCAGTACTTTAAAGGCAGCTCCTAAGGGCACAGCAGTAGTTTGGTCTTCATTATACAGTCTTCTTAAACCGCTAGCATAATATTGCCCGTAATTACCGGTATTGTAAACGTTGTTTGGGTTATAATAATGTGACATCGCTAAGAATGGTCCTGGATCCTGCCCATTCAATAATGGATTATCCATACTGGTTATGTGGGCACTGGTATTTGCTAGTGTGGCTATATGGGTAAAAACATTGCTAGGATCACTCGCTATATAAATGTTAAAGCTTGTTCCTTCGATTATAGGCGTGAAATCTTGGTTGTAAATAGTCCATTGGTCACCATTGTACCATAATCCCGATACGTTGTCATTATAAGTTCCGCCCAAGCCTCCCGGGTTAAAATTATTTACATAAACAATAGGGGCATCGGGGTTATTATTAAGGTCTGGATGGTCAATATAAGTAGTGTTCCCAACAATATTTGCTGCCGTGGCGGTGTGCACGTAAATCTTGTCCTGCGCCAAGCTTACCATACCGATAAGCAGTAGCATAAAAGTAAAAATAGTTTTCATTATATATAGTTTTTATGGTAGTGAATTATTTCACATAGTAAAACTATTATATATACAAAAAGCTGATTGGTAGGTATGTAACAAAAAGGGGTGTATATGTAACGAGGGTAAGGGTATATGTAATAAAAGTTAGTATGTATGTAACCAAGCCAACTTTATTGTTAATGGAAGGTGCTTATTCAGTAGCGAAATCGGAAGGGGCACAGCCAAACTCCTTTTTAAAACATTTTCCGAAATAGGAGATGTCGTTAAACCCAACTGTATATCCTACTTCTGAAACTGAAATCTTGCCACCTTTTAGCAATTGAGCAGCTAATTTTAAACGTTGTGTCCGCAAAAATTCTGTGGTTGAATATCCGGTCAAGGCCTTAAGTTTTCTGTGAAGTTGCATACGGCTTACGTTCATTTCATTGCTAAAAAGATCGACTGTGAGTTCTGGGTTGGTCAAATGTTTGTCCATGATTAGCTGCAAACGCTCTAAAAACTGCTCGTCAGCAGAAGAGACAGCTAATTCCTTTGGGGTTAGGATCACTTCTTTTGCAAAACGCTGTTGTAGTTTTCGGCGGGTCTCGATAAGGTTGGCCGCTGTAGCCTTGACCAATTTTGAACTAAAGGGTTTTGTTATGTATGCATCGGCTCCAAGACCCATTGCTTCTAATTTGTCTGCCATTTTATTTTTAGCTGTTAATAAAATAACAGGAATGTGCGAAGTGAGCGGATCTTCTTTTATATTTTTAGTAAGTTTAAAACCATCTTCAGTGGGCATTAGTACATCACTTATAATAATATCCGGAATTTCAGATTTTGCAATTTCAAAACCTTCTTTTCCGTTTCTGGCTTTAAAAATCAAGTATTCTTTTTCAAAAATCGAAGCGACATAGTCCCTTATTTCTTGGCTATCATCCACAATTAATAAAATTGGGGCGTCTTCATCAGTTGTAATAGTGGTTTCGGTGTCCAATTCTTGTATAATTATGTTTTCAGAGATAGGTTTTTGCAATTCTTCTACAAGTTTCTCTGCTTCTGTGTAAGAATCTATAGTGATGGGGATAGAAATGATAAATTCGGTATAATCATTTTCTTCACTTTTTACCTTAATGGTTCCTTTATGGAGTTCGATAAGCTCTTTTGTTAGCGCTAAACCTATGCCTGTACCTGGGTTTTTTGGGTCGGTTTGGTAAAACCGTTGGAAGATATTCTTTTGTTGTTCTGTACTTAAAAAAACGCCGCTATTTTTAACCGATAGCTTGTAAGTATTTTTGACTCTTTCACCGATAAGAATTATTTCTCCCTTTTCTGGTGTGTATTTTATGGCGTTGCCCAATAAGTTTGACATCACTTTTTCAACCAAATCACGGTCAAACCAATCTGTGGTGTTTTCTGCTGAAAGACGTATGTTGGTTTCAAGTTTCTTTTCTGAAAACATATAATTGAACACCTCTATCTGTGCGGCAATAAAAGAAGAGAGGTTGCCAGGTTGAACCTGCAGATTGATAGTCCCACTTTCCAATTTAGATAGTGCCAAAAGTTGTTCAATTAATGATTCTAATTTATTGGTGTTGCGTTCTGCAGCCAAAAGGTTACTACGTTGATTTTTAGGTAGCGTTTTTAGTTCCAGTTGATCTACAATAGGACCTTTTATTAAACTTAGCGGTGTACGGAACTCGTGTGAGATGTTGGCTAAAAAAGTGGATTTTACAGTGTCCAGTTCTTCCAGCTTTTTGTTTGTTTTTTGGCGGTTTCTGTATTGAAAGAATAAAAACAGACCGGCAATAAATAACAGAAGTAAGCCTCCAAGTAATAATGTGCGTTCATTTTTCCTTCGTTCTTCTATTAATTGATTATTAGAAGTTAACAAGTTTATTTCCTGTTCTTTCTTTTTTGTCTGAAAACTGATCTCAAGTGCTTGCGTGTTCTTTTTGTTAAGATCTTCTTGAAACGCATTATTTAAGGAGTCCCTGATTTTTTCATAAGTGAAAGCTGCTTTATAATTTTCGGTCTCTTGACCGTAACGTGATAAATTATGCAAAACGGCAATCTGTACAGGTTTTACGTTCATATAGTTCGCAAAATATAAGGCACTGTCTAATTTAACTTTGGCTGAACGATAATCTCCCAATCCCATGTAGCTCTCGCCAGCATAATAGTATGTTTCGGCCATGGTAAGCGTATCTCCTACCTTACTAAAAAGAGCTTGTGCATCCTTAAGGTATTTAAGTGCATCCTTGTACTTTTTTACTCCATTGCTCGAAATACCCAAGTATAAATTTGCAACAGCTTCATCATAGCCAAAGTTATTTTTTTTGAAATAACTTTGAATCGTGGGGATAGTATCTAACGCTTCTTGGTAGTTGCCTCGGTCTGTTTGTAAAATACCATAATGGAAATTGACAGACATGACATTAAAGGTGTCATTTATTTTAGCAAATCCTTTTTTAGCTTCAATCAAATACTCCTGGCTCTTATCGTAATCTTTTATTTCCCTGAACAACTTTGCCAAGTTATTATTAACTGCCCCTTTGTAAAACCCAGAAATTTTAATTGGTAACAAATCTGCCAGAGAGTCCGTTATCGCATATTCCTTGACCGAAAGATCTGTAAATCCCATAGTGTTGTGAATAGAACCAAGAATAAAGTGTGCACTCAATAAATTTTTGCTTACTGTGCCTTTCACATTTTCATCTATAATTTTGTGGGCGTAATACTTGGCTTTTTCAAAATTTCTAAGCACCAGATAGCGTTCAGATATATAGGCATAGCACCTAGCTTCAGTCTCTTTATCATTGGCTTTTTTTGCGTGCTTTGAGCCTTTCTTGTAGGCTTCTATGGCACTCACATAATCATTCATTTGTTTATGGTAATTGCCCATATAACAACTGGCCACTCCCTTACACTTTTCACAACCGTTATTTTCTAAACTGGCAAGTTGATCGTGATATTTTTTAAAAATTTCTGGGGAATTGTTCAGAGTATATTCAAAAATGGCGACGTATGAGTCAATTTTTTGATCGATTGTTGAAGCCTTAGAAATATCTTTTTCTAAAGTTTCAATCTTTTTTGAGTTTTGGGCGTGAAGAGTAAGGCCAAAAAAAAGTAGAAGGTAACAGCGGCAGAGAGTTGTCATACTTTAAAATGGTTTTTATATTAAAATTTCAGAGTCTTTATCAACATAAATATAGTCATAAAGGAGACTCTTATAGAAATTGATTTTTACCTTATCTTGTTTAAAAGAATTGGTAGAACAAAAAAAGATGAGGATAAGGAACTTATTCATGTAAAAAAATGACCTATTTAATTAAAGGTACACAATTTTACACATATTTATAGTATAGGATTAGTACTGTTGTAACGAATGTGTGTTACAATATTCAGAATAGGATATAAAATTAACACAGGGAATTGTAAAAGATAATTAGTTACAAAATCAATTAGTTGTGGTTATAGATTATATAAAACAATCTCTTTTTCCGAACCTTTAATAACGATACCAACTTTATTTTTTGAGGATAAGCGACCTATTTCTGCAGGAGAGGTGCCATACACAGGAAAACCATTTAAAAGGTCACCCGAGGCATCAAAAACATACACCTTGCTTTCTTGAGTTTCAGTAGTGGTAATATATTTATTTCGGTTTACAGTAAAAATCTTAGGTTGTGTGTAAATTCCAAACGGTAATTCGGTTAATTTACCATTTATGCGCAGTAAATTGTCATCCATCGTAGCTTTTACATTTCCATTTACTACAAAACCGTAGCTGTTGCTTACATCAAGGGTTTGCGTAGTGGTTTTTCCTGTTTGCGAAATACTTATTTTATTATTGTCCTTTGTAATTACAACAAAACTACTTCCTTCTTCTTCAATGGGTATTTCAGAAAATTCAAACTTTTTTGAAAGGGGTACACGTACTTTTCCAGTTCGGTGTAAAATGTTTAAATGACCATTTTTTTCAGCAATCACAATGTAATCTTTGTTACCCATTCTAATGTGCTGTGGAGGTAGTACAATATTACTTTTGGCTTTTTCGAAAGTGAAACCTTTTACAATCTTCCCACTGTTATCGTACATAAATAACTCTTTACCTTGGGTGATGATAAAACGGTATTTCCGGTTGTTGTCATAATCGAAAACGGAGAGCGGTTGGGTTATTTCGTCTTTAAATTGAAGTGGAAAAGGCGACACATTATTTCCAGTTCTGTCTAAAACATAAAAGTCATTTTTAGTAACAAAAGCCAATTGTTTTTTGCCGTTTCTAAGCACATCTACTTCGTGGATTTTGCCAAGAATAGGATTGTTTAGTTTTTTTGTCCAAAGTGTTTTTCCTTCTTCTGAAATAAAATATAATTTATTTTGAATGTCTTGAACAATAATATCTTTTCCGTTGGTTCGGTGATTGGTAAACAACTGCGGGTCGCCTAAAACGGTACTCTCCAATTCAATGCTGAATTTTTCAGCAACCGTGCCTGTTGTCTGTTTGGTTTCTGAAGCTTCTTTACAAACCAAATTCACGTGTGCAAAATCACGATCGTACGTAAACTGAAGCAATGCCAACGGATAATTAGAAGGGGAAATAGTTGCAATTTCCGAAGAAAAATAAGGTGCAATGGCGTCTGTAATTTTATCGCCCATTTTGTAAATTAAAATAGAAGAAGCATTGCTCAATTGTGTGGATGCATCTTTAAAATAATAGCTTTCTTCTACTACATCGTTATTTTTATAAGCGGTAATAATGGCTTGTGTAATCGCTTCGTTTTCTGAAAACACAAAAAAATCGTCTAATTGAAAAGCTTGTGATAATTTAGTGTTACTAATTAAGGGATTGAGCGTTTTATATAATAAATGGGGTTGGTTAAAATCGTAGATGGTCGTTTCTCGAAACGAGTTATTTTCTGAAAGATATTGTCCCAATGCTTCGTTAGTCATATCGCTATCAATACTTTTTAATACAATTGCACTTCCTTCTTTTAGAAAAATTTCACCTATTTCATTAACCGAACCTAAAATGCTGTTTGTATTTTCAGAAAGCGTTATTGTTTGAAATGGGTGTAAGTTTTCAGACAAAGTCACAGCATCATTATACGTATACGATACAGCAGATAAAGCATTTTTGGGGATAATTTGTTTTAGATCGTTCTGCTGCGGTACTTGCCCTTCAAATACTTTTAATAATTGTGGGACGGTGTCTCGAGCTAAAGCAACTCCGGTTGCTGTTAACGCATTTGGTAAAACGGAGATGTCTAAAGCTATATTTGTAGCAAAGTTTACAGTAGTTGAATCGTTTAAAAATACCTTGGGATCGCTGATTACCGCTGTAAGCTCACTATTTTCTTTTACCGAAATAGCTTTTTTAAAATCAGGGTCTAGTTTGTTTTTTCCTCTTAAAATAGCTGTAATTATTTCTTGAGAACTACTGGCAATAAAAACACTGTCTTGAATAGCAGAGTATGCTGTTTTGTTTTCAATGTTAATGCGTTGCAAGGAAATATCATCAAGCTTTAAGGTCTCAACCGAGCGGTTTTGTATGGAATCAATGTTGAATAAAGTGGAATCTTGCCGAGCAATAAATGTGTAATCTGTAATACTATCGTTTCTTTTACGTATAGAAAGAAAACATTCACTCTTTGGGTTGAGGTGTTTAAAAAGGGTGTGGGCTTCAGTAAAATAAGTGGTAGCCTTGGTTTTACTGAATTCAGAAATAAGTGCGCTATTTTTTATATCGCTCTGTAATGTTTCAAAATTTGAAATCTTTAAAACCAAATCGCTGTTTTGCGGAACAAAGTTTATTAATTCCCCTTTTTTGGTAGCGGATTGATCACAACCCCAAAGCAAAACAAAAAATACTAGTGCTAAAATTTTAGTGTACCCCATCCTTACAAAAATAACAAGTAATTTGTCTAGATTACCTTAAGATGATAACGATTTATTGACGGGTTGTTAACAGTCCCCCTCCGCCTTCGGCACTTCCCCCAAACTAGGGGAGGACAAACTCAATCATTTTGTTTTTAAATTTAGTTTTAGTTGCTCAGGCAATAGTTTAAAACTTTTACGATGATAGGGAGTTGCGCCTAATTCTTTAATGACAGAGCGGTGTTCTTTAGTGGGGTACCCTTTGTTTTTCCTCCATTTGTATTCCGGGTGTTCTTCGTGAATACGCGCCATAAAGGCATCTCGTTCAGTTTTTGCTAAAATGGAAGCCGCAGCAATGTGCAAATACTTTCCATCTCCTTTAATAACACATTCAAAAGGGGTTTCGCCGTAGGGTTTAAATCGATTACCATCTATGGCAATAAATTCAGGCTGTTGCGTTAATTTTTTAATAGAACGGTGCATCGCCAAAATAGACGCATTTAAAATGTTGATTTCATCTATTTCGTCCATCATTACGTGGGTATAAGAGTAGCAAATGGCTTCTTTTTCAATAATTTCTTTGAGTTGAAGCCTCTTTTTTTCTGAAAGCTGCTTGCTATCGTTTAAAAAAGGGTGACTAAAATCATTCGGTAAAATGACTGCTGCAGCGGTAACAGGACCCGCCAAACAGCCTCTTCCGGCTTCGTCGGTACCACATTCAATTAATTTTTTGTTTATTTTAAGCTTCAGCATTAAAATTTAAAATAAAGAATTCCGTTCAAAAGTATACCTTTGCCTCGAAAGTAAAAAATCAATGAAAAACCTACTTTTACTACTTCTCTTTCTCTCTTTTGGAAACAGCCTGTTTGCTCAGGACCCTATAGAAAATACTGAGGAACCCAAAAAACCACCAATAGAGTTGTATAAGATTATTTCCGCAGATCGTGATACTACGTATGTTGATACTAGCTTGAGTGTTCAAAAAGAATATAAATTTAACTATTTACGAAGGGATCAATTTGAACTATTGCCTTTTTCAAATGTGGGGCAGCCGTATAATTCTCTTGCATATAGTTTTGATAAACTGAACTTAAAACCATTGTTTGTAGCGCAATCGCACCATTTTAATTATATGGATGTAGGTGATATGAAGTATTACAATGTCCCAACACCTTTATCTGAATTATATTTTAAAACCGCTTTTGAACAAGGCCAGCAGTTGGACGCTTTTTTTACAGTAAATACAAACGAACAGTTTAACTTTTCGATTGCGTATAAAGGAGTTCGGTCATTGGGAACGTACCAGAATATTTTAACGAGCTCTGGAAACTTCCGCTTTACAACTAATTACACTACAAAAAGTAAGCGCTATAAAGTTCGTGCTCATATTGCTGCCCAGGACATTTTAAATGAAGAAAATGGTGGGTTGCCGGCAAATTCGATTGACTTGTTTGTAAATGATGACCCCGAATTTAACGATCGAGGACGTATTGATGTCAATTTTGAAGATGCCGAAAATTTATTGAAAGGTTTGCGTTTCTACGCGGATCACGAATATGAACTCATTAGTCAACGAGATAGTACGAAGTATAATGTATTGGCAATTGGAAATCGTTTTAGTTACGAAGAAAAATCATTTCTGTACACTCAAGATGCCCCATATGAAAGCTACGGAGATTCGTATGAAAATGCTAATCTGCGAACCAAAACAACCCTAGAAGATTTTAATGTACAAGGCTATGCTCGGTTAGAAAATAGCCTTTTAGGGACTATTAGTGCTTTTGCGGGTTATACAGATTATAATTATGGGTATAATTCGGTTTTAATTTTAGATGAAGGGCGTATTACAAATAGGCTGCAAGGCAATTTAATTCAGTTTGGAGCTGGATATAAAAAACAATACCGAGGGTTTGAGCTTTCTGGGAAAGGAGCCATCAATATTTCGGGAGATTATGATGCTAATTATTTGCAAGGAGCCGCTTCTTTTTCATTTGATGAAGATAATAAAGTAGAGGCTTCCGCCACAATACATTCGGTAGCACCTAATTTTGGATATCAACTATATCAAAGCGATTACGTGAATTACAACTGGCAAAACAGTTTTGAAAACGTAAAAAGGCAAGAGTTAAAATTTGAATTCCAATCAAGAAAGCTTCTAAATGCTTCAGTAAGTTATACAGGTATTGATGATTATACCTATTATTCAATTAAAGAGAATGATTCAACCCCGACTCCGCAACAGTTTGGTGATCGGGTGGATTATTTAAAGGTAAAAGTTCAAAAAGAACTCCGCTATGGAAAATTTGCATTGGATAATACGGTATTGTTTCAACAGGCAGTGAGTGGAGAAGAGGTGTTTAACGTTCCGCAGATTGTGACCAGAAATACGTTGTATTTTCAAGATGAATTTTTTAAAAAAGCATTGTTTTTACAAACGGGAGTTACTTTTAAATACTTTACTGAATATAATATGAACGCTTACGATCCAGTTTTGGCAGAGTTTTATGTGCAAAATGATCAAAAATTAGGTGGTTTCCCATTGTTAGATGTTTTTCTAAGCGCAAAAATACGGCAAACCCGTATTTACTTTAAGTGGGAACATTTTAACCAATTGTTTAAAAGTACTAATGATCAATTTTCGGCACCTGGTTATCCATATCGTGATGCGGTGATTCGCTTTGGCTTGGTGTGGAATTTCTTTTTATAGCTTCGACTCCGCTCAGCTAGCTTTCAGTAGATATTAAATATTTAGATGAAAAAACCCAGCATTTGCTGGGTTTTTTTTGTTTTTATGGTGATTGAGCGGAGTCGAAGTTAATCTCTTAACAACCCTCTTGAAATAACAATTTTCTGTATTTCGCTGGTTCCTTCGTAAATCTGTGTGATTTTTGCATCACGCATTAAACGTTCTACATGGTATTCTTTTACAAAACCGTTCCCGCCGTGAACTTGAACTGCTTCAACAGTAGTGTCCATTGCCACTTTACTAGCGTACAATTTAGCCATTGCACCACTCATATCGTAATTGTTGCCTTGGTCTTTATCCCAAGCGGCTTTCATTACTAAATGACGAGCTGCAGTTATCTCTGTATGCATATCGGCCAATTTAAAAGCGATAGCCTGGTGGTTAGAAATTTCAGTACCAAATGCTTTTCTAATTTTAGAGTAATCGCGAGCCAATTCGTAAGCACCTGCTGCGATTCCTAAAGCTTGTGCAGCGATACCAATACGACCACCACTTAATGTTTTCATAGCGAATGTAAAGCCAAAACCATCTTCGCCAATTCGGTTTTCTTTAGGCACTTTTACATCGTTAAAGTTTAACGTGTGTGTATCACTACCGCGAATTCCTAATTTATCTTCTTTTGGGCCAACTTCAAAACCATCCCAACTTTTTTCAACTATAAAAGCGTTAATACCTTTATGTTTTTTTTCTTTATCAGTTTGAGCAATTACCAAGTAATAATCGGCTGTACCACCGTTGGTAATCCAGTTTTTAGTTCCGTTTAAAATGTAATGGTCGCCTTTATCAATTGCAGTGGTGCGTTGCGAAGTTGCATCACTACCAGCTTCAGGTTCACTTAAACAAAATGCACCAATGGATTCACCAGTGGCTAACTTCGTTAAGTACTTCTGTTTTTGTTCTTCATTTCCGTAGGTTTCAAGTCCCCAGCAAACCAATGAGTTGTTTACTGAAACGATTACAGAACACGAAGCATCAACTTTACTCAGTTCTTCCATAGCCAAAACATAGCTTATGGTGTCCATACCGCCACCGCCGTACTTTGGGTCTACCATCATGCCAAGAAATCCAAGCTCCCCCATTTTCTTTACCTGTTCTGCAGGAAATTCCTGTTTATTGTCCCGCTCAATAACCCCGGGTTTTAATTCGTTGTTAGCAAAATCGCGAGCTGCATCGCGTATCATGATATGTTCTTCGGAAAGACTGAAATCCATAAGTTTGTTTTAAAAATGTATTACTAAAAGTCGTGCAAAGATACCGTAATTAAAGTAAATTTCAAATCTGAAGTTCCAATTTCCAAAACTTTACAACTTACTGTCATTTATTGAACTTAATTCCGCTATCGAAAGGTATCAAGAGGATGTTATTTCGTTATTTTTACAATATGAAAAAAACCAATTATCACGTTTTAGGTGTTATGAGTGGTACGTCTCTCGATGGAGTTGATGTGGCTGAATGCTTTTTTGAAATTTCAGAAGAAAAGAAGTGGAGTTTTAAAATAGGTGCTTCTGAAACAATTGAATATCCAACTATTTGGAAGAAAACACTTCAAGAAGCGGTGCATTATTCTGAAGAGAAACTTACGGACTTAAACGAAAATTATACAGATTATCTTTCTCAAATTATTTCAGCATTTATTTCAAAACATAAAACTACAGCGATCGATGCTGTTTGTAGCCATGGCCATACTATTTTGCACGAACCTGAAAAAGGAGTCACGCTACAGATAGGGAATTTGCCTAAGCTAGCTACTTTAATTAACGAAAAAGTAGTTTGCGATTTCCGAGTGCAAGATGTAAAATTAGGCGGAGAAGGCGCCCCATTGGTTCCTATTGGCGATAAATTACTTTTTCCAGAATATGAGTATTGTTTAAACCTAGGCGGATTTGCAAATTGCTCTTTTCACAAAAACGGAAACAGAGTTGCCTACGATATTTGTGCTGTGAATATTGTATTGAATTTATATGCTGAAAAATTAGGACAACCGTATGATGATGGTGGAAAGATGGCAGCTTCAGGCGAAATAAATGAACAGCTATTAAATCAGTTAAACCATTTGAATTTTTACAATGAAAAACCACCTAAATCATTAGGGTTAGAATGGGTGCAAGCATATATATTCCCTATTTTAGAAGCTTCGGGAGAAACGTCAAGAAATATATTACGAACCTATGTTGAGCACATTACTATTCAGTTAGCACGTCAATTTTCCGAAGGAAAAAAAGTGTTAATTACTGGGGGAGGGGTTTATAATTCTTTTTTAATTGAACGTTTACAAGCTATTAGAAATGTTGAAATAATAATTCCTTCAGAAGAATTAATCGAGAACAAAGAAGCACTAATTTTTGGGTTGTTAGGAGTTTTAAAACTTAGAAATGAAATAAATTGCCTAGCAAGTGTGACTGGAGCAAAACGAGATCATTCTTCTGGAATGGTTTTTAACATCTAAAAATTAGCTAAAAAGAAGAGCAACCGTTTTTAAGTTTTTTATATTTGTAGCTTAACTTACCATTTAATGAAACAATTACTTAAAAAGTACGAAGATAAATCTCCCGAAATTGTTTTTCACTGGAATGACCCCGAAACCGAAGCCGAAGGCTGGACCGTTATCAACTCACTAAGAGGTGGTGCTGCCGGAGGTGGTACACGTATGCGAGAAGGTCTTGATATGAATGAGGTCTTGTCACTGGCAAAAACCATGGAAGTGAAATTTACAGTTTCTGGTCCACCAATTGGAGGTGCAAAATCTGGAATTAATTTTAATCCTGCAGACCCTCGTAAAAAAGGTGTTTTAGAGCGCTGGTACAAAGCAGTTTCACCTTTATTGAAGGCATACTATGGTACCGGAGGTGATATGAATGTAGATGAAATACACGAAGTGATTCCTATTACTGAAGAAAGTGGTGTTTGGCATCCGCAAGAGGGAGTATTTACGGGGCACTTTAACCCTTCCGAAGCTGATAAAATTAATAGAATTGGTCAGTTACGCCAAGGAGTAATTAAAGTTTTAGAGAACAACACTTATTCACCAGACGTTATGCGTAAATATACAGTAGCCGATATGGTTACTGGATATGGTGTGGCCGAAGCAGTACGCCATTATTACGATATTTACGGCGGAAATATTAAAGAGAAAAAAGCCATTGTTCAAGGCTTTGGGAATGTAGGAGCTGCCGCTGCTTACTACCTCTCTCAAATGGGAGCGAAAGTGGTTGGTGTTATTGATAGGGCAGGCGGGATTATTAATGAAGATGGATATTCTTTTGATGAGATAAAAGAGTTGTTTCTAAATAAAAACGGAAACACTCTCGTAGCAGAAAACATGCTTTCTTTTGAAGAAATAAATAGTAAGATATGGACATTAGATGCTGAAATATTTGCTCCTTGTGCCGCTTCTCGTTTAATTACCAAAGAACAAATATCGCAAATGATCGATAGTGGACTAGAAGTAATTAGTTGTGGGGCTAATGTGCCTTTTGCGGATAAAGAAATTTTCTTCGGTCCTATTATGGAATATACAGATGAACGGGTAAGTTTAATACCCGATTTTATAAGTAATTGTGGGATGGCACGTGTATTTGCATACTTTATGGAACGCAAAGTACAAATGACAGACGAAGCTATTTTTAATGACACATCTATGACCATTAAAAATGCTATTCAGAACACATTTGATAATAACAGTACAAAAACAAACATTAGTAAAACCGCTTTTGAAATTGCCTTAAAACAGTTGATATAATATACACCCTTAAAGAAAATGGAATCGATTATTATTTTAATTTTTGTAATAGGTTACTTAGCCATTACATTAGAACATCCTTTAAAATTAGATAAAACTGTGCCCGCCTTAATTATGGCGGCTTTAATTTGGGCCGTACTTGCTGTCGGCTTTCACAGTGGCTGGTTCAATGTGGTCGATTCGCACGATAATGCCTTTAGTTATCTCACCGGAGGAGAAGCGGCCGATGAAGGCTTTAAGAATACGCTACTACATCATTTAGGAAAGACAGCTGAAATATTAATTTTTCTTATCGGTGCGATGACCATTGTCGAGATAATCGACCTGCACCGTGGATTTGAAATATTAAAAGGCGCTGTAAAAACAAAAAGCAAACGTAAGTTACTGTGGATTATTGGTATATTGGCTTTTATACTTTCAGCAATAATTGATAACCTAACAGCTACTATTGTTTTGGTTACATTACTACGTAAATTAATTCATAAAAGAGAAGATAGGTTGTGGTATGCAGCTATGGTTGTAATCGCTGCAAATGCTGGTGGTGCTTGGTCTCCAATAGGGGATGTTACCACTACGATGCTTTGGATTGACGATAAAGTAACTGCTGCTGGTTTAATAGAGTTTGTAGTATTGCCTTCCATCTTCTGTTTTGTTGTTCCTTTTTTTATAGCGAGTTACTTAAAACCCTTTCGCGGAAATATTGAAGTAGATTCTACTAAAGATACAGTTGCCGAACGTCTATTGAGTAGTAAAACCATGTTGTTCTTAGGATTAGGGATGATTGTTTCGGTGCCTGTTTTTAAGACTGTTACGCATTTGCCACCTTATATGGGGATGATGTTAGCACTAGGTGTAGTGTGGCTTGTTTCAGAATATATTCATCCTGAAGAAGATTTCAGCAGTGAAAGACGTCATTTGTATTCAGCGCACAAAGCTTTATCAAGAATTGAAATATCGAGTATTTTATTCTTCTTAGGTATATTAATGGCTGTTGCAGGACTAGAAGCCTTAGTGTTTGGCGCAGTAAATGGAGAGCAAGTAGGAACACTTCGCTATGCTGCAGAACAATTAGATATGGCAATCCCTAATCAAGATGTGGTAGTAATATTATTAGGTATATTCTCTGCAATTATTGACAATGTGCCTTTAGTGGCTGCATCTATGGGAATGTACGATTCTCCAACAGATTCGGTATTATGGCATTTTATAGCCTATTCGGCAGGAACAGGTGGAAGTATGCTTATTATCGGTTCAGCTGCTGGTGTAGCTGCAATGGGTATGGAGCGAATCGACTTTATCTGGTACCTTAAAAAAATCACTTGGTTAGCCTTCATAGGCTTTATAGTAGGAGCAGGAGTGTTCTTATTATTTGAAAGAGTGATATTTCATCATGTGTAACAATTTCTAATGCCATTTGGCGTTATCCTATAAAACTGTAAACAATTTATGCTAAACTTCTTAATTCAGGAAGGTGCAGAAGAAGCAGCAACACAAGCTGCAGACCCTGAAACAACCGAAAAAACACTTTCCGTACTTGAACTAGTAATGAACGGTGGCCTAGCAGCCCAGATTATTATTGGGGTATTGTTTATCCTACTGTTTGTAGCTGTTTATATATACTTTGAAAGGCTTTTTGCAGTCAAAGCTGCTTCAAAGATCAACAGTAATTTTATGAACCAAATCAGGGATCACGTAGCAGGTGGAAACATTCAAGGAGCTAAAGTACTCTGTGCACAGCAAGATAGTCCCGTTTCAAGACTTACCGAAAAAGGGATTTCTCGAATAGGGAGTCCGTTAGAAGATATAAACACTGCTATTGAAAATGCCGGACGGTTAGAAGTCTATAAACTAGAAAAAAATGTTAGTATTTTGGCAACAATTGCCGGTGCTGCACCAATGATTGGTTTCTTAGGTACCGTAATTGGTATGGTTTTGGCATTCCACCAATTAGCAACTAGTAGTGGGCAAGCTGAAATGGGGGCATTAGCCGAAGGTATTTATACCGCTATGACCACAACCGTTGCAGGTTTAATTGTAGGTATTATTGCCTATATGGGATACAATCACTTAGTAGTGCGTACCGATAAAGTAGTTCACCAAATGGAAGCCACAGCGGTAGACTTTTTAGATCTATTAAACGAACCAGCATAATGAATTTAAGAGGTAGAAATAAAATAAGTCCCGAGTTTAGTATGAGCTCCATGACAGATATTGTATTTCTGTTGCTGGTGTTTTTCCTATTAACATCGCCCGCTATAACTCCAGATGCGTTAGATTTAATTTTACCAAAAGCAAGCGGTAAAACAACTAGCGTACAAAAAGCATCGGTAAGTATAACAAGCGAAGGCGCTTATTATGTAAATAAAGAGCGAGTGAGTGAGTATACAATGGAAAAAGAACTAAAAAACATACTCGCAGGACAAGAAGAACCTACCATTATCTTGCGAGCAGAAGAGGGCGTACCTATTGAAGATGCTGTTTTTGTAATGGATTTAGCAAATAAAAACAACTACAAAATAGTATTAGCTGTACGCCCAAATTAATAAATTGGGCAGCACCCTAATCGGGTCGGGCTTTCATCGCTACACGGTAGCGTATTCAATCCCTGCTGCAAAAAAAATCTAAACTAAATATTTAACCTATTATGTCTTTACTAGACACAAAACATAAAAAAAAGAGTATGACTATCACGGTAATTCTACACGTGATTATCCTTATTTTGTTGTTTTATGTGGGGTTAACCTATTTAGATCCACCGCCAGAAAATGGTATAGCTGTTAACTTTGGTACAACCGAAACCGGCAGCGGAAACATTCAGCCTACCGAACCTATAAAATCAGCACCTAAAGAAACAACACCACCGCCTACCTCACAACCTAAGACTGAAATTAAGGAAGAAGTGGTTACACAGGATGTTGAAGATGCACCGGTAATTAAAAAAGAAAAGAAAAAGGAAGTTCAAAAAGAAACTCCTGTTAAGGAGCAACCCAAAGAAACACCTAAAAAACCAGATCCTAAGCCAGATAAAACCACCACTGATGCGTTGTCTAACTTGATTAATGCTCCAAAAAGCGATGGTACAGCAAAGGGTAGTGAAGGAAATGACGACACTGCTGGAGATAAAGGAAACCCAGATGGAGATCCTAATGCCAAAAGTTACTATGGAACCGGAAAAGGTCTTGACGGCGATGGTAACTACTTGTTAGGAGGTCGTAAAGCTTTAAACAAGAAAAAATTTGAACAAGAATGCAACGAAGCTGGTAAAGTAGTAGTAAGCATCGAAGTAGATCGGAATGGAAAAGTAATTAATGCTACACCGGGAGTTCGCGGAACAACAAACAACTCAAAATGTCTGTTAGAACCCGCTAAGCGAGCAGCCCTAGCCACCCGATTTAATTCAGATGATAAAGCACCTGCAAAACAAATAGGAAAGATTATCTATAATTTCAGTCTCTCGGAATAAATAGTAGCTTTGTTCACGCCAAACTAACACTTTAATTTTTTACAATATTAACTATCCAGAAACCATAGCGTGGTTATTTAAGCAGTTGCCTATGTACCAACGCGTAGGTAAAACAGCTTTTAAAAAAGATTTATCTAACACGTTGAAGCTTTCAAAACATCTTAGTAATCCCGAACAAAATTTTAAAAGTATTCACGTTGCTGGCACTAACGGAAAAGGGTCTGTGAGTCATATGTTGGCCTCTGTTTTACAAGAAGCCGGATACAAAGTTGGATTGTATACATCGCCACACTTAAAAGATTTCAGGGAACGTATCAAGGTTAACGGACAGATGATTTCTGAAGAAGAAGTCATTTCTTTTGTAAAAAACAACCAATCCTTTTTAGAAGAAAATAAGCTGTCTTTTTTTGAAATGACAGTAGGCTTGGCATTTCATTATTTCAGTAACCAAACAGTGGATATTGCTGTTATTGAAGTAGGGTTAGGAGGAAGGCTGGACAGCACCAATATCATCACTCCAGAAGTTTCAGTGATTACAAATATTGGTTTTGACCATACGGCTTTTTTAGGAACTACATATACTGAAATAGCTTCGGAAAAAGCGGGTATTATAAAACCGAACATTCCAGTTGTCATTGGGGAAACAGTCCCAGACACTAAAAAAGTTTTTCAGAAAATAGCTTCAGAAAAAAATGCGTCTATCACCTTTGCTGAAATGGAAACCATTTCAGGGTATGAAAGTGATTTAAAAGGGGTGTATCAAAAAAAGAATAAAAAGACAGCTGTCTGTGCTTTAAAATTGCTACAGAAGAATTGTTGGCACATTTCTGAAGAACACATCCGCAACGGACTATTGAATACAGTTAAAAATACCGGTTTGCAAGGGCGGTATCAAACGTTACAAGAAAGTCCTAGGGTTATTTGCGATACGGCTCATAATAAAGAAGGGTTAGAATTAGTGCTTCAGCAAGTGCAAGAAGAACCTTATGAAGATTTACATATTGTATTAGGAGTTGTAAACGATAAAGATTTAGATAGTATTTTACCACTATTCCCTACACAAGCTACGTACTATTTCTGCAAACCAGATGTTCCTAGAGGATTGGAAGCTTCTATTTTAGCAAAAACAACAAAAGAATTTGAACTGACAGGGATGACATTCAATTCTATAAACAAAGCATATGCTTCTGCATTGGAAAACGCCTCAGAAAACGATTTAATTTACATAGGCGGAAGTACTTTTACCGTAGCCGAAGTGGTTTAATTCTTCTTCGTTTTAAAAGTTGTTTTTTTCTTTTTATCAGGGTTGGTAAACAATCGTTTGAAAAATCCATCGCGTTTGGTGGGTTCGCAGTCCAGCATTTCGGAAACGGTAGCACTCGGGCTATTAAATCGCGCTTCAGTAATTGCATTAAACGTAGTATCCTTGTTCATTTTCTGAAGCAATTTGGCCGCAATTGGCAATGCAGCATTTGCACCTTGTCCCGTTCGAGTAGTTTTAAAACCAATACGGTGATTATCATTGCCCACCCAAGTTACTGTTACCAATTTTGGCATTACCGAAACAAACCAAGCATCTTTGTTAGATTGTGTGGTTCCTGTTTTTCCAGCGATATCGTTTCGTAAGCCATATGTATGTCGCATACGGCTGGCTGTTCCATTATTTACTACCGACTGCATCATTTCAACCATAATTTGTCGGGTGGGTTCAGAAAATGCGGGTTGTAAGGTGTCTTTCTGTTTAAATTCTTCTAATATTTCACCTTTTTTATTTTCCACTTTCAATAAGTAATAGGGGGAAACAGGTTTACTGTCGTTTACATATGCTGCATATGCTCCGGCCATTTCGGAAACAGAAAGTTCGGCAGTTCCCAATGCCAACGAAGGTACTTTTGGTAAGGTTGAGGTAATGCCAAGTTTTTCGGAAAGTACGATGGTGTTTTCAATTCCAGCTTCTTCCAGAACTTTTACTGAAACCGTATTAATCGATTTGGTTAATGCAGTTTGTAAGCTGTAATTGAGATATTCTTCATCAACATCTCCCGAGTTTGAAGGGCTCCAACCTTCCATGTTTTCATATTCCACCTCACGTGCTGAAAAATAATCACACGGTTTTACACCTTGTTCGAGAGCGGTGGTGTAAACGATGGGTTTAAATGTTGAGCCTACCTGCCGCTTACTTTTTTTAACGTGATCGTATTTAAAATGCTCAAAATCTACCCCTCCTACCCAAGATTTTACAGCTCCTGATTGCGGGTTTATGGAAAGCATTCCGGCATTTAGAAATTTTAAGTAATGTTGTACACTATCAATTGTACTGGCTGCAACTTCTTTTTTTCCGTCAACATCATATAACCACATGTTTCTTTTTACGCTCAGCGAATCGAGAATTACCTTTTCTGAAAGGTCTTTGGCTTTTAATTTTTTATAAGCTTTAGTGTTTCTCAGTACTGAAGTAACTAAGGCTTTATTAGTAAGCCAAGGCGCACTTTCTCCATATTCCTTTTCAAATGTTTTTTGAAGCTTGTTGAGATGCTCTTTTATGGCTTCTTCGGCATATTGTTGAAGGTTTTTGTCTAATGTTGTGTATATTTTAAGTCCGCTAGTGTATAAATTATAGGGGGCATCTTTTGTTGTATTTTCTTTACACCAAGCGAGCATCTTGTTACGCAATTCTTCTCTAAAATAGGGCGCAAGGCCATGTTGCTCATCGTATTGTCCGTAATCTAATTGTAACGAGTCCTGAATGTTTTTTTTATATTCAGTATCCGTTAAAAAGCCGTATTTGTGCATTTGGTGCAAAACAATATTCCTTCTTTCTGTATTCCGTTCAGGAAATCTATTAGGATCGTAGGTGTACGTTGCTTTTAAGGTCCCGATTAAAGTTGCGGCTTCTGTGGGAGTTAGATCTGACGTTCTTTTGTTGAAATATTTAAGGGCGGCACTTTCAATTCCGTAGGTGTTTCCACTAAACGGAACGGTATTAAAATAGAGTTCTAGTATTTCTTGTTTACTGTAGTTTTTCTCTAACCGCCGGGCGACGACCATTTCTTTCGTCTTTACTACTGGAAGCGTTAAAAGGCCATAATCCTTTCTTTTGAAGAGGTTTTTAGCTAATTGTTGGGTTATGGTGCTACCGCCACCACTAGATGCATCTTGCATTAAAATAGTTTTAAAAAATACCCTGAACAGACTTTTTGTGTCAATTCCATTATGGTCATAAAACCGAACGTCTTCCGTAGCAAGTAAGGAATTAATAGTGTGCTGTGGAATTTGAGAATAAGGAATAGGCTGCCTATTAGAAAGGTAGAACTTGCCGATAAGCTGATTGTTTACATCATAAATTTCAGAGGCTTCATATTGAGAGAGTTCTTGTACTTCTTTCATGTTTGGGATGGAGCCCCATACACCAAGGCGGACGCTTATTATAAAAATACTAATCCCTCCAGCTATGAGCAAAGTAGCTTTTAAAATAAAGTTGCTTATTTTTTTAAGGGTATCTCTTTTCATATAATGTGTGTCTTTAGCAAATAAACGTAAACTTGGTGGGTAGATTATAGGTTTAACGTAACTTTATAAACTTGAAAAACAGTCTGTGACAAATAAGATAAATTATAATTTCATTTTTTTTAATTTTTTGTTTGTGGGAATTAAAAAGTAGCTTATATTTGCAACCGCTAACAGCAAGGGCGCGTAGCTCAGTTGGTTCAGAGCACTTGGTTTACACCCAAGGGGTCAGGGGTTCGAATCCCTTCGCGCCCACCAGCAAAACCCGATGAAGTTTTTCATCGGGTTTTTTTATTTTATAGGAGTTTTAAAATATTCACTTAGAAAGAAAGGCAACTTATGTTAGGTTGTTTATCTTAGTTCAATAAATTTATTTGCTTGTGAACCCAATTATACGAAACATAATAGTCGAGAGCGTAAAAAGGCGTCAAAAGAACCAAGAGACAAGACCTACCGAAAAACAAATTCAAAAAAGAGCGGAGAACCTCGAGGTTGAGATAAAGCATGAAATTTCAGATTTTGTTTATTTAATACTAGGCGTATTATCTGCCACATTTGGCTTAGAGGGGTTTCTATTGCCTAATTCGTTTATAGATGGTGGGGTTACGGGTATTTCTTTAATTGTACGTGAATTGACAGGTATTCAATTGCCTATTCTAATTTTCTGTATCAACTTACCATTTTTAATTTTAGGGTATTTTGCTATTAGTAAACGGTTTGCGATTAAAAGTGTATTGGGTATTTTGTTTTTATCACTCTCACTTTATTTTATCCCTATTCCCACCATTACAGAAGACAGTATTTTAATAGCGACTTTTGGGGGTTTCTTTTTGGGCTTAGGTATTGGGATGGCTATTCGCGGCGGTGCTATTATTGACGGAACCGAGGTTTTAGCTATTTATATAAGTCGAAAAACCAGTATGACCGTAGGAAATGTGATTTTAATTTTCAATGTTCTTATTTTTTTAACAGCCGCTTATTTTCTTTCTGTTGAAATTGCGCTATATGCAATATTAACCTATTTTGCTGCATCAAAAACTGTAGATTTTGTTATTGATGGGGTGGAAGAATTTATGGGCGTAACTATAATTTCTGAACATAATGAGGAAATACGGAAAACGATTGTAAACAATTTAGGGCGGGGCTGCACGATTTATAAAGCTCAAAATGGATTTGCCAAAGAGGGAGAACCCCTTAAAGATACAAATGTTGTTTATACGGTGATTACACGTTTAGAGATGTCGAAGCTTAAAACTGAAATTGATAAAGTGGATCACGAAGCATTTATTATTATGGCATCGGTTAAAGATGCAAAAGGTGGAATGATCAAGAAAAAACCGCTAAAAAAGATAAAATAAATAGTAGTTTTATAGATATAAAGGGGCATTAACTCAGTTGGTTCAGAGTGTCACGTCGACAACGTGGAAGTCACTGGTTCGAATCCAGTATGCCCCACTTACTAGGGTGTTTTAACTTTAAAGCAAATCCAGAACTCGTTCAAGCGCCATTCCTCTAGATCCTTTTATTAAGAAGAAACAATTCTCAAACACTTCAGTGCTGAACTGTTTTTTAAAGTCATCAAAACTTTTAAAGGTATAAATATGATTGCCTTGATCTTTTGTTTTATTAAAATTACTACCCACTAAATAAGCGTTGCCCAAAGGATTATTTTCTAAATAATCAACAATGAGTTGGTGTTCTTTTTCAGTTTCCGTTCCCACCTCAAACATATCACCGAGGATTAAAACTTTACGGTCTCCTTTAGCTTGTTTAAAGTTTTCCAAAGCTGCCATCATACTGGTTGGGTTGGCGTTATAAGCATCTAAAAGTATAGTGTGGCCTGATTTTTCAATGCGCTGGGAACGATTGTTTTGCGGAATATAGCTTTCAATAGCTGTTTTAATTTGTTTTTCTGAAATATTAAAATAATCGCCAATAGCAATAGCTGCTGCTATATTAGCGTAGTTATACAGCCCAACAAGCTTACTTTGTATTTCGGTATTTCGAAATTTAACTTTTACTTCATTGGAAGCATCTATCAGTTGAATGGTAGTGTCGTTAAAAACAACTCGATCCATTTTTTTAGTTAGTTCCAATTGTTTGGTGTCATTTCCATTTACAAAAACCGTTTTTGAATGGTTTTCTAGATAATTATACAATTCAGACTTGCCTTTTACGACACCTTCTAGACTTCCGAAGCCTTCTAAATGTGCTTTCCCAAAATTGGTAATATAGCCGTAATCGGGTTGGGCAATTTCACAAAGGTTTTCTATTTCGTGCAAGTGATTGGCACCCATTTCAACAATGCCAAATTCAGTTTCCGAAGTCATCGACAATAAGGTGAGTGGTACCCCAATATGGTTGTTTAAATTGCCCTTAGTGGCAACCGTCTTAAATTTTGTTGAAAGAACTACGTTTATTAGCTCTTTGGTAGTTGTTTTGCCATTGCTTCCAGTTAAAGATAGTATGAGTAAATTAAGATGTTTTCTATGAAAAGCAGCTAATTGCTGAAGGGCTTTCAAGCAATTTTCAACCAAAATAGTTTGGTTACTTTGATGTTCATTTTCATCAATGACAACTTTATACGCTCCTCTTTTTAGAGCTTCTTTTGCAAAGGTGTTTCCATTGAAGTTGTCACCCTTAAGCGCTATAAAAAGACAATTTTTTGTGATTTTTCGAGTATCGGTGCAAATACCACTACTGTCTAAAAATTCTTGATGAAGCTTTTCAATATCCATAAAAATAAAAGTACTAAAAGCATTTGTGAAAGCTGAAAAACGGTACTTTTTTTAAGTAAATATTAATGGGTATTTCGTTTATTTTTCTTTTTGAACTTAGAACCTACTCGTGACATGGCACATCGAAAACCAATATAGTTAGTGGCCATATATTGTGGTAAGTATCTACGCTGTGCTGGGTCTAGCCAATAATCACGGTCTTTCCAAGAGCCTCCCTTATAAACTCGTACTTCATCGTCTATCAATGTTCTTCTTTGTGAGGAATTATCGTATTCTGGTTTAATAGCCCCATCATCTGTAACTTCCATTTTGTAAATAGGGGAGTTATACATCCTTCTTTCATTACCTTTAGAATCCGTATCGGAAAAAGCAGGGTTGTATCGTAATGAAAGTTTGTCGCCGTCCCTATAATCTCTATTGTCGCTTTTTGAAAAGTTAATACGAAGGTGAGTCTCTTTTTTGTCTACAGGAACTGTTACTAATTCTCCAGGGTATTTTGTGGCAACTATTTTACCGTTTGGAAGTGTATCATATTCAATTGTTTCAGGAGTGATTACCTGTACATTTCTATTCTCATCTAATTTGTTTTTTGTGTAGACATTTCCACGGTAATAATTAAAGTCATTGTATTCATCATCAATTATAGGGCGATATACATCGGCTACCCATTCGGCAACATTTCCAGCCATATCGTAAAGCCCATAATCATTTGATTTATATGATTTGACTTGAGCCGTAACATCAGCGCCGTCATCGCTCCACCCAGCTATGCCACCATAGTCACCATCACCTTGTTTAAAATTTGCGAGTTGATCTCCTCGATTTTTACGTTTTAATGATCGAGTATATTGACCGCTCCAAGGATATTTTTTTCTTCCTTTATAGGTGTTTTTATTTCGTATTTCTACAAGACCAAGCGCTGCGTATTCCCATTCTGCTTCAGTAGGGAGGCGGTAGGAGGGGAGCAAAATTCCATCTTTTCTTCTTGCAAATATTTGTGTGCTGTCACCTTGTTGTGCTATTTTTTGAGAGCGTTTACTTGCTGAGGTTATACTATCATTACCACCATAGGTAAGTGTTGGCGCTTTTAAATACGTCTCGGTAGTAAACACAGAACTTGGCGTGCTGTTATACCGAATATTCTCTTGAATAAAACCTTCTTCTTCTAATATAAGCTCATTGACTCTGTCTGTGCGCCATTTTGAAAATTCAACCGCTTGAATCCAGCTAACACCAACTACAGGGTATTCGGCAAAAGCTGGGTGCCGTAAATATTGATTAGCCATTACCTCGTTATATCCTAATCTGGATCTCCAAACTAGGGTGTCTGGTAATGCACCTTCATAGATTTTTCTAAAACTTTCTTTTTCTGGAGGGAATACTTTTTTTAGCCAATCCAGATATTCTAGATACATGAGATTGGTTACTTCTGTCTCATCCATATAAAACGATTGTACGTGCTGTTGATTGGGTGTATTATTCCAGTCACGCATCGGGTCATCTTGAACGCGGCCCATAGTAAAAGTTCCTCCTTCTATAAAAACCAAGCCGGGACCAGTTTCCTGTTCTTTAACTTGAATTTTTCCGCTTACTTTGGAACCATCTTGCCGTCCAAAAGCACTCCATCCAGTAGCACGGGAGCTTTTATTGTAATCCCTAGAATTACTACAGTTTGTGCATAACAAAGCTAAAAACAAAAGTAATATGGAGTTCTGTAAATTTTTTTTTCATAGGGGAAATTAAATCTTATTCAAGGGCAAGTTAAAAAAAAATTGAATTTGTAAACGCATAAATATAAAAAAGCCCTGAATTATAGTTCAGGGCTTTTTTATATTTATATAAGAATTTTTAATTTCTAGGTCGTTTCCCTTTTTTAGATTTTGAGCCTACACGGGACATCGCACATCTAAAGCCTATATAATCGGTTGCCATATCTTGAGGGAAATAGCGTCTTTGAGCAGGGTCTAACCAATAATCTCTATCTCGCCATGAGCCTCCTTTGTATACTCTTACTTCATTATCTATCAAGGTAGTACGTCTATTAGATTGGTCATATTGCATGTCAACTTGACCAGTGCTGTCGGTAAGTACTCTGTTTTTAGGGGAATTATACATACGGTCCTCTTCGTTTTCACCATCAGTGCTAAACTCGTCGGCAAAAGATTGGTATCTTCGAGAAGATCGTTTGTCTCCATCTCTGAAGTCACGGTTGTCACTTTCCGAAAAGTTAGTTCGTTGGTATGTTTCTTCCTCGCCTACAGGTACTTGTAAAATTTCACCAGGTAGATTTCTAGCAATAATTCTTCCGTTACTTAATGTATCGTATACAATAGAGTCTGATGTAACGATTTTAACTTTTCCGTCTTCGCCTATTGCATTTTTGGTATACACATTTCCACGATAATAGTTAAAATCATTAAATTCATCGTCAACTATTGGGCGGTATACATCGGCAACCCATTCGGCAACGTTACCTGCCATGTCATATAAGCCAAAATCATTTGCTTCGTACGATTTAACTTCAGCAGTTATATCGGCACCATCATCACTCCATCCTGCAATTCCACCATAATCTCCATCGCCTTGTTTAAAATTGGCTAATTGATCACCACGGCTCCTTCTTTTATTAGAGCGTGTATATTGACCATCCCAAGGGTATTTTTTTCTACCTCTGTAGACGTTATAATTTCTAAGTCCTACTAACCCAAGAGCGGCATATTCCCATTCAGCTTCGGTAGGTAAACGATATCCAGGAAGTAATAATCCATCTTTGCGTTGTACATATAGATTGGTGCTATCTTCATTTCTTTGTAATAAACGCTCTGATTGGTTTCCTCCTCTAGTGATAGAATCTTTACCTCCGTAGGTTGCAGTTGGTGCATTAAGATATGTTTGTGTGCTGAAAGTTTCACCTGGTTCAACATCATAACGAGCTCCTCTTGCAGTATAACCTTCTTCTTCCAGTATAAATTCGTTCACACGGTCTGTTCTCCATTTACTGAATTCCACAGCTTGAATCCAACTAACCCCTACTACTGGATAGTTTGCATACGCGGGATGACGTAAGTAATTGTTGGTCATAACTTCGTTGTATCCTAATCGGTTTCTCCATACTAAGGTGTCTGGTAAAGCGCCTTCATAAATTTGACGGTAGTTTTCATCAGAAGGGGGAAAAACACTTTTTAACCAATCTAAATACTCAAGGTACATGAGGTTGGTAACTTCAGTTTCGTCCATATAAAAGGATTGGACGTGCTGCTGATTAGGAGTGTTGTTCCAGTCGTGCATAGGGTCATCTTGTACTCTACCCATGGTAAAGGTGCCTCCTTCAATAAAAATTAGACCGGGACCGGTTTCTTGTTCTTTGGCTTTGGGGTTGTATTTAAAACCGCCTTCTTTGGCGTTCATCTTCCAACCAGTTGCACGAGAGCTGTCTTTATAGTCTCTAGAGTTGTTACAGCTAATGAGTAAGCCAGTTGTAATCAGTGCTATAAAAAGACGTAATGCTAAGGTTTTGTTTATGTTCATAGTTAGATTTATGAATAAAATTGGGTTTGCAATATAATAATTAACGCGCTAATACCAATAATATTTTATTATTATTGATTCGTTAGTTTTTTGGGATTCTGCCTACTAACTTGAGTACAAACGTAGTTTTTTTATTATTATTACGTATAATGTAAAATACAAAAACTTTAAAAAGAAAACCATACTAAGTGTATATTTGATGCGTTATTGATTATGATGAAAAAAACAATACTTCTTATTCTACTTGTTTTACTGCCGTTTTTATTGTTGGCGCAAACCAAGAATATTACCATACAGTGGGGTGATGATTCTTCAAAAGCAGTAACGCCTGTTTCTGTCATAAACAAAAAAAACATCTCAAAAAGTAATGGCTTTGATCATCTTAGGCTTACTATTAATGAGAGTCAATTGGTTTACCAAAATCAATGGAAAGACACAGGTTTTGCCGATGAAAATTCTATTGAAATATCCAATGTGTCCTATGGAACATTAACAGCCCAAGAACTTCAAAAAATTAATAAAAAACTTGTCCCAGAACAGCTTACTTACTCTATTCATAGTAGTATGGCACGGGATATAATTTACACTTCGGTTTCAATATCACCAGTTGTGATGGTTAATGGGGTGCTGCGAAAGGTACAATCGTTTTCAGTTTCTTATAAAAAGAAAGTACAAAATAGAACAGGTAATTTTATAATGCCTATAGCCAATTCAGTATTGTCAACTGGTGATTGGTTTAAATTTAAAGTAGAGGAAAATGGTATACATCGTATTGATAAATCTTTTTTGGAAGATTTAGGCATAAATACCAATAATTTAAATCCTCAAAACATACAAATTTACGGTCATGGTGGTAAGCCATTACCTTTACTTAACTCATTAAATAATGAGTTTGATCTACCAGAAACATCTATAAAAGTAGTTGGTGGTGAAGATGGTTCCTTTGATAATGGTGACTATATTCTTTTTTATGGAACAAGCACTAAAGGGTATGATCCTGAAAACCAAACTAATTTAAATCCATATAGCGACGATTCTTATTATTATATTACTGCTAATAACGGTCCTGGAAAACGAGTACAAGCAATGATAGAGCCATCTGGAGCTCCTACTACTACTATTACAACATTCCAGGCGTATCAATTTCATGAAGTCGATGAATATTCTCCTGGAAAGGTAGGGAGACGCTGGTTTGGCAACCGTTTTGATTTTGAAAGTGAACAAACCTATGAGTTTACTTTCCCAAATATAGTTCCTTCAACAACTATGCAGGTAGCTGTTAGAGCAGGTGCTGTTTCGGAAACAGCTACTTCGCTGGCCGTTTCAATAAATGGAACCAGCTTAAACCCCTTAACTTTTAGCGCACTCACAGGTGAAAGTCTAGTTTTATCTGTTAGAGAAATAAGTGAAGCTCAAGGAGAAATACCGGTTGCAGGAGAAACAGTTACTGTGGACCTTTCGTATAATAATGCAGGAAATCCATCTAGTGTTGGTTATTTAGATTATGTAAGTGTAGAAGCAACCCGGCAACTAGCTATTACCGATAAACAACTTACCTTTACATATAAACAAGCTTCTAATTCAAGTGGAATAGCGGAATACCAAATAAGCAATGCAGCGCAGATAAACGAAATTTGGGATATTACCAATCCGGGTTCTATTTCGGTAAAACAAAACGATGATAATGCATCTAATATTGCTTTTAAGGCAGTATTAGGAACAGCACGAAAGTATGTGGCTGTGCATGCAAATGATTATTATACACCTATAAAAATAAACCAGCCAAGGGTGTTTAATCAAAACTTAAAGGGCTCAGTGTTTAAAGGTGAGTCTGGTGCCTTTCAAGATGTGGATTATTTGATGGTAACAGCGCCTTTTTTATTGCAACCTGCACTTCGTCTTGCTAACCACAACAAAAACTTATATGGTCTTAACGTGAAGGTGGTTACAACCGATAAAATTTACGAAGAGTTTAGTTCTGGGAAACAAGATATTGGAGCTATCAGAAATTTTGTTCGGTATATATACAATAATGCTTCTTCTTCGGACAACCGTATAAAATACCTTTGTCTTTTTGGAGATACTTCGGTAGATTACAAAGATAGATTATCGGGTAATAATAATGTTGTGCCAACTTTTCATACCCTTTCAAGTGTTAGCGATGTAACTTCTTTTATGAGTGATGATTTCTTTGGAAATTTAGGGGAGAACGAAGGCACTATAGGAGGAAAAACATTAAGCGCCTCGGGTAAAACTCTTTCTGACATTGATAGACTTGATGTTGCAGTAGGTAGAATTTTAGCAGATGAGGTTAGTTTAGCTAATATTTTGGTCGATAAAATAATAGCGTATTCTTCTAAAGAATCATACGGGAACTGGCGAAATAACTTTATGCTAATCTCAGACGATGTAGATAAATCTGGAGAAGAGGACCTTGAAATTGAACTGGATTCACTAGGTGATCAAATTTCAGCAGAAAAGCCGTTTATTAATGTGAAGAAAATCCATATCGATGCATATCAACAACAAACTTCTTCAGGGGGTAATCGATACCCACAAGTTAATGAAGATATAAAAAATAATATTGAAGTTGGGGCTTTAATTGTAAACTATTTTGGTCACGGAGGTGAAGGCGGTTTGGCGCACGAATCCATTTATACTCAAGAAATGGCCAAAGAATTTAAAAATAAAAGTAGATATCCTTGTATTGTTACTATAACATGTCAATTTACAAAATTTGATAATCCTCAACGCATAACAGCAGGGGAACTAACTTATTGGAACAAAGAAGGTGGGGCTATATCATTGGTTAGCACAACCCGTTCTATTGGGCTATTCTTAGGTGTTGAATTTAATGAAAAACTAGCACCCCATTTATTTGGATATGGTTTGAATGTGCCCGAAACTCCTGCAGAAGCATTGCGAATTGCCAAAAACGATATAAGTAGTAATCTTCGCCGTGTAGTTTTTTATATTGGAGATCCTGCTATGCGATTAGCTTTTCCTAAGAAAAATGTACGGTTAACTACTATTAATGATGTTCCAATAAATCAATCACCAGATGTATTGCAAGCTTTAAGTAAAGTAAAAATGGGCGGTGAGGTGACCGATGAAAACGGAAATGTGCTTACAAGCTACAATGGCGTGCTTTCTGCAAAAGTTTTTGACAAACGAGTACAAAGACAAACTCTTGATAATGATAACCAGAACTTTGTTTTAGACTTTACCACTTTGGGTGAAAGCCTATTTAATGGAAAAGCAACCGTTGCAAATGGTAATTTTGAATTTGAATTTGTAGTTCCTAGAGATATACAAATACCAGTAGGTACCGGACGTATTAATTTTTATACTGAAAAAGACAATGCTTTAGAGGATCAAGCAGGGGTGGATCTGTCTGTGCAGATAGGTGGGATTAATGAAAATGCTCCAGAAGATAATCAAGGGCCGACTGTAAATTTATTCATGAATGATGAAAGTTTTGTCTCAGGAGGGGTTACAAACGATTCTCCTATTCTCATTGCAAAACTGGAAGATGAAAACGGAATTAATACAGCTAGTGGTATAGGTCATGATATGATTGCAATTTTAGATGGAGACGAGTCTAATCCAATTGTAGTGAACGATTATTACCAAGCAGAACAAGATGATTACACTAAAGGAACCACTAATTATCAATTGCGGGATCTTGAAAAAGGGCTGCATACTTTAACATTTAAAGCTTGGGATGTATATAATAATTCTTCTACATCTGAAATTCAGTTTATTGTGGCTGGTGATGATGAATTGAAAATTACTAAAGTATTAAACTACCCAAATCCATTTGTTAATTATACCGAGTTCTGGTTTAATCACAATCGCCCGTTTGAGCCTTTAGAAGTACAGGTTCAGGTGTTTACTGTAACAGGAAAAGTAGTGTGGACTAAAAATCAAATTATCAACACCGATGGCTTCCTTTCTCGCGATATTGTATGGGATGGTAGGGATGATTTTGGAGATAAAATAGGAAAAGGTGTGTATGTATATAAGATTACAGTTAAATCTACGTTAACCAATAAGCAAACTGAAAAATTTGAAAAACTAGTTATCCTTTAAAAAATAAATATATATTTGACCAAAATTAGAACCTCATGAAGAAAATATTTTTACCTTTTTTAATCGTTTTATTATCCTACAATGCTGTCGCTCAGGACGAAGATGTAGCTACACAACGGGTAATTACAACAGGTGTTCCTTTCTTGCTTATATCTGGTGATGCACGTTCAGCAGGTATGGGAGATATAGGTGTAACTACTTCTGCTGATGCTTTTTCGCAGCAGTGGAACCCCGCTAAATATGCTTTTGCTATTTCTAAACAAGGAATAGGGGTGACATATACACCTTACTTAAGCAAATTGGTAAATGATATCTTTTTAGGAAACATAACTTATTACAATAGGTTAAATGAACGTAGTGCTGTTGGTGCTAGTTTTCGTTACTTTAGTAATGGTGAAATTGAATTAAGAGAAACGGCAGACCAGCAGCCTCTTTTGGTTAAGCCGAATGAACTAATGTTCGATGTCTCATATTCACTTCGTTTAAGTGATCGTTTTTCTATGGGTATTGCCGGTAGGTATATTCGTTCCGATCTTAAATTACAAACATCGGTTGCAGATGCGAATGCTGCTAATACTTTTGCAGTAGATGTAGCGGGTTACTACCAAAGTGAAGAAATTCCTTACGACGATTTTGATGGTCGTTGGAGAGGTGGTTTCAATTTCTCAAACATTGGTCCTAAACTTAAGTATGATGAATCAGGTCAAGAAAACAATTTACCAACCAACTTAGCATTAGGTGGTGGTTTCGACTTTATCTTAGACGAATACAATAAAATAGGTGTTAGTGCAGAGGTTAATAAACTATTAGTGCCAACTCCAAGCGACTCGAATGACGATGGTGTTATAGACCGTGAAGATGATTACTACAACGAAAGTTTCTTTAGTGGTATTTTCTCTTCTTTCGGGGATGCGCCTGATGGTTTTTCAGAAGAATTAAAAGAATTTACGTGGGCATTAGGAGCTGAGTATTGGTACCAAGATGTATTTGCATTCCGTTTAGGATATTTCAACGAAAGTGAAGACAAAGGATTTAGAAAATTCCTTTCTTTAGGAGCAGGATTTAAATACACTGCTATTAATATTGATATTTCTTATTTATTCTCAACTTCAAAAGTAAGAAGCCCACTAGAAGGAACACTTCGTTTTGGACTTACTTTCAACTTCGGAGACGAGTATGACGAATATTAATCGTATAATTTGAAAAAACATACAATTGAAATAAACCTTGAGGTATACGATTCTGTTTCAGAACTTCCTCAAGAGATTCAAAACTTAATGAATAAGGCGCAACAAGCACGTGAAGATGCTTATGCGCCTTATTCACGTTTTAGAGTTGGCGCAGCTTTAGAGTTAGATTCTGGAGAAATAATAATAGGTAGCAATCAAGAAAATGCCGCTTTTCCTTCTGGTCTTTGTGCTGAACGTGTAGCGATTTATCAGGCTGGTGCAGCTTATCCTAGTGGCTCAATAAAAACCATGGCCATTACAGCACGGTCTTTACAACATAAAGTAACAAACCCTATTCCTCCGTGTGGTGCATGCCGTCAAGCCATTGCCGAATACGAAATAAAACAAGAAACACCTATTGCTATCTATTTTATGGGCGAAACAGGTAAAGTTGCTAAAGCTAATTCCATTGCAGATTTACTGCCATTATTATTTGATAAAAGTTATCTGTAACATTTAGTACTATTTTAATGTTTCTGTGTTTTGTAAAACTTCAGAATATAGTACTTTTGTTAATCGTGTTTTAATTTCCCTATGTGGAATAGTATAGCAATCCAATGAAAAAAATTACAAAGAAAATATATCTAGACTGGTACGAAAACATGTTCTTCTGGCGTAAGTTTGAAGACAAGTTAGCTCAAGTTTATATTAAACAAAAAGTTAGAGGTTTCTTACACCTTTACAACGGACAAGAAGCTGTTTTAGCGGGTGCTTTGCACGCTATGGACTTGAAAAAAGACCGTATGATAACAGCATACAGAAACCACGTACAACCCATTGGTATGGGAGTAGATCCTAAAAAAGTAATGGCCGAATTGTACGGAAAGAAAACTGGAACCTCTCAGGGGTTAGGTGGTTCTATGCACATTTTCTCTAAAGAACACCGTTTTTATGGTGGTCACGGGATTGTAGGAGGGCAAATACCTTTAGGTGCCGGACTTGCTTTTGCAGATAAATATTTTGAGCGTGATAATGTAACCCTCACTTATATGGGTGACGGAGCGGTACGACAAGGATCACTTCACGAAGCATTTAACTTGGCGATGCTTTGGAAATTACCTGTAGTGTTTATCTGTGAAAATAACGGATATGCAATGGGAACTTCTGTAGCACGTACAGCAAACCATACTGATATTTGGAAACTTGGTTTAGGCTATGAGATGCCGTGTAAACCTGTTGATGGTATGAAACCTGAGGTAATCGCCAAAGAGATGGACGAAGCTATAGACCGTGCTCGTCGCGGTGATGGCCCTACTTTTTTAGAAGTTAGAACCTACCGATACAGAGGGCACTCAATGAGTGATGCACAACATTACCGTACTAAAGAAGAAGTTAAGAAAAAGCAAGAGGAAGATCCAATTTCGTATGTATTACATAAAATTTACGAAGAAAAATGGGCTACGGAAGATGAAATAAAAGAAGTGAATAAAAAAGTAAAGGATCGTGTTAAGGAATGCGAGAAATTTGCTGAAGATTCAGGCTACCCAGATAAAAATGTAATGTACGATACAGTCTACGAACAAGAAGACTATCCTTTTTTACCACATAAATTATAGACTATGGCAGAAGTAATCAACATGCCGCGCTTGAGCGACACTATGGAAGAAGGAACCGTAGCAAAGTGGCTCGTTAGCAAAGGTGATAAAGTAGAAGAAGGCGATATTTTAGCTGAAATTGAAACCGACAAGGCCACGATGGAATTTGAATCCTTTTACGAAGGGACTTTATTGCATATTGGTATTGAAGAAGGTGAAACAGCCGAGGTAGATAAACTTTTGGCTATTATTGGCGAAGAAGGCGAAGATATTTCCGATTTGATCAATGGAGGTGGAGATTCTAAAGATGATTCTGATGATGCTTCGGAAGAAGATGATGAAAATTCAAAAGATGAAGGTTCTGAAGATAAAGACGATTCTAAAAAGTCTGAAAAGAAAGATTCACAAGAAAAGGACGAAGAAGATTCAGAAGAGAATGAATCTGATGATGATAGTTCTAGTAATTCCGATGTGCCAGAAGGTGTTGAGGTAATTACCATGCCACGTCTTAGTGATACCATGGAAGAAGGAACGGTTGCCACTTGGTTGAAGCAGGAAGGCGATTCTATTGAAGAAGGCGATATTTTAGCTGAAATTGAAACCGACAAAGCCACGATGGAGTTTGAGTCGTTCTACTCTGGGACCTTACTTAAAATAGGCATTGAAGAAGGTGAAACCGCAAATGTTGATGCTCTGTTAGCTATCGTTGGACCAGAAGGAACGGATGTTTCCGAAGTGATGAAAAACTTCAAAAAAGGAGGTGGTTCTTCAAAAGACAAGAAAAAAGAAAAGAAAAGTGACGATGCTTCAACCTCTAAAGATAAGTCTGAAGACAAAAAGGAAAAAGCTTCTAAAGATGCATCTAAAGACAAATCTGAAGGGAAATCAAAGTCTTCAGATAAAAAACAATCAGGTCAGGCTACCAAAGACGGTGGACGTATTTTCGTTTCCCCGTTAGCTAAAAAGTTGGCAGAAGAAAAAGGGATAAATCTTAGTCAAGTTCAAGGTAGTGGTGACCACGGAAGAATTGTAAAAAAAGATATAGAAAATTACCAACCAGGAGTTGGAGCACAAACATACACACCTGTTGGGCAAGAAGAGTTTGAAGAGGTTAAAAACTCTCAAATGCGTAAAACGATTGCCAAACGTTTGGGTGAATCTAAGTTTACAGCACCACATTATTACTTAACAGTTGAGCTGGACATGGACAACGCAATGTCAGCGCGAACTGCTATAAATAGTGATCCAGATGTGAAAATATCATACAACGATATGATTATTAAAGCATGTGCGATGGCCTTAAGAAAACATCCACAGGTAAACACACAATGGAATGGCGATACTACAAAGATTGCCAAGCATATTCACATTGGTGTTGCCGTTGCAGTAGATGAAGGACTGTTAGTTCCTGTGCTTAAGTTTGCAGACCAAATGAGCTTTTCTCAAATTGGTGGTAATGTAAAAGAATTGGCCGGAAAAGCACGAAACAAGAAAATAAGCCCAGACGAAATGCAGGGAAGTACCTTTACAGTTTCTAACTTAGGTATGTTTGGTATAAAAGAATTTACTTCGATTATCAATCAACCTAACTCCGCTATTTTATCTGTTGGAGCGATTGTGCAAAAACCAGTGGTTAAAAACGGAGCGATTGCTGTGGGTAACACGATGACTGTTACTTTAGCGTGTGATCACCGTACCGTTGATGGTGCTACAGGTGCTAAATTTTTAGAAACGGTTAGAAAGTACATCGAGAACCCGGTTACAATGTTTGTATAAATACAACATATTTAATGAATTGTAAATCCCGCTGTGTTCCACTTGAGAAGACAGCGGGATTTGTTTATATTTAAAACTATGAAGAAGAAAAATATAATTGTTACAGGTACCAGTAGGGGAATAGGCTATCAAATGGTACCCATCTTAGCCGATGCTGGCCACAATGTATTGGCATTATCTAGAAATGATGTTCCTATCTCAGGATTGGATATTTCAAACTGTCATTGCTTTCCATGTGATATTACCGACTCAAATGATATTGAAAAAGTTTCTGAATTTATTAAAGAGAAATGGCAACACGTTGACATACTGATTAATAATTCAGGGTACATTGTAAACAAGCCCTTTCAAAAGCTCTCCCAAGCAGACTTTAAGGATGCCTACGAGGTAAATGTTTTTGGATTGGCCGCCATTACTCAAGCCGTGCTTCCGTTTATGAAAAAAAGTAGCCACGTAGTAAATATTAGTAGTATGGGCGGTATTCAAGGGAGTATGAAGTTTCCTGGGCTTGCTGCTTACAGCAGTAGTAAGGGTGCGGTATTGACGTTAACTGAAGTTTTAGCTGAAGAATATAAAGAAAACGGACCTTCGTTTAATGCGTTGGCTTTAGGAGCGGTACAAACTGAAATGTTAGAAGAAGCATTTCCAGGCTATAAAGCCCCACTTTCAGCTAAAGAAATGGCTAAATACATTGTAGATTTCTCGATAACTGGAAACAAATATTACAACGGAAAAATCCTTCAGGTTTCCAATTCAACGCCGTAATGTATGCAAGAGGTTCTTGAAAAATACATACCTAAAGCATCGGTACATCCAGTTTTTGAATTAATAAAGACAAATAACGTTCACTTAAAAATTGTGAATGAGCGCGTAACAAGGCATGGGGATTATCGAAAAATGCCGACGGGACAGCATCAAATTACTGTGAACGCTAATCTTAATACGTATCGATTTTTAATCACATTAGTACATGAGATTGCCCATTTGGTCGCCTTTCAAAAATATGGTAGGACTATAAAACCACACGGAGTTGAGTGGAAGCGGACATTTCAGCAATTAATGTTGCCTTTTATCCGTCCAGAAGTGTTTCCTAATCAGTTATTGCCACTATTGGCTAATCATTTTAAAAACCCGAAGGCCAGTAGTGATACGGATACAAAATTATCTATAGCTTTAAAACAATTTGACCCACCAAACGATAAAAATTATATATTTGAAATACCTTTTGGGGCACATTTTCGGCTTTATAATGGGAAAATTTTTAAACGCGGAAACAAACGTGTAAAACGGTATGAATGCCTTGAAGTGGCAACCGGAAGAGTGTATTTGTTTAACCCAAATGCCGAAGTGGAATTTTTAAAATAAAAAGAATGAACAAGGATTACTATGCAGTAATTATGGCTGGCGGAATTGGTTCGCGATTTTGGCCTGTAAGTACAACCGATTTTCCTAAACAGTTTCATGATATGTTGGGCACAGGACAAACGTTGCTTCAAAAAACGTTTTCTAGGCTCAATAAAATGATTCCTTCAGAAAATATTTTAGTACTTACTAATGAGCGTTATTTACAACTAACGTTAAAACAATTACCCCAAATTGAAGAAAATCAGGTGGTTTTAGAGCCTGCTATGCGTAACACAGCGCCGTGTATTTTACTTTCTGCTTTAAAAATTAAAAAGGATAACCCCAATGCTTTAATGTTGGTCGCACCAAGTGATCATTGGATTGAAGATGAAGATGCGTTTTTAGAGGACGTTCAAATATGTTTTGATGCATGCCAACGGGAAGATTACTTAATGACTTTGGGTATAAAACCTACATTTCCTAATACAGGCTATGGATATATTGAAGCTGAAAAGAAAGAGAATTCAGTTATCAAAAAAGTGAAACAATTTCGTGAAAAGCCAGATTACGAAACCGCAAAACAATTTTTAGCAGAAGGAAATTTTATGTGGAATGCAGGAATCTTTTTATGGAGCGTAGCAAGTATCTCGGAAGCTTTTGAAGAAAAGAATCCAGTTATGCATGCTTTGTTTTCTGAAGGAATACCAGCGTATAACACTTCAGAAGAAAAAGAATTTATTGCCGAAAATTATGAAAAGGCTGAAAACATATCCATTGATTACGCCATTATGGAAAAGGCGGATAACGTGTATGTAAAAAAAGCTTCATTTGATTGGAACGACTTAGGGACTTGGGGCGCTTTACATGATAAAATGGAAAAAGATAATCAGGAAAATGCAGTAGTTCGTGCTATTCCACATGTAAAAGACGCCCATGGAAATATGATTTACTCCGCTTCAAAAAAATTAGTGGTAGTAGATGGTATTAATGACTACATCATTGTGGATAAAGAAGATGTATTACTTATTTATCCAAAGAAAAAAGAACAAGACATTAAAACATTACTTGCCGATGTTAAAGAAAACTTCGGAAAAAAATATACCTAAATGAGCGAAAAGGACAATAACGAGGACGTTCACGTTACACCAAACGATGAGCAGTTTGAACAGGTAAAACTGAATACTTGGGGAAGTATAAAACAATTTTTCAAAGAGTTGTTCGATATTCGTTCCGATAGTGATCGAGATGCTACTATTGAAGCCGTTAAGAAGGATATTCCATTTAAAGGACATACGGCGTGGATACTTATCTTTTCTATTTTTGTAGCTTCCATTGGGTTGAATGTGAGCAGTACAGCTGTTGTTATTGGTGCGATGTTAATTTCACCATTAATGGGTCCTATTGTTGGTATAGGGCTTTCAGTTGCTATTAATGATGTAGAAACGTTACGCCGTTCGCTTGTAAATTTAGGTATTATGGTATTTTTAAGTGTATTAACTGCTTATTTATACTTTGAACTTTCACCACTAACCGAAGAAACACCAGAATTATTAGCGAGAACATATCCTACTATTCTTGACGTTTTGGTGGCAATTTTTGGTGGATTAGGGCTTATCGTTGCTAAAACAAAAAGCGGGACTATTGCGAGTGTTATTTTTGGTGTTGCTATTGCTACCGCACTTATGCCACCATTGTGTACGGTGGGATATGGATTGGCAATCGGTAATTTTCAATATGCTGGAGGAGCATTATACCTCTTTTCAATAAACGCTGTTTTTATAGCGCTTTCTACGTTTATAGTTTCAAAATTATTGCGCTTTCCTTTAGTTCGGTATGCAAATTCAAAACGCAGAAAACGAATTGCACAAATTGCTTCATTAATTGCTTTAATTGTAATGGTGCCTAGTGTTATTCTATTTGTGAAACTGCTAGACCAACAGCTTTTTGAAAATAAAACAAAAGAATTTGTAAAAGATATAATTACGTATGAGGGGGCAGAGGTAGTTAAATTTACTCAAGATTATAAAACTAAAAACATTGAAATATATTTGATTGGTCGGCCGGTTCCACAGCCTACAATTAATGAGTGGTTGTCACAAATGGATAATGTTGAAATGTTGCAAGACGCTAATTTGCGCATCTATCAAGGAACTGATCAAAGTGGGGAATTGGCAGCTAAACTATCTAGTGATGTAAAAGCTGGTATTTTAGAAGACCTATACGTGAAGAATGAGCAGATGATAAATGATAAAAATAGCCGAATTGACTTTCTAGAAAACGAAATTGCAAAATTGCGAGTGAAAGATATCCCTTTTGAAGAATTAAGTAAAGAAGTAAAAGCTGTATACAAAGACATGGAGCAGTTTTCTTTTTCACGGAGGGTTACCACTAATTTTACCAAAACCGATACCTTACCTGTTGTGTATGTTTCATGGGCGAAAAATGTTTCTTCTAAAGAAAAGATAGAGAAAAACCAAGCACTTTTCGATTGGTTAAAAATTAAGATGAAAGTGGATACGCTTTTAGTGCAAGACACACCTTGATAGAAAAACGCCCTTCTAGGTTAATCCTTGAGGGCGTTTTAGCTACATTTTAAAAAATTATTTTTACTGTTTAATAAACTTATGACTTACATTTTGTTCGTCTACCATAAACTGTGCAAAATAAACACCGCTCTTTAGAGCTTCTACATTTAAGTTGTTTTCTGAAGATATTCTAGCGTTTAATACCGTTTTTCCGGTAATATCCACAATGCGTACCGGAGTATTTTCTAGTTCTTTATTTGAAAAATTTAAAACAGAGGAGGTTGGGTTAGGGTATATGGTAACCATATCAATATCTGTTTCCCCAACTGAAAGCGGAAAATCTCCTTCATTAATTTCATGAAGGGTGTTTATATCGGGGTTTTCGATTTGGTCAACGGTTCCGGAAGGCCAAGTAATTGTTATTTTTTCGATACTTTCGCTTTCGCCTATCCCAAAATGTGCCGAAAGACTATTCATATGGCTAAAACCTTGGCCAGAACGCACTTCGCGCATTTGTTTGCCCCAAGCTCCATACGCTTCAATACGAGCGCCAATTCCGTTTATATTGCTTTCTTTGCCTTTCAAAATTAGTTTCACCCAATTGTTATTGCTTGCTCCTTCATTAATCCACAATTGACCGTCATTTACAACATCTAAAAATCCGTCGTTGTTTAGGTCTGCAATTGCCCCTTCATCAAAAGGAAGATCCATTCCAGTAAAGGTCATATCACCATTGTTGATATATAGTTCTTTAGACATTTCAGAAAAAATATCTACAAAACCATCGTTGTTAAAGTCAGCTGCTTGATTTTCCCAAGCACCTAAATCGGTTGGGTCGATTCCTGAGAATTCAATGATATCTTTATAATTTCCTGTCCCGTCATTTTCCATGAGTCGGTTTTGAAAATCGTGATTTACAATGAAGGCATCAAAATCACCATCATTATCAAAATCTTCAAAAACGGTTGCCCAAGATTGAGCGTTATCTTTCATTCCAATAGCTTCGGCATTTTCCGTAAAGGTGCCATCACCATTATTGGTGTACATGGCATTGTCACGTTCAGGATCTCCAGGGTTTGACCCGCCACGACATTTGGTTAAATACATATCGGTATCACCATCATTATCATAATCTACCCATATAGCTGCATAATTTCCAGGGAGGTCAATAGTTTCAATCAAAGATTGATCTAGAGTCATATTTCCTTCGCCATCATTTCTGTAAGGGTGGCTAAGGTCAACATCATGGCATACAAACGCATCTAAGTCGCCATCGTTGTCAATATCGGCCATAGTAGAGCGTTGCGAAAAAATGTATTCTTCGTGCGAAGCATCTTCTGTATAACTTGTGCCATCTTCATTTGCCATTAAAAACGAAACACGTGAGCCATTACCTAGTACAAGGTCGTTGTAACCATTGCCATCTAAATCACCAGCTGCTACGCTCCAATTAGGAGGGTTCTGGATAGAAATATTGTACATGATAGATTCAAATGAACCGTCAGGCTGTTGGTAATCAATCCCAATCCCGCTGCCGGATAGGCGCACATAATCGTCTAGATTATCGCCGTTCATATCGACAGCACATTCTGAAGTATCAGGAAATGAATCGATGAGATTAGATTGATTTACAAATGAAACTTGACCAAATATGCCAAGTGTAGCTAGTAAAAAGATGCTGGAGAGTAATGTTTTTTTCATAATAATAGGAAATAGAGTCCTTAAAATTATGGAAAATAATTGATACGTAACAGCTTAGGTTAAATTATTGTTCTTTTATCTGAACTTCTCTTATTTTTTTAAATAAATCTGAAGAATACACAAAGTTGGTTACATCTTCATTGTCGGTTTTAAAAATCTCTTCGTTGGTGCCTTGCCACACCAATTTTCCTAATTTAAGAAGAACTACTTTTTCTCCTATTTCCATAACCGAATTCATATCGTGGGTTACCACAACAGTAGTAATATCGTATTCGTGTGTCAACTCTTGGATTAAGTTGTCAATTAGCGTAGCAGTTTTAGGATCGAGACCTGAATTGGGTTCGTCACAAAATAAAAATTTAGGACGGTTAACAATCGCTCGGGCAATGGAAACCCGTTTTTGCATCCCTCCAGAAATTTCAGCAGGAAATTTTTTATTAACATTTTTAAGATCGACCCTTGCCAATACTTCATTAACGCGCTCTAGCATTTCACTTTTTTTCTGTTTGGTAAACATTCGTAAAGGAAACATCACGTTTTGTTCTATAGTCATTGAGTCGAACAACGCGCCACCTTGAAACAGCATACCAATATCTTCACGAAGAGCCCGCTGTTTTTCATCATCCATATCCTGTATGGCTTCATCTTCATAGTAAATGCGGCCTTCTTCTGGTTTAAAAAGCCCAATAAGACATTTAAGCATGACCGTTTTACCACTACCACTCTGGCCAATGATAAGGTTGGTTTTTCCTTTTTCGAACGTAGTAGAAATTCCTTTTAATATTTCTTCGTCTCCAAAACTTTTATGTATGTCTTCTACTTTTATCATGAGCTTAAAAGGAGTTGCGTTATTACGTAATTTGCTAGTATAATGAGCACACTGGTCCAAACAAAGGAGTTTGTACTGGCTTTACCAACTTCAAGCGATCCACCTTTCATATAATATCCTTGCCAAGACGGGACGGTTGCCAAAATGAAAGCAAATACGAATGTTTTGAAAAATGCATAAAATAACTGAAATGGAATAAAGTCGTCTTGTAGTCCTTCAATAAAAGCGGTTGAGGAAGTAAACCCACCATACACACCGGCTAACCAACCCCCAATAACACCTAAAAACATCGCTATAGCAATTAAAAATGGATAGAACATTAAGGCGATTATCTTCGGGAATACTAAATAATTTAATGAATTAATTCCCATTACTTCTAATGCGTCAATCTGTTCGGTAACTCGCATAGAACCAATGCTCGATGTAATGAATGAACCTACTTTACCAGCCATAATTATAGAAATAAACGTAGGTGCAAATTCTAATATTACCGATTGTCGAGTGGCAAAACCAATAAGCGATTCAGGGATTATTGGGTTTGTCATGTTAAGAGCGGTTTGGATTGCAACCACACCTCCCACAAAAAAGGAGATAAAAGAAACGATACCGAGCGAGCTGATGATTAAGTCGTCAATTTCCTTAAAAACAAGCTCCCGTAATACAGATCGTTTGGTAAAGCTACCAAAAACCTTTTTTAACATTATAAAATAGGAACCAATATCACGTAGGTACTTCATAAGCGTTTAAGATACTGCTAAAGTAACAAAATTCAATGAGTGTTGCTCGTAAAAATAAGTAAGGTATTTTAAATATTACTCCTCTAAAAGTAGTTGCTTTATTTTAGTGTAAATTTCAGTGTTTTCATAAATACCGTTAAAATGCTCAGCGCCAGGTCCTTTTGCGAAAACAGGAACCATAGTCGAAGAGTGCCCGCTTGTAGAAAAAGTAGATTTAATTTTATTGTAATCTCCTTCATCTGATGCTAATGTGAATCCGCCTGTTTCGTGATCTGCAGTAACAATTATCAGTGTTTCCTTGTTGATATTTGCAAAATCAAGTGCGACACCTATTGCTTTGTCAAAGTCTACTACTTCCCCTATTAAATAATCAGCTTCGTTTGAGTGTCCGCCCCAATCTATTTGAGAGCCTTCAACCATTAAAAAGAATCCTTCTTTGTTTTGTGTCAGTTTTTTAATAGCTAATTGTGTGGCGTCTGGTAAAAAGTCGCCGCGGCCGTCAATTTTTTTAGGCATGCCATCTTCAGCAAGGAGTATCGCTTCCTTTTTTTCTGAAAGAGTTGTTGGTAATTTATCAGTATATACCTGAAAGTCGTTTTCCTCTAACTCAGAATATAGGTTGCGACCATCTTTTCTGTTGTTGAAAAATTTCTGTCCTCCTCCAGCAAAAAAGTCGACGTCACTAGTAGGCATAAAGGCAGCGATATCTTCATATTGTCTTCTTTTTTTTACGTGTGCAAAAAAGCTAGCTGGTGTTGCATGTACAATGGAAGAAGTCGCAACTAAACCAGTGCTTAGTCCTTTTTTTGAAACCTCTTCAAGAATAGTGGGGGTAGGGACAGTGTCTAGATCCATACCAATGGCCCCATTGTATGTTTTTACGCCAGAAGCAAAAGCTGTAGCCCCTGAAGCCGAATCTGTGATAAGGTCACTTCCAGAGGATGTTTTAATAAGTCCAATAGTTGGGAAGCGTTCAAAACTTGAAGTGTTTTCTTGAAAGTACAACGCTGATGAAACTTGGCTCAAACCCATTCCATCACCAATCAATAAAATAACATTTTTAGGTTTTTTGTTTGTTGAAGTGGTTGTTAGGTTATTGTCTTTTACTTGTACTGATACACAGTTAGTGAATAAAACAAGGACAATGGCAGAAAGGAATAGGGAAACTAGTTTCATTACAGATTTTTGATGTTAATTAGCTGCAAAAATACATAGAATTGAATACCTACAAGTTATCGAAAGGTTATAAAAATTTCCTTTTAATTCCCTTCCAACGGAGCCTTCGAATAAAAACACCTTCTTTTTTTGAAACTATAGGTTTAATGGTGCTTTTTTTAGCTTTTAAATACCCACAAATACAATCGATAAAGTAATTGAAGCTCTTCTTTTTGAGGGAGAGTTTTGCGGAAGCAATTGTAGTTAAAACCAGTCCATATCGTAACCTGTAGAATGCTTCTCCTTGTTTGTAGCGAGCTGCTTTGGTGTAGGTTTTTCCGGTTGGTTTTAGATGTTTAACGTGTAAGGTTTTGTCCGTACATATTTGCCAACCGTGATATTGGGCTAGAAGTTCGTCAACGGTATCCCAGCCCATAGTGCTTTTTAGTCCGTTAATTTGTTGAAAGCATTCTTTTCGGTAAGCTTTTAATGCACCCCGAACATGATCTGCATTGGTTAAATTTTCTAAAACCCATTTTTCTTTTTTCTGAATGTAGCAGAAACCACCCGCTACTCCGCAGTTGGGGTTGTTTTTAAATAGGATAGAAATTTTCTCTAAATAATCCTTCGGAAAAATAAGGTCTGCATCAAATTTACAGATTACTTCATAGTCAGTATCTGAAACTTCAAGTCCTTTATTAAACGCATTAATTACTTTGCTTCCTGGTTCGTGTTTTGCTGTTGAGGTGGTTTCAATTCCGAAAATAAAAGGATAGGTAGCTGTAAATTGATTGATAATTGTTTGCGTGCCATCTGTAGAATGATCGTTTACAATAATTATTTTTTGAGGAAGCAGCGTTTGCGAGACTAACGACTGGAGCGTTTGTTCTAAGTAAGCTTCTTCATTATGCGCCGGTATGATGATACAGAATCTCATTTATAAGCGTTCTGCATACACCATATAATATCGTGGAGTAAAACGACGTAAAATGGGTCGAAATCCTACTTTTTTCACTGGATTCGTAAATTTTGTTCGCTTTTTAATGGTCCATCCGGCTTTTTCTAGCAACCAATCAAATTGCCAATCTTCAAATTCATGAAAATGGCGATCGCGTTCATCAGTTTTACTTTTATATGCTGAGGCGAACCATAATTTTAAAGGAACGGAAGCTACCAATTTTTTTGCCTGAATATCTTGTAATACGTTAAAAGGTGCTACAAGATGTTCAAATATTTCAAAAGCAGTAACCACATCGTAATCGGGGGTTTTTACTGCGTCTGTTTGTAGGTCAAGGTCTTCTCCTTTGGTGTTGGTAACGTTGAATCCTTTTTTTTGTAATATTTCAGAAAAAGGGTTGGTAATGCCTAAATCCAAAATAGATTCATCGGTTTTTACCACTTCTTTTAGAAACTTTAAAGTATGCTTGTAGCGTTTCTTCGGAAATTTGCCTTCGTACATATAGCTTTATACTTTGTAAAGAATTGCATTGATGTTCATTCCTGCACCTACACTAGCAAATAAGATGATGTCGCCTTTATTTATTTCGTGATTTTCCATCTTATTGTTCTTTACAAGATCGAACAGCGTAGGGATAGTAGCTACACTAGAATTCCCTAGTTTGTTAATGCTCATAGGCATAATGTTTTCGGGAGGAGTTTTACCGTATAATTTGTAAAATCGTTTTATAATGGCTTCGTCCATTTTTTCATTCGCTTGGTGAATAAAGACTTTCTTCAAATCTTTTATTGAAACATTGCCTTCTTCCAAACAAGCTTTCATCGCTTCTGGAACATTGTTTAGAGCAAATTCGTAAATTTTCCGGCCGTACATTTTAATATACCGACGTGTATCACTAATTTCTTGATTATTACTTTCTCCAAAAAAGATAAAATGAGCTTCATCATAAGCGAATGTTGCGCTGCTATGCGTGATTATACCAGAATCGCCATTTGTTTTTTCTACAACAGTCGCACCAGCACCATCACTATAAATCATTGAATCACGATCGTGTTGATCTACTACACGAGATAGTGCTTCGGCACCAATTACCAAACATTTTTGGGCGATGCCACTTTTAATAAAAGCGTTTGCTTGAATCATCCCTTCAATCCAACCGGGACAACCAAATAAAACATCGTAAGCAACACATTTTGAGTTTTCTATTCTCAGCAAATGCTTAACGCGCGAACCAATACTAGGAACGGTATCGCTTTGGTGGTCACCGTGTTTTACATCACCATAATTATGGGCAACAATAATATAATCCAACTCTTCCTTATCAATACCTGCATCTTCAATTGCTTTTTGAGCAGCAAAAAAAGCGATATCTGATGTTGTGAGCTCATTTTTGATGTATCGTCTTTCTGAAATACCGGTAATGGCTTCAAATTTTTCAATAATCACTGCGTTTTCATGTCCAAAAAGAGAGCCATCTTCATTGTAAAAACTATGGTTTTCAAATTGGTTATTAGGAGCTATCCCACTTGGAATAAAGCTTCCTACACCTGTTATCTTTGTACTCATTACGCTTTTTAATTTAAATTACTGAAATATAGTAAGTTAATAATAAACCATTCCGTTTTAGATTGCAATTTTAAAATCATAAAAAAAAATCCTCAACTGTTAAAGTAAGGATTTTTTGTTAAATAGCAGTTATGCTTCTTCCATATATGATTCAATAGGCTCGCATGTACAAACTAGGTTACGGTCGCCATAAGCTTCGTCAACTCTTCTAACCGTTGGCCAGAATTTGTTTTCGGCAACATAGTCCAAAGGATAGGCTGCATCTTTTCTGCTGTATGGGAAATTCCAACTATCATCTGTAAGCATTTTTAAGGTATGCGGTGCATTTTTAAGAACGTTATTGGTGTTTTCTTTTGAAACAGAGTCGATTTCCATTCTAATAGATATCATTGCATCACAAAAACGATCCAGTTCATATTTACTTTCACTTTCAGTAGGCTCTATCATTAGCGTACCTGCTACCGGAAATGAAACTGTCGGTGAGTGGAAACCATAGTCAATTAATCGCTTGGCAATATCGGTCACTTCAATGCCATGCTCTTTAAACGGACGACAATCGATGATCAATTCGTGTGCTGCACGGTTGCGCTCACCACTATAGAGGGTTTCGTAATGACCCTTTAACCTTTCTTTGATGTAATTGGCATTTACAATAGCAAATTGAGTTGCCTGTTTTAAGCCGCTTACACCAAGCATTCTAATATATGCATACGATATTAAACAAACCAATGAACTGCCAAAAGGTGCAGCCGAAATAGCAGTAATGGCTTTGTCGCCACCTGTTTTGATTATTGGATTGGTTGGTAAAAATGGTACCAATTGTTTTGCAACACAAATTGGGCCAACACCTGGACCACCGCCTCCGTGAGGGATAGAGAATGTTTTGTGCAGGTTTAAGTGACATACATCTGCTCCAATATTACCTGGATTGGTTAGCCCTACCTGAGCATTCATATTGGCACCGTCCATATATACTTGTCCGCCGTTTTCGTGAATAATACTCGTCACTTCTTTAATGGCAGATTCATATACTCCGTGTGTTGATGGATATGTTACCATTAAAGCAGCTAAGTTGTCTTTATGCTTTTCGGCTTTTTCACGAAGATCGTCTACATCAATGTTACCATTGTCACCTGCTTTGGTCACGACTACTTTCATACCGGCCATAACTGCACTTGCAGGATTAGTACCGTGAGCAGATGAAGGAATTAAACAGATGTTTCGGTTTGATTCTCCCCGAGATTCGTGATACGCACGAATTACCATTAAGCCTGCGTATTCTCCTTGTGCACCTGAGTTAGGTTGTAATGAGGTTGCTGCAAAGCCAGTGATTTCGGTTAATTGATCTTCTAGCTTTTTTAATACTTGCTGATATCCTTCTGCTTGTTCAATAGGAACAAATGGATGAATATTTCCCCATTGTGGATCACTTAAAGGAAGCATCTCAGCAGCAGCGTTCAGTTTCATTGTACACGAACCCAACGGAATCATAGAATGATTTAATGATAGATCTTTGCGTTCCAGTTTTTTAATGTAGCGCATTAATTCCGTTTCACTATGGTAACTATTGAACACATCGCTGGTAAGGAATTTTGTTTGACGAGCCGCTTCGGCAGGAATTGCATTTCCTTTTATAATTTCTGTAACCTTAATTACCTTTTTATTGGTTGCTTCAGCAAAGACAGCCACTATTTTGTTAAGGTCTTTTAAGGTAGTTGTTTCATTAACAGCAATTGAAACCGTTTCATCATCGGGATAGTAGAAGTTGATGTTCTTGGCTTCGGCTATATATTTAATTTTAGTGGCATCGGTTTTAATAGCAATGGTGTCAAAATAGGTGTCATTCATTTGATATAACCCTATTTCTTCTAAAGCATTTGCTAATGTTGCAGTTGTGTTATGAACTTTATCTGCAATGTCCTGCAAACCATCTGGGCCGTTATATACAGCATACATTCCAGCCATTACAGCTAATAATACTTGTGCTGTACAGATGTTGGAAGTTGCCCGATCCCGTTTAATATGTTGTTCGCGGGTTTGTAACGCCATTCGTAGAGCACGGTTACCGTCAAGGTCTTTTGTAACACCAATAATACGTCCTGGTATGTGGCGTTTAAATTCTTCGCGTGTTGCAAAATAAGCTGCGTGTGGTCCTCCGTATCCTAATGGAATACCAAAACGTTGAGTGGTGCCTACAACAACATCAGCTCCAAAATGTCCTGGAGACTCTAGCTTTACCAAGCTTAAAATATCGGCGGCAACGGCTACTTTTATATCTGAATCGTTCGCTTGCTTTATAAAATCTTTAAAGCTATGTACGTTTCCAGTTCTTCCAGGGTATTGTAGCATAACGCCGTAAAATCCTTCAGAATAATCAAACTCTTTGTGATTACCCACCACGATTTCTACACCAATAGGTACAGCACGGGTTTGTAAAACAGAAAGGGTTTGTGGAAGTATTTCTTCAGAAACAAAGAATTTTACCGCATTACTTTTCTTTTGCTCTCGGCTACGCACAGCAAATAGAAGCGACATAGCTTCAGCAGCAGCGGTAGATTCGTCTAACAAAGAAGCGTTTGCCAATTTCATCCCTGTAAGGTCACTTACCATTGTCTGGAAGTTAAGTAGCGCTTCAAGCCTTCCTTGTGCAATTTCAGCTTGATAAGGTGTGTAAGCAGTATACCAACCTGGATTTTCCAATATATTGCGTTGAATAACAGGAGGAATATTGGTAGGGTAATACCCCAAACCAATATAAGTTTTAAAGACTTTATTTTTTTCGGCCATTTCGGTGATGTGCTCCAAATATTCCTGCTCGGTCATCGCAACGTCCAGATCGAGATCTTTTTTCATGATAATATCATCTGGAACAGTTTCAAAAATGAGCTGGTCAAGTGATTCAGCACCAATGGTTTTTAGCATTTCGGGGAGGTCGCTTCTTCTGGGACCAATATGTCTGAGGGCAAAAGAATCTGTGTTCATTTTATGCGTTTCAAAATTAGGTGGCAAAATTACGATTTTATAGACGAATTAGTATCGTTTTTTTATAGGTAAACTAACATTTTGTTAACCAATAAGTCAAGTTACTAACACTTTACTTACTTTTGAAATAATGAGTGCCCTAAAACGTATTTTTGATTTTTACATAAACAGCAGTATTCATGTTGCTTTAGCCGTAGTTTCGTTAGTTGTAATTACGGTTTTAGAGTTTAAGTTACAATTACCAAAGTCTTACCTGTTTTTTATGTTTTTTGGTACAATTACCGGTTACAATTTTGTGAAATACGCTCCTATTGCTGGTTTGCACCACAGAAGCCTTGCCAAATCGTTAAAAACCATTCAGGTTTTTTCTTTTATCTGTTTTGGGATTTTAGTATATATTGCTACGCAACTTCAGTTTAAAACATTGTTGATAACAGGGCTTTTTGGAGTTTTAACAGTATTATATGCCATCCCAGTTCTAAAATATAAGAACTTACGGAAGGTTAAAGGACTTAAAATTTTTGTGGTAGCAGTGGTTTGGGCGGGAGTGACGGTACTTGTACCGGTAGTAAATGCAAATTATTCTTTAACTGCTGATGTTTGGATTACCTTTATACAACGATTTTTCTTGGTGATTGTACTTACGCTTCCTTTTGAAATAAGAGACTTGCCTTATGACGACTCTGTATTGGGGACTTTACCACAAACTTTGGGGATGACTGGGACAAATACATTGGTTACCGTTTTAGCAGGGGTCAGTTTTATTATTGAAGGTTTTACAAAAGAATTATATATACCGTATTCAATAAGTTTATTATTTATATGCTTACTGTCGGCTTTTATGGTGTTTTTTGCTAAAAAGGAACAATCAAAATATTATGCTTCTTTTTGGGTAGAAGGCTTGCCTATTGTATGGTTGGCTGTTTTGTTATTATTACGACATTTTTTGTCGTAGTTGCTCTTTTAATACGCTTTTTTGTTCAGAGGAGAGTGTTTTTATTTGAGAGTCGTTTACTGCTTTAGTCAATTTACCATTTCTTGCTGAATGTTTTCTACAGTATCGACAAAATATAATATGCATATTAAGCTTAATACTTTCCCAAAAGTTAGCTTCATTGTACTGTGCTTTATCACAAGTATGACGTGCTTTCTCACAGTTAAACATCATTTTAAACTTCATATTTATAACCAGGTTTTTTCAAGACAGTTAGCCATCGCTTTTCGGGCGCGATGAATAATCACCCAAAGGTTAGACGGAGTGATATTATATTCATTACAAATAGCTTCGGTATCAAAGTTATCAATTGTTTTCATTTTAAAGATAGCAGCCTGCCGTTCGTCCAATGTATCTAAGCACTCTAAAATTGCAAGCCCTAACTCGTTATTTTCTAACTCGTCTTCTGCGGTTTTATCGTATGGATCTTGTACACGCTCCTCCAGCCAATCACCTTCCATATCATCATCTGTGTAATTAATATGTATTTCGGCTTGGCCCTTTTTTGAGTTCTTTTTACGGTAATGATCAATTATTTTTCGCTTTAAAATAGCGATGAGCCAAGTGCGCTCACTAGCATTACCTTTAAAGTTTTTTTTAGATTTTAACCCTGCCAAAAAAGTTTCAGAAATAAGGTCTTGTGCTATGGCGTGATCGTTTACACGCACAATAGTATAATTGTATAGGTAATCGGAATACCGATCAACCCAGGTGTTAGGGTGTAGGGTATGCGTAGGCATTTTTAGGTTGTATAGTAGTTTTTGTCAAAAATAGGAAAGTTTACGTAGGAAATCTCTTTTTTCACATTTATATAAGATTTTAGTTGTGAAGCAATTGCCTATAATAAAGTATCTGTTAAAAATTCGCTACATCACTGTAATAATAAGTAATTTTATAACTTTAAAAACTTAGACACTATCATGAAAAACACTATTTTACTTTTTGCTTTGTTATTAATATCGGGCAATTTCTTCGCTCAAGAAGAGTCATTTTATGCCACAATGGATGCTACGGATGCTAAACAGCTTCAAAAAGAACTGCCTCAAGAAATTAAAATTTTAGCAACTAAACAAAACCAAGCTGCGGTCTTTATTTCAGAAAAAGCAGCTCATGCCTTGCACAGAAATGTTTTAACGCATGGTCCCGGTTATGTTTTTAAAGCTTCAGAAGAAAAAGCACTGCAAGCCATAGAGCCTAAAGAACCTAAAACTGAAAGACGCGTTCTAGATTTTACGATAAATCAAGATGCCGTGGTAGCCGAAGCGCTTGATTTAGTAGAAGCTCAAAATATAGAAGACCAAATATTAGAATTACAAGCATATGGTACTCGTTATCATACCAAACCCGAAGCAGAACAATCGGTATTAGACCTTAAAGATAAATGGGAAGCTATGGCACAAGCCGCCAACCGTAATGATGTAACTGTGCGTATTGTTAATCACACGAATACAAATATGCCATCTGCAGTAATGACCATCGAAGGGGCAGAAACTCCAGATGAGTTTGTAATTATTGGCGGGCATATAGATTCTACAGCTCCTGGTGGTGGTAATAATGTTGCGCCGGGTGCTGATGATGATGCTTCTGGCATTTCAACAATTACTGAGGTTGCCAGAGTATTATTTGAAACAGGTTTTGTTCCTAATCGCACCGTAGAGTTTATGGCTTTTGCTGCTGAAGAAATAGGACTAGTTGGTTCTGCTGAAATTGCTGAAGATTATAGTAATAACAATGTTGATGTAGTAGCTTATGTGCAATTTGATATGACAAACTATCCTGGTTCTGCAAACGATGTTTATATTACCACAGATTCTTATAATAGTAATGACTTAAATGCATACTTAATTGAATTAATGGAATATTATAATACTTCTGGAGAACACCAGATAACCTATGATACTACAGCGTGTAATTATGGGTGCTCAGATCATTTTAGTTGGGCAGATAATGGCTATGAGGCTGCGTTTCCTTTTGAAGCTAATTTTTCACAAAGTAACCCAAATATACATACTACAGGTGATACCTATAATGTAACTGGAGATGCTTTTAAAGCAGCTAAGTTTGCTAAACTAGGGTTAGAATTTGTAATTGAAACTGCTAAAACGAATAACCTTTCTGTGTCTGAAATATCTAACCTTAATCTAGATTTTATTGTTGCTAATAAAGTACTTACGTACTCTTTGAAGAATAGCGACGATTCTTTGGGAAAGATTGTGGTTGTTGATGTTGCAGGAAAACAAGTGTTAACTGCTGCCAACTTGGGTAAACAAGGAACCGTTTCTTTTGAAAGTCTTTCGCAAGGCTTTTACGTGGCTGTGTTTACTACCGAAGCAAATAAAAAATTAACTAAAAAGTTTATAGTGAATTAATCTCACTAGAACATATAATAAAAAGCTGCTATTGAAAAATAGCAGCTTTTTTTATTTAAATCAACCCAGCTCGTTTTAATAACGCATCAGGGTTTGGTTTTTTACCACGAAACTTAATGTACAGTTCCATTGGATCTTCGGTGCCGCCTTGTGACAATACAAAGTTTTTAAACTTATCGGCAACGGTTTTGTTGAAGATGCCTTCTTCCTTAAAATAAGCAAAGGCATCGGCATCTAACACTTCGGCCCATTTATAACTGTAATATCCTGCCGAATACCCTCCTTGAAATATGTGGGAGAAAGAAGTACTCATACAGTTAGAAGCTACATCTGGGTACAAAACTGTTTCGCCAAAGGCTTCTTTTTCGTGTGCTTTCACATCCTTTATCTCAGTTGGGTTTCCTCCATGCCATGCCATATCGAGCATTCCGAAACTTAATTGGCGTAGGGTTTTCATTCCTTCATGAAAAGCAGCCGATTCTTTAATCTTTTTTACATACTCCATCGGGATTACTTCACCGGTTTTATAGTGCGTGGCAAACAGTTCTAGTGTTTCTTTTTCGTAACACCAGTTCTCCAATATTTGGCTTGGTAATTCAACAAAATCCCAATACACGTTGGCGCCCGATAAACTTGCATAGGTTGTATTGGCCAACATGCCATGCAACGCATGACCAAACTCGTGAAATAACGTGGTGACTTCATTAAAAGTTAATAACGAAGGCTTGCTAGCTGTTGGTTTGGTGAAGTTACATACAATTGAAATATGCGGGCGTTCGTTGTTGCCATTCTTTATCTCTTGTTGCTTGTAAATAGTCATCCAAGCACCGTTACGTTTTCCGGCTCGTGGGTGAAAGTCTGCGTAAAAAATAGCTACCAAAGCATCATCCGCATCGGTAACACGGTATGTTTTTACTTCAGGGTGGTATTTGTCAATATTGTTTACCTCTTCAAAAGAAAGTCCGTAAAGCTTTTTAGCAACGGTAAACACACCGTTTATTACGTTCTTTAACTCAAAGTAGGGTTTTAGCTTTTCATCGTTTAGGTTAAAACGTTTCTGTTTTAACTTCTCTGCATAATACGCTCCGTCCCATTTCTGTAATTGGTCAATACCGTCTAATTCTTTTACGAAAGTTTCCAGTTCAGCAAACTCTTTTTGAGCTGCGGGTTTTGCTTTCTGCAACAATTCATCTAAGAAGGAATTAACTTTTTCAGGTGTTTCGGCCATGCGTTCTTCTAGTACAAAGTGCGCGTGACTATCATACCCTAATAATTGTGCTCTTTGGTAGCGCAGGTTAGCAATTTGAAGTACAATTTCTTGGTTGTCCAATTCGTCTTTATGAAACGCTTTACTTCCAAAAGCAAGGGATAGTTCTTTTCGTAATTCACGATTATCCGCATACGTCATAAATGGAATATAGCTGGGATAGGCCAAGGTGAACATCCAGCCATCTTTGCCTTTCTCTTTTGCTGTGTCGGCAGCTTCTTCTTTGGCGCCTTCGGGTAAACCGGAAAGTTTATCTTCGTCGGTAATATGTAGCTCGTATTTGTTAGTTTCTGCCAATACGTGTTCGCCAAAAGTTAAGCTTAGCTTAGATAAGTCTTGGTCTACTTTACGTAGCTTTTCTTTTTTGTCTTCTGAAAGATTAGCGCCATTACGTGCAAAACCTTTGTATTGTTTCTCTAGCAACATGCTCTCTTCAGCAGAAAGCGTCATAGAATCTTTACGATCATAAACGCTTTTAACACGTTTAAATAATGCTTCGTTAAGTAGTAAATCGTTTTTGAAGTCAGAAAGCAAAGGCGAAACCTCTTGTGCTATTTTTTGAATTTCTTCATTCGTTTCGGCGCTGTTGAGGTTAAAAAAAATACCCGTAACGCGATTTAATTGCTCGCCAGTGCGTTCTAGTGCTTCAACTGAATTTTTAAAAGTGGGTTCGTCTGTGTTTTCAGTAATGGTATTTATTTCGTCCTTTGTGTCTTTTATTAACTGCTTGATGGCAGGTAAAAAGTGCTCGTTTTCTATTTTTGAAAACGGGGCAGTATTAAAGGGTTGTAATAGTGGGTTGTTCATTTTCATAGTTTATTTTTTGTCGGGTCGAGCGCAGTCGAGACCTCCTCAGGTGTAGGCTTAAACTTAGAATGTGTCATATTTCTGCATTTCGATAGGATTTGAAGCATATTGAAATCATTGTTAGACAATGCTAGTTTTTTCTTTGCACTCCATCGTTTAATTTTCTTTTCAAAATATATAGCTTGCTGCACATCATTAAATTCTTGATGAAAGATGAGCTCTAAAGGTCTTCTTTTAAAAGTAAAACAGCTTTTGTTCAGTCCTTGTTGGTGTTCGTTGAATCTTCGGGATATATCGTTTGTAAAGCCAGTGTAAAATAATCCGTCAGCACATTTGAGTATGTAAACATAATAGGTTTTCATACGGTTTAATTTTTAAAAGTGTCTTCTTGAACCCAGTCGAAAGATTAAATCTATTTGGTCTTTATAGTAAGGTCTCGACTGCGCTCGACCAGACAATTTCATTTGTCTTGATAATGTTAGCTGTCTTTCCCTTCCCGAACCTTTTTAGCACCTTCTTCTACTTTAATTTTTAAACCTTCTTTATAGGCCACAACTTTATCAAGCACACACTTGTCCGTACTACCAATAATCTGAGCTGCTAATATGCCAGCATTTTTAGCACCGTTTAAAGCTACGGTAGCAACAGGTACCCCGCCCGGCATCTGTAGAATAGAAAGAACTGAGTCCCAGCCGTCAATAGAGTTGCTAGATTTTACAGGGACACCAATAACGGGAAGCGGCGAAAGCGAAGCAACCATACCTGGTAAGTGCGCAGCACCGCCAGCACCGGCAATGATAACGTTAATGCCACGGGTGTGCGCATTTTTTCCGTAATCGAATAATTTATCGGGTGTTCGGTGTGCCGAAACAATATCCACTTCTACTTCAATGTCGAAGCCCTTTAAAATGTCTATAGCGTCTTGCATAACGGGCATGTCACTTGTACTGCCCATGATAATTCCTACTTTACTCATCTGTCTGGTTGTTTTTATAATTTATTTTGCAATATGATTGGTGATCCACACTTTTACATCGTCAAATTTTGTATCTCCTTTTGAAGCGGAAATAACAAAACTATAGATGGTGTCTTCGGGTGCTTGTATATCTAGATCTCCTTCAGCTAAAATTAATCTCATCAAAGCATAAGCCATTCGTTTATTACCATCAATAAATGGGTGATTGATGATTATGCTTTCAAAAATCGCAGCAGCCTTTTCTATGGAAGAAGTGTATAATTCTTTACCATCAAAGGTTTGAAAAGGTCTATTTAAGGCTGAAGATAGCCCTTTTTCATCTCGAATACCAGCTGATCCTCCAGAAGCTTCTATTATTATTATGTTTAACTTTTCAGCAAGTTGTATAGATATCATTGTGCCAGGCGATCAAATAAGTTTTTTTCTGTACGTAATAATGATTCTACATAATCAACCCTAGTAGTATCTCTTTTTTGAAGATGCTCCATATACAGTAAAACGTCCTCAACTTGATCGTCAGATAATTGGTCGATTGCCTTTTTAAGCGACTGCTTTTTTTCTAGTAACGTCATAACAATATAATTTTAATGGAAGATACAAAATCTACTATTCTGATACCACCCGTATCGTCTTCTTTACCTCTTCAGCTACTTTTCGAGCTTGGTTGATATCCTCATCTACAATCGTTACGTGCCCCATTTTCCGGAACGGGCGTGTTTGTTTCTTTCCATAAATATGCGGCGTAACGCCATCCATTGCCATAATCTTTTCGATGTTTTCATATTTTACATCGCCGGTATGGTCTTCATGACCTACTAAGTTCACCATAATTCCGCCTACTTTACTATCTGTTTTTCCTAGTGGTAAGTCTAAAATAGCACGTAAATGTTGCTCAAATTGATTGGTATAGCTAGCTTCAATGCTATAATGACCACTATTGTGAGGGCGTGGTGCTACTTCGTTTACCAGAATTTCATCGTCTTCTGTCTGGAAAAGCTCTACGGCTAACAGACCTACATGCTCAAAAGTTTCGGAAACGTGTTTTGCGACGGCTCTTGCTTTTTCGGCCACTTCAGGCTTTATCCGGGCAGGGCAAATAACGTATTCAACTTGATTGGCTTCTGGATGAAACTCCATCTCCACCACTGGGTAGGTGCGAACGTCGCCACTCGGGTTGCGAGAAACAATCACTGCCAATTCATTTTTAAACGGAATCAACTTTTCAGCAATACACGGCCCTTCAGCCAGCGGAATAACATCTTCCGCATCGCGAATAATACTAACGCCTTTTCCATCATAACCCCCGGTGCAGCTTTTCCAAACAAAGGGGAAATGCAGTTCTTTGCGGACAATTGCCTCGTTTAAATTGTATTTGTCTTTGTAGCGTTTAAAGGGTGACGTAGGAATTTTATGTTCTTTATAAAACTGCTTTTGTACACCTTTGTCCTGTATTTTCCGAAGCGTTTCTGAAGAAGGATATACTGTTACGCCTTCCTGTTCCAGTTTCTCCAAGGCTTCTACATTGACACCTTCAATTTCAAACGTAAGCACATCTGCTTTTTTTCCGAAGTTATAGACGGTATCAAAATCCATTAGGTCACCTTGTTCAAAATGGTCACAAGCAATGCGACAAGGAGCTTCAGCACTGGGATCTAGAACGTTGGTTTTTATATCGTATTTGCGGGTTTCGTATAGCAGCATTTTGCCCAGTTGGCCGCCGCCGAGTATTCCGAGTGTAAAAGAGGACGAAAAGTAGTTCATACGCACAAAGATAACAAAAGGGTGTGGGAGTTTTTTATTTTTTTAAAAGAGAGTTTTTGAATGGGTTTTACATTATTTCGGAAAATTAAGGAGAAGGACTTTACAGTTGTTTTCTTTGGGTATAGTACGTAAAAGCAGGTCTTTAAAGGAAAGTCGAAGAAGTTTCGAAGAAAACTAAGACGAAACTTGGTGGAAAGGTATGGTAAGAACACTTTAATTTATACTTTTATTTTATAAATATGAATAAAATTCAACAGGCTAAACAGGTGTTTGATATACACGCACAAGCGTATCAAGATAAGTATATGGATACCTCCCTATACCATGATAGTTTTACTGTGTTTTGTGATGCTGTGCAAAAAGAACGTGCTACTGTATTAGAAGTAGGCTGTGGACCGGGAAATATAACAAGCTGCTTATTACAAAAACGTCCAGATTTTAGAATCACAGCTTGCGATGTAGCACCCAATATGCTTACATTGGCAAAAGTCAATAACCCGACGGCAACCTTTATCGAGTTGGATTGCCGTGATATTACAACGTTAAATATTCAGTTTGATGCCATTGTATGTGGGTTTTGCTTGCCTTATATTTCAAAAGAAGAAGCCATACAATTTATTGTTGATGCCAATATGTGTCTTAAAGAAGCTGGTGTTTTGTACATAAGCACAATGGAAGGCGATTATAGTACATCGGGGTATGTAGGTGCTAGTTCTGTTAAAGGGGAGCAATTGTATACGTATTATCATGAAGCCGCTTATTTATTGAAAACATTGAAAGAAAATAATTTTACGGTTACGCTTTTGGACAGAAAAAGGTATACTACAAATGATGGTGCCACAACGACCGATCTATTAATACTGGCAAAAAAAGATAGCGGTAAAAAGCAATAGGTAAAACACTTTTAAGGCATACCGCTCTCAAATGCTTTGCAATTAGTATCTTTGCACCTTCGTTATGTGGCGATTTATAAAAAACTTATTCAGAAAGAACAAAAGAGTAATGACAAACATCGTATTATTTGGCCCTCCGGGAGCAGGAAAAGGAACACAAGCCGACGTTTTAAAAGAGAAATATAATCTAGTACACATTTCAACTGGAGATGTTTTTCGATATAACATAAAGAACAACACCGAATTGGGTGATTTAGCCAAAAGCTATATGGACAAAGGGCATTTAGTACCTGATGAAGTAACCATTAATATGCTGAAAGCTGAAGTTGAAAAAAACGAAGATGCTAAAGGTTTTATTTTTGATGGTTTTCCACGTACTGAAGCACAAGCAGAGGCTCTATCTAATTTAATGGATGAAAAGGATTCGCAAATAGATGCGATGGTGGCACTTGAGGTAGACGATGAGGTATTGGTAAAACGCTTATTGGAACGTGGAAAAGTAAGCGGCAGAGCCGATGATGCAAACGAAGATGTAATTAGAGAGCGCATAGCAGAATATTACCGTAAGACGGATATTCTAAAAAATTACTATCAAAAACAAGATAAATATTACGGCGTTGATGGCGTAGGTAGTATTGAAGAAATTACGGAGCGTTTAAGTGAAGTAATTGACAAACTTTAAAACCTAAAAAGTAAAATTGAAAGTTATAAATGACACTTTTACATTTATGATTTTATATTTTGACTTTTAAATTTATACTATGACTGAAGGCAATTTTGTTGACTATGTAAAGATTCACTTAACTTCCGGTAAAGGGGGAAAGGGCAGTACGCATCTACGTAGAGAAAAGTACATCCCAAAAGGAGGTCCCGATGGTGGCGATGGTGGCCGTGGAGGACATATAATTTTACAGGCCAATAAAAATATGTGGACCTTGTACCATTTAAAGTTTAAACGTCACTATAAAGCCGGTCACGGTGGAGCAGGAGGAAAACAAACCAGTACAGGTGCCGATGGCGATGATATAATTATTGAAGTGCCATTAGGTACGGTAGTTAAAAACACCGATACAGGTGAAACCATGTTCGAGATGACCGAACACGGCGAAGAACGTATCGTTGCCAAAGGCGGAAAAGGCGGAAAAGGGAACGCACATTTTAAATCGGCTACGCGACAAACCCCTCGGTTTGCACAACCCGGTCTGGATGGTGAAGAAGTAAACATAACAGTAGAGCTTAAAGTATTGGCCGATGTTGGTTTGGTAGGCTTCCCAAATGCAGGTAAATCAACCTTGCTTTCTGTGGTTACTGCAGCCAAACCCAAGATTGCCAATTACGAATTTACCACCCTAAAACCCAATTTGGGGATTGTAACCTACCGCGACCATCAAACCTTTGTGATGGCAGATATTCCTGGAATTATAGAAGGAGCAGCCGAAGGAAAAGGCTTAGGGCACTACTTTTTACGCCACATAGAACGGAATTCAACCTTATTGTTTTTAATCCCTGCCGATGCAGACGATATTAAAAAACAGTATGATATTCTGTTAGATGAATTAAAACGTTACAATCCAGAGCTGTTAGATAAAGAACGCCTCATAGCCATATCAAAAAGTGATATGCTCGATGAAGAGTTAAAAGGGGAACTAAAAGCACAATTGGATAAAGAGTTTAAAAATCTACCGTATTTGTTTATCTCTTCGGTAGCACATCAAGGATTGACTGAGTTGAAAGATCAGCTTTGGAAAATGCTTAATAAAAATGTTGAAGACAAATAAATCACCTCTGCATCCTATAATGTCATGAATACCAGTTTTTTGTAGTTTAAATTTAATATGTATTTTGCTGAAAAATCTTACAGATGGCAAAATATCTACTCACTACATTACTTCTATTGGTTTCTTTTTTTGGAGTTGGGCAGTGTCCTACCGAAAATATTTTCTTTTATAATCAAGCTGAAATTGATGAATTTGCTGTTAATTATCCAAATTGTACTGAATTTGATAAGATGATAAGCATATATGGTAAAGATGTAACTAATCTAAATGGTCTTCGTAATATTACATCTATACAAAGCCAATTAACCATTAGCAACTGTTCTTCACTTCAAGATTTCGAAGGCTTGGAAAACCTTACTTTCGTAAAGGTTCTTTTTATTCATAATAATGATAGTCTGATTGATTTTTCTGGTCTTTCTTCCTTGACAACGTTAGAGAGACTGGATGTAACTTTATCAGATAATTTGATAAATTTTTCTGGCTTGGAAAGCTTGACTACAATTATAGATGACTTATATATCGATCATAATTATAGTCTAACGAACCTTGATGGTTTAAATAATTTAAATTCAGTAGGACAGAGAGTTGATATTTCTTGGAATCCTTTGTTAAGTTCCATAGAAGGAATAAGTAACTTGAAACCCTTTAGCGGGTTTATGAGATTTGAATTAAACAATATTCTGTCTGAATGTGCTATAGAATCGGTTTGTAACCAAATAAGAGTAAGCCCTAATTATGTTTTTATAAATGGCAATGGGCCGGGTTGTGAATCAAAAGCAGAAGTAGAAGCCCAATGTGAGCTGTTCGTTTCAGAAAAGGATCTTTCACGAGTTATTTCGATTTACCCCAACCCAGTCTCATCAATCCTGAAAATACAAACTTCAAAAAATCTAACCTTTCAAGAAGCAACCGTTTATTCAGTTTTAGGGGATGAATTGATTACAACTTCAGAAAAACAAATTAATATGGAGAAGCTGGTTACAGGGGTTTACTTCGTGAAGATTAAAACGAACAAAGGGAGCTTGACTAAAAAAATTGTTAAACAATAATAAAACAAAAATCTATTGGCGTACTTTTTGCGTAGTTTTAGTGTAGAATAATAATTCTTGAAACTATGAAGTATCTTTCTATTGCACTAATTACATTATTGTTTATATCCTGCGGAACAAGTGTGGGCGTAGATTATGATAAAGAAGTTGATTTTTCACAGTACACTACGTATAACTTTTTTCCTACCATACAGTCTGGGTTAAACAACTTGGATGATAAACGCATTATGCAAGCAACAGATAGTGTGTTGCAAGCAAGCGGTTTTGTAAAGTCCGATGCTCCACAATTATATATCAACTTTTACGCAAAAGAAAACCTTCGGAGTTCACGTAACACCATCGGCATTGGTGTTGGCGGCGGTGGAGGCAATGTAGGCGTTGGCGTTAGTGGTGGTATTCCTATTGGTGGCCGTATATATGAACAGGCCATCACCATGGATTTTATAGATGTTTCAAATGACGATTTGGTTTGGCAAGCAATCGCCGAAGCTGATTTAAAAGAAAAAGCCAACCCGTTACAGAAAAAAGAACATTACGAAGAAGTAGTTTCCAAAATCCTGAAAAAATTCCCGCCTAATCAGTAGGCAGTAAACAGCAAAACGGTCATATTTTTAAAACAATTATAAAATTGAGGTGGCTGAGTGCTTTTCGTTTTTTCGATAAGGTTGTTATGAAAGACTAGAGAATATAAAACGAAAAAGTGTATCGAAGCTACAGTATGCAGTAATCAGTAATTTAGTAAACACTTGCTTGAGAATAAAAAAAATAAGTCAATAAGCTGTGGTCGCTAAGCGGAGCCGAAGCGAACTTAAGCCATTAAAAAAGAACAACAAATCCTTGAAGTATATACTTACATTATTTCTAACTTTTCTACTGCTGTCGTGTAATACGACTATGGACGTTCAATACGACAAAACAATTGACATTAGCAGTTATAAAACCTATAGTTTTTACCCCACAATAGACTCTAACCTCCCGGAAGAAGAAACGAAAAGAGTATTACAAATTATTGCGCTTGAACTGTATAAACAAGGATACAAAAAATCTGAAACCCCAGACTTTTACGTAAATTTCTTTGTAGATGAAAATTCCTTGTACAGACCGATTTCTTCAGAAGAAAAGAAAAAGCTAAATTACACGGCAAGTAAAAAAGAGAAGGCAGATACAAGTAGAATATATTTAGAGACAATTGCCATTGATCAATTTTTATATCTAGATATTGTAGATGTTAAAAACGATCAGCTTGCGTGGAATGTCGTAATTAAAGGTTCTATGGAAGAACCTATTACAGACGAAAGATTATTTCAATATTATTCTGAAAGAATTGAGAAAGCATTTAAGAAATTTCAAAAAAGTGCTATAGATAAATGAATTATATGAAAAAAATACTGTTATTGCTTTTGTTGGCTCCGCTAATCATGTTTTCTCAAAGTACATTTGAGCAAGCTGAAACATATTATAAAAAGGAACAATTTAGTAAAGCAAAACCACTCTTCAAACAATACTTGAAGTCACACCCCAATGATGCAAAAACACGTGAATATTTAGGAGATATTGCTAGTTATGCAAAAGATTGGGATACAGCAATAGACTATTATGAGGAATTGGTTGAAGAAGACCATAACAGTGCCAATTACCACTTTAAATACGGTGGCGCTATGGGGATGAAAGCGCTAGAAATAAGTAAAATTAGAGCGCTTACCTATATAGACGACATTAAAGAAAACTTTGAAATAGCTGCCAGTTTAGACCCAAAGCATATTGAAGTGCGTTGGGCATTGGTGGAGTTTTACATTCAACTACCCGGTATTATTGGCGGAAGCGAAAAGAAAGCGCGTAGCTATGCTAATGAACTTTTGAAAATATCACCTGTTGACGGCTATTTGGCCAATGGTTACATAGCTGAATATAACGATCGGCCCGATGACGCCGAAAGCTATTACAAACAGGCTATACAAGTAGGTGGATCACCACATACCTATGAAAAATTGACCAACTTATATGAAAAGAACGATAAGCCACAAGAAGCTATTGAAACCGCTTCAGAATCTCTCAAAAAACACAATCGAAATCGATTAAATTATCAAATTGGAAAGATTGCGGCACAGTATAATTTGAGTCCGCAATTGGGGTTGGATTGTTTGCAGGCGTACATACAAAATCATTCGGTTCGGGATGGTGTTCCAAAAGATTGGGCCTATTATAGAATTGCACAGATTTATAAAAACTTGGGTGATAAAAGTGATGCACTCAATTGGATAAACAAAGCGCTTTCTAGCCGTTCCGATTTTGAAGAAGCCGAAGAAGAAAAAGAGCAGATTCTTTCCATGTAATCGATTTAATATACCCAGCTTAATTTATTTTATTCCGTTAACTTTACAGTTCAATAATTCCCCCTTTGAAGGGGGCAGGGGGATGTTTTCAGAAATAAAAATAAACCCTGTCAATAAATAAACTCGTTATGCGCGTACATTTTATAGCCATAGGCGGTAGTGCTATGCACAATCTAGCTTTGGCACTTCACGAAAAAGGAGATCAGGTAACTGGCAGTGATGATGAAATATTCAACCCTTCAAAAAGTAGGTTAGAAGCAAAGGGCTTATTGCCTCAAGAATATGGATGGTTTCCTGAAAAGATAACTTCAAATATAGATGCTGTTATCTTGGGAATGCACGCCAAAAAAGACAATCCCGAATTACTAAAAGCCGAAGAGCTTGGGCTAAAAATATATTCATATCCAGAGTTTTTATACGAGCAGTCTAAACACAAAACTCGTGTTGTAATTGGTGGTTCACATGGAAAAACAACAATCACTTCTATGATTTTGCATGTGATGCATTATCACGAGAAAGAAGTGGATTATATGGTAGGAGCCCAATTGGAAGGGTTTGATACGATGGTTCACCTAACCGAAGAGAACGATTTTATCGTATTGGAAGGTGATGAATATTTATCTTCCCCGATAGACCGTCGACCAAAATTCCATTTATACAAACCAAACATTGCCTTGTTAAGTGGAATTGCTTGGGATCACATCAATGTGTTTCCAACGTATGAAAACTATGTTGAACAGTTTGAGATATTTTTAAAACAGATAACAAATGGCGGCGCTATTATCTACAATGAAGAAGATGCAGAAGTAAAACGAGTAGTAGAAGAAACTGAAAACCCAATAAAAAAATATCCTTACATAACTCCAGAACATACGGTAGAAGATGGTGAAACATTGTTAGAAACACCGGAAGGACCCATGCCAATTGAAGTATTTGGTAAACATAACTTGAATAACCTAGAAGGTGCTCGATGGATATGCCAATTAATGGGTGTAGATGCAGACGATTTTTACGAAGCCATCGCTACCTTTAAAGGTGCTAGCAAACGGTTGGAAAAAATAGCCGAAACCAAAACAGCTGTTGCTTTTAAAGATTATGCACATTCACCTAGTAAAGTAAAAGCGACCACCCAAGCGGTAAAAAATCAATATCCAGATAAAAAGTTGGTAGCGTGTTTGGAGTTACACACGTATAGTAGTTTAAATCCTGAGTTTTTATCAGAATACAAAGGTGCTCTCGATGCTGCTGATGCTGCCGTGGTATTTTATTCGCCGCATGCAGTGATGATAAAACAACTAGAAGAAATTAAAGCCGAACAAATAGAAGAAGCTTTCCAAAGGGAAGACTTAATGATTTTTACCAACCCTGGTGATTTTAAAACCTTTCTGTATTCCGAAGAATATGAAAATACAGCACTTTTATTAATGAGTAGTGGTAATTACGGCGGGCTGGACTTTGATGAGGTGAAGGAGTATTTGAAATAAACTAGTCGTTATATATAGTTTTAATAAATCCGGAGATAGATGCTTCGGATTTTTTTATGAGTTCATTTTTAGCATTTTTTTGATCCACTTCGCTTTTATCTTGCGATAGTTTAAACTTACCTTCCCAGTTTGTTATTTCAATTTCAAACGCTTGAATGTAGTTTACAAAACGCTCCATTTTAGGGTTGTCTGCGTGTAAAATGAACTTATGCTCTGGTTTTTCTAAAAATTCGGTCATCGCAATAATACTTTGTTTTGCAGCTTCTGGATTGTTGATTAATTGGATTTTGCCTGTGATGTGGACGATAATATAATTCCAAGTGGGTAATTGATTTTCCGAATCATAAATCGAAGGAGAAATATAACAATCAGGGCCTTTAAACACCACTGTAATATTCATACCATCTTGTAAGGTTTGCAGTTGTGGGTTGTTTTTGTCAATGTGTGCTACTAAACGATTCGTTTTATCATTGTAGATAAAAGGAATATGCGTAATAAACGGTGTGTCTTCTTTAACTGAAACAAGCATTCCCAAAGGAAATTGCTTGATAGCAGCGATCATTTTATCAATATCGTCAACTTGATGATGTGGAGGTGGGTACATTATTTTAATTATGAGTTAAAAGAGTTGATAAGTTGATTTTTATATAGTTTTTAATTTCTTATAGATTTTACTCTGCCTGTTACTTACTAAAATCAAGCTCCAAACTGCCGTAAATGATGATCTAGATGTTTATACTGCATCTTACCCCATTGCTCATTGGTAAAACTACCAAATATAGGATGCGGTGGCAACCCTTTATTTTCGTCTTTTTGATTGAATTCTTCTAGAAGTGAAATCAGTTGTGTTTTTTCCTTTTCAAAATCTTTGGTGTCGGTCACTATAAATTCTTTGGCAGTGGGTAGGTTTTGTTTCCAAGGTTTATCGTTATACATCATTCCTTTAAATGTTTTCATTAGCAATCGCATAAAAGGATTTGGTTTATTAACTGTTGTTTTTTGTAGAATAACTTCAAGTGGTTTTTGGCAATGGTGTATCATTTGTGCCGCATTCATCTTTCCCCATTCTGGGGGTTTGTTGGGGTCTACTTTTTCAATACGCTGTTTAACTTCTGAATAAGCTTCCGGAGAAAATAAAGATTTCATGACTATAAAATTAGATTTTGGCGCTTGCTGTTTTCAGTTTAAAGATACATTATTATCTTTAAAGGTTTAAGAAACCTATTTGAAAGAAAAACCAACATCTTTTTCAATAAAAAACTGGAGTGAAGACGACCGGCCACGGGAAAAATTGCTTCAGAAAGGGCGTACAGCTTTGAGTGATGCTGAACTAATTGCTATTTTAATAAGTTCGGGCAGTAGAGAGGAAAGTGCTGTTTCCTTAAGTCAGCGTATATTAGCTTCTGCAGAAAATAATTTAAACCAATTAGGAAAACTCACCATTAAAGATTTAATGCAATTTAAAGGAATTGGCGAAGCAAAAGCAATTACGATTGCTGCAGCGCTAGAATTAGGACGAAGGCGAAGGGCTGGCGAGGCATTGAATCAAAATAAAATAACCTCTAGCCAATCGGTTTTCGAACTTATGCAACCTGTTATAGGGGAATTACCACACGAAGAGTTTTGGATTGTGTATTTAAACAATTCCAATAAAGTGTTACAAACCTCACAACTCAGCAAGGGTGGTATTACCGGAACTTTGGTGGATGTTCGCTTGGCCTTTAAAAATGCATTGCAATTAGGTGCGGTAGCAATAATATTGGCGCATAATCACCCCTCTGGGACATTGAAGCCCAGTCAACCTGATATTAAACTTACCCAAAAATTAAAAACAGCAGGGGAAAGTCTAGATATAAAAGTGCTGGATCACCTTATAATAACCGAAAAAGCGTACTTTAGCTTCGCCGACGAATCTATGATGTAACTGCCTATGCTGTTAATTTATACTCAAAAAATAACTCCAAGAACCACCTATATTTTTAAGCATATTTGTATGCGTATTTTGGGGTTAGAGGTTGGCTTTACATCTGTTATAGAAGAATTGATAGCCCATTCTGGTCCAAAAATTTCCTACGGGAAACAACCCATGGGGAATGAACTTTTTATTCAAAGTCAGGGGTTGCTTACCGAGCAAGGTGTTGAAAGTATTGATATAACTGTCAAGCCATGGGAAGAGACTATCTGTTTTTTCCCAGTTTCAGAAAAGAGTGCGCTACCATTTGATATTTTCTCAGCAGGGTTTTATTTGTTGAGCCGTTATGAGGAATATCTTCCTCACGTAAAAGATGAGCGTGGGCGCTATCCAGTTTCAGAAAGTTTAGGTTATAAAGAAAAGTTTTTACAACAGCCGGTAGTCGATGTTTGGGCTTATAAGTTTAAAAAAGTACTTGAAGAATATTTTCCGGGTATAGAGTTTTCTTCAAAAAGTATGAATATACATCCTGTAATTAAGGCGGTAGAGCCGTATGCATATGAACAAAAGGGTATTTTTAGATCTTTTATAGGGTATTTAAGCGATTTACTGAGGTTTAAAATTTTGCAGGTAACAAGGAGAACGCAAGTAATATTAGGAGTGAGGAGGGATCCTCATAATACTTTTAAATGGATAATAAACAGAGCCAAACGTAGTAAAAATCCATTATCTGTTTTCTTCCTACTAGGGGAAGCGGCAACCTTTAAAGAAAGCATCAATACACATCGTCAAAAATTTAAAATGCTCATAAAGTATGTAAACGATTATAAAGAAGTAGGATTGTTGTTTTCTATGGGTGCTTTAAATGAATACCAAATGCTGAAAAAAGAAAAAGAGAAACTTGAAGAAATAACGAATAGAACGTTGTTGAGTACCATGGGTTCTCATTATTTAGTGAACTTGCCTGATTTTTATAGAGATCTGGTCGAGCTAGAGGTTAAAAGGGATTTTACAATGGTATATAAAAATGCCGTAGGTTTTCGTGCGGGTACTTGTACGCCTTTTCTTTTTTATGACCTCGATTATGAAATTAAAACCCCACTAATAATACATCCATTGGCAGCCACTACTTTGTCTTTTAGCGATAAAAGTGAAATGGAAGTTAATAAAACCATCGAAGCCATGTTTACATTAGTTAAAAAAGTGAACGGTACATTCTCCATGGTTTTCAGTAATATCGATTTCTCTTCAGAAACAAATAAAATGTGGAAAAAAATATTTTCTGAAAAAATGTTACAAGATGAATAAAGTGACCGATGTGTTTTTCGACTTAGATCATACTTTATGGGATTTTGATAAAAACTCTTATTTGGCTTTTAAACGAGTGTTTGCAAATCATAAAATCCCGTTGGATATAGACCTCTTCATAAAAGAATACGAGCCTATTAATTTTGAGTATTGGAGGTTGTTTAGAGAAGATAAAGTTACTAAACAGCAATTGCGAAGAGGTAGGTTAACTGATGCGTTTAAACTTTTTGATCTTACCTATCCCATAACCGAAATAGATGCCATGGCACAATCTTACATCGATGAACTACCTGGAGATAATCATTTATTTGATGGCGCATTAGATGTTTTAGATTATTTGTCAAAAAAATACAATCTTCATATAATAACGAATGGTTTTCACGATGTGCAGCACCTTAAACTAAAAAAAAGTGGCATATTTGAATATTTCAAAACGATCACCACTTCGGAAGAGGTAGGGTTAAAGAAGCCCAATCCTGTTATATTTAAAACAGCATTGCAAAAGGCTTCAGCAAAAGCAGAAAATAGCTTTATGATTGGTGACTCATATGAAGCTGATATATTAGGAGCTAAGGCAATTGGCATGCAAACCGTGTATTATAATTATAAAAAGTCAAAACCTGTTGAAAACCAACTATTTGTTGATGTTTTGTTTGAAATTAAAAAGATTATATAGTGAAATAATCGAAATATAAGTGCGTTACTATTTAAAATCCCCTGCAATGAAAACAAACCTATCAATGCCAATTTTGGTAACTTTGGCATGTATTATTCTATCTTCTTGTGTTAGAGATACTGATTTCGACCAAACTGAGGATATTTCTCTTTCTCCGGTTGTTGAATTAAACTTGATTTATTTTAATCTAAAAGCAAGTGACTTTTTCGATTCGGTCACATCTACTCCTAGGCTCATAGTACGTGATACTACCGAGCTCCCTTTTCTAGACGATAATTTTGTCCAAGAGGACTTAGTAAAAGCAGATTTCCTTTTTGAATTTACTAATAGCATTCCCAGAAGATTTGATGTTGATTTTCAATTTTTGGATGATAGTAATGTGGAAACCTATAGCACAGGGACGGGTGTTGCTCAAGGAAGCTCCCAAAATATCCAAACTACCGAATTTACTCAAACGGTAGAAGGAAATGATTTAATCCAATTAACGAAAGCCTCTAAGGTTGTAGTGACAGTAACAATACCTTCATCTAATGAAAACTTGGAAGGAGAACTCAATTTGAAATCAAAAACCACGTATTTCTTAGAACTATAAGCTGTATGAAAAATATATTAATCTTTTTTATAGTGCTATGGACTGGTGAGTTGCTTTCACAAAACAAGCAAGTTTTATATGGTCTAGAAGAAGTGCCTCAAAATCTGTTGCTCAACCCGGGGAGTAAAGTGCCACAAAAATTTCATTTTGGAATTCCTTTTCTTTCTCAAATTCATATTAACGGTGGAGCATCGGGTATTTCCGTCTATGATATATTTCAAGAGTCTAGTACGGATATCAATTCCCGTATACGTGACAAAATATTTGAAATGGATGATAAAGATTTCTTTACAATTAATCAACAACTTGCTATTATTGATTTTGGTTGGTTAGCTAAGAATAAAATCTATTTTTCGGGGGGAATGTATCAAGAACTGGATTTTATAAGTTATTTTCCTAAAGATCTCGCTGTTCTAGCTTGGGAAGGAAATCAAAATTATCTAGATTATGAATTTGACCTTGGAGAAATTAGTACCACGGGAGAACTATTAACCGTCTTCCATTTTGGAGCTAACAAAAAAGTAAACGATAATATAATTTTGGGAGTTAGAGCAAAAGTATACTCTAGCTTGATTCAATTTCAGAGTACAAATAATACGGGTACGTTTACAACCCGAGAATCTACCAATGGCATCAATATTTATGAACACGAATTACGTAATATCGATATGTCAGTACAAACATCTGGATACGCCTCTTTGAGGGATGCTGATGGCAGTGCCGAGGTAGTTAGTGAAATATTGGGTCGCTCCTTTTTTGGGGGAAACTTAGGTTTAGGATTCGATTTTGGAGTCACATACGATATAGGTAAGTATTGGACTGTAAGTGGAAGTGTTTTAGATTTAGGCATGGTGTTCCATACAGACGGTGTGGAAAATTACGAGTCTAAAGGTAATCATACCATAAACGGTATTGAGTTGATTTTTCCACCCATAGAGGATGGAGAACCTACTATCCCTTATTTTTCCAATGTAGTAGATGAGTTTGAAAACCAAGTAGGTGTAGATACCTTACAAACTCAATACACGCAACTACGTCCAGTAAAGCTAAATGCTGCAGTAGAATATCGCTTTGGGAGCGGTAGAGGAGATGCTTGTGACTGTTACAATATGAATGGTGCTGTAGAAACAAATCAGGCAGTAGGCTTGCAATTATTCAGTGTTTTAAGGCCTAAAGGGCCTCAGTTAGCCGGAACCTTATTTTATTATCGTAGGTTATGGGATTTTTTATCGGCAAAAGCTACTTATACCGTAGAACCTTATTCAGCTTCAAATGTAGGGTTGGGAATGGTTGCAGATCTTGGAAAATTTAATTTTTATTTAGCTGCCGATAATCTACTTAGTTACGGAAATATTGCTAAAGCAAAATCCGTATCTTTACAGCTAGGTTTCAACATAAAAATAAACCAACAATGACAAAAAAAATTATCCTGATTTTATTCCTATTCGCTAGTGTTTCTTCATATGCACAAAAAACACTGAACGATTATAGTTTTGTTATTGTACCAGAGCAGTTTGATTTTTTGGAAGGGAAAGACAAGTATCAGTTAAGTTCACTCACCGAATTTTTATTCAATAAACACGGTTTCAATGCTTTTTTGACTTCTAAAGCTCCCAATGTAAAACGCTGTAATGGTCTTTATGCCGATATTAAAGAGGACAACTCTTTCTTTAGGACAAAACTGATTATAACGATTAAAGATTGCAACGAAAATATAGTTTATACAAGTAACGAGGGCGTAAGCAAATTTAAAGAGTATAAAAAAGCCTATCAAGATGCTACAAGAAAAGCTTTTGAAAGTATAGAAACATTAAATATTCAACAAAAAGATATCGAAGTTTTAGAAGCAGAAGAGATGAATGAAACCGAAATTGAAGCTGAAACTCAAGCTGAAAACGTAATTGAAAAGTCTACAAAAACAGAACCTATTGTAAAAAATAGGACTCCTAAAAACCTTCCGAGTGCTAAATTTTCAAATTATAAAAAAGGGGGAAAGTCCTTTTTACTTCGGAAAACGGACAAAGGGTATTCATTTTATGAAGAATCTTCTGAGGCTGAAAATGGATTGCAATTAGTAGGTACTTTAATTGAAACAACTTCTGAAGTAAAATTTACAAATATCAATAACAAAACTTACGACGTTTACTTTGATGAAGAAAAGAACCTCTCTGTTTTTAAAGGAGATAAGGTGATTTTATATACCTTAGTTCGCTAAAATTTGTACTTATCTTTCCAAAGTGATTTCAAGTAGTTTTTTAAATTGTTTTCCCTACTGTTGTTTCCAGGTTTATATAAAGTTGTCCCTTTAATCTCATCTGGTAAAAACTCATGGGGTATAAAGTTGCCTTCGTAACTCTGAGCGTATTGGTAGTCTTTCCCATATCCCAACTCTTTCATTAATTTGGTTGGAGCATTCCTTATCGATAAGGGTACGGATAAATCTCCTGTCTGTTTAACCAATTGCTGTGCTTTGTTGATGGCTTCATAAGACGCATTGCTCTTTGCTGAAGTAGCTAAATAAATGGTACACTGACTTAAAATGATACGAGCTTCCGGGTACCCAATGGTATTAACTGCCTGAAAAGTATTGTTGGCCATAACTAATGCCGTAGGATTAGCAAGGCCAATATCCTCTGAAGCTAAAATAACCAAGCGCCGTGCTATAAACTTTATATCCTCACCACCTTCAATCATTCGTGCCAACCAATACACAGCTGCATTGGGGTCGCTACCGCGAATACTTTTAATAAAGGCCGAAATAATATCGTAATGCTGTTCACCAGCTTTATCATAAAGCACCGTATTTTTCTGCACCTTTTTTTGTACCATTTCATTGGTAAGAATAATGGTGTCACTTTTTTCTGAAATCACTACCAATTCCAGTATATTTAATAATTTACGTCCATCTCCGCCAGATAATCGTAGTAAGGCTTCAGTTTCTTTTAGTTCTATTTTTTTTTGTTGTAGTAACTTATCTTTTTCAATGGCACGTTTTAGGAGAGCTTCTAGGTCTTCTTTGCTAAACGGTTTCAATACATATACTTGACAGCGTGACAATAGGGCAGGGATTACCTCAAAGCTTGGGTTTTCGGTCGTAGCTCCAATTAAGGTAACCCAACCTTTTTCAACAGCTCCTAATAAAGAATCTTGTTGGGATTTACTGAATCGATGAATTTCATCAATAAAAAGAATAGGGTTTTTGGCTGCAAACAGGTCATCGCTTTTTTTAGCTTTATTTATAACTTCTCGCACTGCCGCAACTCCACTGTCAACGGCACTAAGTGTGTAAAAAGGTCTGTTAGACTGACTGGCAATAATAGAAGCAAGAGTAGTTTTTCCAATTCCCGGTGGTCCCCAAAGTATTATCGAAGATAAAACACCAGATGATAATTGAGTGGTTAGCGCACCATTGGGGCCAACCAAATGCTGCTGGCTAATATAATCTTCAAGAGTTTTTGGGCGTATACGTTCTGCTAAGGGTGTATTCATATAGCAAAATTACAATTTTAAGTCCCGTATTTAACTGACAAATTATCATTAATTTAGTGTTGGGATTACTTTTTGTTACTTAGAATATATGTCCAAAAAAGAACCTTTATCATTTTATCCGGGAGTCATTTATGGGCCCTTACTATTTGTGCTCACGATATGGGTTGTATATTGGGCTGAGATACGCTTTGGATGGCGATTTACAACCTACGGAATATATCCACAACGAATAGAAGGACTGAGGGGCGTTCTTTTTGGGCCTTTTATTCACGGCGGACTTCAACATTTATTTAATAATTCTGTTCCGCTTTTTGTGTTGACGGCTTCTCTTTTTTACTTTTATCGTAAGATGAAATGGAGCGTTTTACTAGGGGGATTACTATTAACAGGTCTGTTAACGTGGTTTATAGGAAGACCCTCGTATCATATTGGTGCAAGTGGAATTGTATATCTATTAGCATCATTTCTTTTTTTTAGAGGTGTTTTTTCAAAAAAGTATCAATTAATAGCTTTGTCATTAGTTGTAGTCTTTCTCTACGGAAGTTTACTGTGGTATGTATTCCCTATTGATACAAAAATATCTTGGGAAGGCCATTTATCTGGCTTTTTGGTCGGTTTGGTTTTTGCTTTCTTTTTCAAGGAAGATAAGATTCCTGAAAAAAAATATGACTGGCAACGGGATGATTATAATCCTGAAGAAGATAAGTTTTTACAACATTTTGATGAAGAAGGAAATTTTATTGAAATTACAGAAGAACCTAATATTGATCCTAAAACTGAAACAGAAATTGAAGCCGAGATTGAAAAAAAGTTAACAAAAATCAATTATTATTTCAGAAAGAACTCTGAAGACGATAGTATTACTTAAGGCTTTTGTATTTTAGTTAGCACGCTGCCGAACTACTTCATATAAAAAAGCACCACAGGCAACACTTACATTCAAAGAATTAATTTCGCCTAAGAGAGGTAATGCTGCTTGCTCATCAACTATTTTTAAAACAGAAGTAGAAACTCCTTTTCCTTCTGAACCCATAATTAAGGCCAAAGGTTTATTAAAAGAAGTGTTATAAATGTCTTTTTCAGCTTTTTCTGTAGCCGCAATAGTTTTAATGCCTGAACCTTGAAGATAATAAATGGCATCTTTTATATGGTCCACTTTACAAATGGGCATGTTAAATATAGCTCCTGCAGAAGTCTTTACTGCATCGCCAGATACGGGTGCACCTCCTTTTTTCTGTATGATGATAGCATCTACACCGGTACACTCTGCAGTACGGATGATCGCACCAAAATTACGTACGTCGCTAATCTGATCTAAAACTAAAAACAAAGGTGTTTTTTTGGATGATAAGCTTTTTTCAACAATTTCTTCAAGAGACACAAAAGAAATAGGTGAGGTAATCGCGACAACTCCTTGGTGGTTACCATTTGTTAATCGGTTTAGTTTTTCAACCGGTACATGGTTAATGGTTACTTGCTTATTTTCAAGTTCTGAAATTATAGTGGCCAATTTATCGTTATCGGAATCTTTTTGAATGTAGACTTTGTCTATTTCAGTGTCAGATTTTATAGCCTCAAGTACTGGGTAAATGCCAAAAATGTTGTCTTTTTTGCTCATACTGCAAAAGTAAGCATTAAAAAGAACATACAATATGTGGAATCTAGCTTAGATTTTTACTAATTAAAATAATAGAAGTTTTAGTCGAATACTTTGTTTAGTAGTTTTTAATACTGAAAATAGTATTGTCTTAATCTTTAATAAGAGATTAATTAGAAAAGCGATTTTTTTTGCTTAAAGTATAAAAAAAGGCCGCCTATAAAAGGCGACCTTGTTATATTTAATAGAGAGGGTTTATTTATTCATCTCTAGTAAAGGTAATTACTGCTGGACCTCCAGAAACGTATGCATCGGCACGTTCAATTAAGAGTGTCAATGTTTTTTCTTCCTCTGTAAGAGATACACCAAATCCAGTAATATCAATAGAACCTTCTCTTTCACCTGCAAGTATGGTTACAGTATTATCAAAAGTATAGCTTTCTGTTTCCACTTCACTTTCAACTACCACTACGTTAAATGTTCTGTCAGCGCTTGTAGCTTCTGAACTAAAAACACTTAAAGTTTCTGTTTTTTCTTCACCATCTTCAAGGTCAAATGACTCTGTAGGTGTTGAAAACCCAACTACAATTTCTCTTTGCTCTTCAAAATCATCATAAGTTTCACAAGAAACCGTAAAAATGGTTAAAGTTAGTATCGCAAATATTATATTTAATCTTTTCATTTTGTCGATTTTTTAAAATTATTAATACCCAGGGTTTTGCTGTAAGTTAGGGTTTTGATCACGTGAAGATTGCGAAATAGGCAATTGAAATTTAAAGCTATTAGCTTGTAAAGTCAACTGTTCGGAAGGTGTTCCGGTTCCATCCGCATATTCCCCTGTGCTCAGTCTTGTTACAGGAAGTCCCCATCTCTTCAGGTCAAAGAAACGTTGGTATTCAAAAGCAAATTCAAGACGTCTTTCTAAACGGATAGCATCGCGAAGCGCTGTACCAGTTTCACCACTTGGTGGGGTAAGATATCTTTTAGAACGTACAGCATCTAAAGCTGCTCTAGCTCCACTTTCGTTTCCTAAGTTATACTGAGCTTCTGCTATGTTTAATTGAGCCTCTGCAGCACGGAAAATCTTATAATCAACTCGTCCGTTAAAAAGATTATCACGTCCATACAATTTTTTTATAGCATTATAATCATTTCCTGAAGCATCAGTACCAAAGAAAGTATAGGCATCTCTACGAATATCATCTTCTGCAAATAAATTATATAATTCAAATGAAGTTGCATATTCAGGGATTAATTGTGGAGGAGGTCCTTGACTCCAAACAACACCAATACTTGCGTTTATCTCACCTACGTTATTAGGAATATAGAAAACTAAACCAGACTGGTTTTCATCTGTCCATACACCCACTACATCTTCCCTAGAAGCAATAGCTTCAGTTACTTTGTTGGCAGCATTTATAGCATTTTGCCATTCTCCCATATATAGGTATACACGAGACAAAAGTAAGTTTACAGCGTCTTTACCTAGTCTGCCTGCACCATTGTCCTCATTGATATTTACAGCTGCTTCTGCTAAATCTGTGGCAATATTGTTATATACTTCGCCTACAGAAATTCGAGCAGGTTCAATTAATGGATCTGCCTCAGTAACATATGCAATACCTAAAGCACTGTTTGCATCACTAGATTGTGTTGGTATCTTACCAAAAAAGTTTACCAAGTTAAAGTTAGCCAAAGCTCTTAAAGACTTTGCTTCTGCAATAATGTTTGGTTTGGATTCACCTTCAAAGTCTTCCGCAAATGCTAATAAAGTATTGGCTCTATAAATTAATTCATACGAAAAAAAGTAAAGACCTGCCAATATATCGTTAGCTGGGGAATAGTTCCAGTTATGAGCTGTAAACTGTGTATTTCGACCTGCTTGTGCCAAAGTAACATTGTCTGATAATATATCAGGTGTAGTAAGCATTGATCCTGCATCACTACCGCTGTATATGCCGAGGGCTATGTCTAGGTAAACACCACGGATACCATTTTCAAAATCATCTGCTGTAACATACGCCTGACCCGTACTAAATTCGTCGAAAGGCGTTTGATCTAGTTCACTATCACAGGAGGTTGAAAACCCGGCGATAAGAGCTAAAATTGTTATTTTATAAAATATATTTTTCATTTTGTTTTTTTTTAATATTAGAAACTTACGTCTACGCCAAGTTGAACGGATTTAGTATTTGGGTAACTGTATAAAGTAACCTCTCCTGGTGCAACAGTATCAGTGAAATCAATTGTCTCTCCAGATGATATACCTACTTCAGGATCACCCCAGAACTTTGTAAAGGTTAACAAGTTTTGCCCTTGTAAATATATACGCAAGGTGTTAAATGGTGTCTTGTCTAATATGTCGTTTGTAAAATCATATGATAAAGTTACATTACGCATACGTATGTAGTCACCTTTTTCAAGGAACTGGTCAGAATCTACATTAGCAATTTCATTTCTGTAAATAGGACTAGGAAGTACGCCAGTATCTCCAGGTTCTTGCCAATAATTAAAAGCTTCAACAGCATGGTTGTCTGCAATTGTAGATCCGTTAGTAACGTGTTGTGCTCTAATTATATTATTAATCCAGTTCCCTGCTTTAAACACAAAGTCAGTTCTAAGACCGAAGCCTTTGTAGCGAATATTAGTGAAGAAACCACCTTCTGTATCAGCAATTGTAGATCGTCCATCAAGAACTCTGTTTTCAATTTCTTCACCATTTTCATCTAAACCACTTGGTAGATTACCGGCTGTATAAATTTCACCATCACCTCCGTAAAATAAAGGTTGTCCATTTGCTGGATCTACACCCGCGTACCTAACATAATAATGTTGGTTTATTTTACCACCTTCTCTCCAAAGAATTCCAAAGCTATCTGCTACTGCAATATCCTCTCCGTCAGGTAATTCTGTAATTTCGTGATCTAAGAAAAGAACATTACCACCTACAGTCCAAGTAAAATCTGACGATCTGAATATATCTCCTTGTAATGAAATTTCAAGTCCTTTATTCTGGATACCACCAAGGTTACCAGGGATGCTACCCACCCCAGCTTCAGTTGCTGTCGGCACGTTGAAAAGAAGATCATCAGTGTCACGAACAAAATAATCTGTTACTGCACGTAATCTATTGTTAAACATATTGAACTCTAAACCAACATTGTAAGTGGTTGTTGTTTCCCATTGTAATTCTGGGTTACCTATGTTTTCTATTTCAGTTGCACTAGTTCCATCTACATAAGGACTAAATGAAACAGTTGGCTGAGAAGCATAACGTCCAATACCATTTCTGTTACCTACAGTACCATATGAACCTCTTATTTTTAATAGATCAATAAAATCTACATTAAAGAAGTCTTCTTTTGCAATGTTCCAACCAGCACTAAAACTATAAAATGTACCATACTGAACATCAGAACCAAAGTTTGAAGATCCATCACGACGAACTGAAGCAGACGCTAAGTAACGTTGTTTGAAATCATACTCAGCAAATGCACCATAAGAAAGTAAAGTTAATCGGTTTCTAAATGTATCTCCATCTGTAACAGTAGCAGCATTAGATTGCGTGCTTAACTGCGCAGAAGGAAAGCCTTCACTTCTTAAAAAGTATTGATTAGTCTCATTAAGGTTAAATTCATATAACGCTAACACGTTTAAATTGTGGTTTTCAGTAGATAGCGTGTAGTTAAGACGATTACTCAATGTAAGGTCTAATAATTGATAACCTTGATCATTTTTACTACCGTCTAAGGCTAATAAGTCTGCTAAAATACCTCCTGGTTTAGCGTAATATTCGCTTCTTCGGTTTATATGACTTACAGAAGTATTAAATTGATAGCTGAAGTTATCAGTAAGTTTTACAGTAGCATCAACAGAAGCTAAAGTTTGGTTTTCAACATAATACTCTGGTTCTGTCTCAAGACCTCCTCGTACTGGGAAAGTGGTATGTGTTGGGTTAAATGTAGGGTCACCATTTTCATCTAAAACAACTTGTCCTTCTTCGTCCAAAAGAAATTCTGATTCATAAGAATTGTAATCTAACATTGCCCTAAATGGGTTTTGAGAGTTGTTTCTATCTCTTGGCTCATCACTTCTTGATCTTGAATATCCAACGTTAACTCCAAGTGCTAACCATTCTTTGGCATCAAAATTAATGTTTAATCTAGAATTCAATCTTTCAAAACCGCCAATCTTATCTATTATACCAGTGTTTCTGTCATGACCTACAGAAAAATAGTAATCCATTTTTTCAGCTCCACCAGAAAAAGAGATATTATTGTTTTGAACAATACCGTCTTTTAATATTAGGTCTTGCCAGTCAACAGCGTTATCTAATAATATTTGACGCTCTGGACTACCTGGCGCAGTTGTAACACCTGGTAAAGAACCAGCTGCCGTTACACCTAAGGCATATAATTCAGCTTCGTATTGAAGTTTTTGAGAAGCATTCATCATAGTGTAATTAGGATCTATACGTGAAGTAACTCCATATCGTGAGCTAAATCTAACTGTAGCATCCTTGTTTCTTTTACCACTTTTTGTGGTAATTACTACCACCCCGTTAGCTCCACGAGACCCATAACGAGCCGTCGTTGCCGCATCTTTTAAGATGGTAATGTTTTCGATTGTTTCAGGCGCAATGTTTCCCATTTCTTGCTCCCTAACTGGAGCTCCATCTACAATATATAATGGAGAAGAAGCACCCGCTACCAATGAACCTTGACCTCGAATACGTACAAACGCTCCTTGTCCTGGTTTACCGTTAGCTGATGTTACTTGAACACCGGCAGCTTTACCTTGCAACATGTTATCAACACTAGTTGTTGGAGCAAGTTGGTTTATTTCTTCAGAAGAAATGGATACCACTGCAGAGGTTTGTACGGTTTTATTTCGGTTAGAATATCCAGTAACTACAACTTCTTCAAGAGTTGCTCCGGCTGCCATTTCAACATTTATGTTGTTTGAAGATGCCACCTTGACCTGCTTGGTTTCAAAACCAACATAACTATATGTTAATGTTTGTCCAACTTCAGCTCCAATAGAGTAATTACCATCAAAATCTGATTGAGTACCTGTACTTGTGCCCTTGATTATGATGTTTACCCCAGGTAAGGGCAGCCCAGTATCATCGGTAATAGTACCTGTAATTGTTTTTTCTTGTGCGAACGAAAGTTGCACTACTAACGCTAATAAAAGCGTTAAAATTCCACTAAACTTTGTTTTCATTTTATAATTTATTTGAATTAGCCAACGCCAAAAATCATAATAAAAAGTTAATTACACAACTTTTAAACGGTAAATTTTAGTTTTATTTTAAGATAAAGTAAAGCTATCGTAAGGTTTCCTTAAAATTTAGAAGTTAGGCTTAGGTGAATTTTTGTATTTGAAAAGTTAAAATTTTGCTGTTCTGATATTCCGTTAGCAATATTTAATTTTAAGATGCCTGCCTTTGTTTGTATTCCTAGCCCTATACCAGCACTGTATAGGTTTTGTTCTATGTTTAACGTTTGGTTTTGAAAATACCCAAAATCAAGGATGCTGTGTATATACAAACCGCTGTTAAAACGGTATCGATATTCTGTGTTGAGTGTAGACAGAAGAGAAGCATCAATACTATTTTCGTTAAAGCCTCTTATACTATTAATGCCGCCGAATCTAAATAGTTCGTTTGTAATGTATGTTTCACTGAAAAGAACATCGGTCTTGTTTCTTATAAATATGGAGTTATTAAGATTTAAGTTGAAGATAGTACTTGCTAATACGGATAGTTTTATTTGGTCTTCACTAGTATTTTCTAGTTCGCGAGACCCGATTTCTGAGTCAAGTGTTAGCTCTGTTTTTATAGGGAATAACGCATCGCCTTGTCGTTTAATAAACGAAGCGCCAGCGATGAAAAAACGGGAGTTGAAATCTTCTACTGTGCTGCCTACTTCAATTTCATCAAGAAGGTTGCTGGATTCATATCCTTTGTAACCTATATACGCATTTGATACTGGGTTTATTTGGTAATTAAGCCGTGCCTGCTGTTCTGTAGTTACAAAAGTACTGTCTCGTTTAAAAATTTTTAGTTCTCCACTAATCCCGAAAGGTGTTCTAAAGAGGTAGGGTAAGGTGGCTTTTACTCTGAAGTTTTGCTGATCACTGCCATCTGACTTATAATTAATGAGGAGTTGCTCTCCGTAATTAAGATTATTATTTAGTTCTAGATTTAAATAGCCGTTAAATTGAAGTCTTTGTGTGTCTTCATCGGTAGCAAAACCTAAAATACCGTCAAAAAGATTATTATTTTGTTTTTCAATATAAAAGTATGCTGTTGTTGTTTCTTTTCTAAATAATACCTCTGGTGCTTTGGTGGTTTTGGCAAATCCTAAATTGTTGATTGCTGTGTTTTGTTCTTTTAGTTTTTCTTTATCGAAAGTCTTACCGGTTTTTGCTCCAGCATAATATTTCAGGAATGATTTTGGGAATTTTTCATACCCTTTTACTACCAATGAGTCTAATGATCTTTTTTGGCCAGACTCAAATTCGAGCATTGCTGAAAGGTGATTTTCTTCAACTTGTAAATTTGAAAGATTCAAGGTAGCGAATGCATTTCCTTCTTCAGTTTTTAAAACGTTCAATTTTTGAAGGGATGCTTCAGTCGTTTCAAAAGGAAGAATGAAATAGGTTTCTGTAACTTCTGAAGCAATTTTTTGTAATTCCTTTCTGCTGAAAAAAACATCATTATAATATACCTTAATATATTGATATTTTTTTCCGAATAAATAATCCGCAATGTAAGTGCTGTCGTTTTTTTTGATCAGGCTTTTTAATTTGCTTTCAATAAAACCCAAGCGCTCTAGTTTTTGTGGCAGGGTGTCAACTTCTTTTTGTAAAGAGCTGTAATCTTTAAAAGTATTAGTAATAAAAAGGCTGTCTTTTAATTCTTTTGAAATAGGTCTCTCAGCAGAAATTTCCAAATACAGAGTTTGCGACAAAGCAGATGTCGAACTTATTGTTGTTATAATAAGGAGTGAAAATATGTATAAAAAATTCTTCAAAAAAAGTATACTATTACAGTTGTAAAGCTAACCTTCTATATGGTGTTTTACTATGCAATTTTCAAAATAATAAAAAAAGCACTGAAAATTAAGCTGGTAACGTTTGATTAATTCATTTTAATTTTTACCTTTGCACACCCTTTTAAAAAAGGGTATTTTATATTACATAAGTATAATACATATTTTATATGCCAACAATTTCACAATTAGTACGAAAAGGAAGAACCAAAATAACCAAGAAGAGTAAATCGGCTGCTTTGGATTCGTGCCCTCAAAGAAGAGGGGTTTGTACGCGTGTTTATACTACTACACCTAAAAAACCAAACTCTGCTATGCGTAAAGTAGCAAGGGTAAGGTTGACAAATGGTAAGGAAGTAAACGCATACATCCCTGGAGAAGGTCACAATCTACAAGAGCACTCGATAGTATTGGTTAGAGGTGGAAGGGTAAAAGATTTACCGGGAGTTAGGTATCACATTGTTCGTGGAGCATTAGACACCGCTGGTGTTGAAGGCCGAACGCAACGTAGATCTAAGTACGGAGCTAAACGCCCTAAGAAGTAATTAAAAACTTTTAAAAAGAAGACATGAGAAAAAGACAGGCCAAGAAAAGACCACTTTTACCAGATCCAAGGTTTAACGACCAATTGGTAACACGTTTTGTGAACAACATGATGTGGGATGGAAAAAAGTCGGTGGCTTTTAAAGTATTTTACGATGCGATTGACATTGTAGAAGAGAAAAAAACAGACGATGAGAAAACAGGATTGGAGCTTTGGAAAGAAGCTTTGTCTAACGTTATGCCTCACGTAGAAGTTCGTAGTCGTAGAGTTGGTGGGGCAACCTTCCAAATCCCTATGCAAATACGAGCAGACCGTAAAATTTCAACAGCTATGAAGTGGTTGATTCTTTTTGCGCGTAAAAGAAACGAAAAATCAATGCCACAAAAGTTAGCGGCAGAGATATTGGCAGCTGCAAAAGAAGAAGGCGCCGCGGTTAAAAAGCGTACTGATACGCATAGAATGGCCGAAGCAAATAAAGCATTCTCACATTTCAGATTCTAAATAAAATGGCACAAAGAGATTTAAAATTTACAAGAAATATAGGTATTGCTGCGCATATTGATGCCGGTAAAACTACAACAACAGAGCGTGTTCTGTATTATACAGGTGTAAGTCACAAAATTGGTGAAGTACATGATGGTGCAGCAACAATGGACTGGATGGAACAAGAGCAGGAGCGAGGTATTACAATTACTTCGGCTGCGACTACTTGTACTTGGAAGTTCCCAATGGAAAATGCAAAAGAACTGCCTGAAACTAAAGATTACCACTTTAATATTATCGATACTCCTGGTCACGTTGACTTTACGGTAGAGGTAAACCGTTCTTTACGTGTATTGGACGGTTTGGTATTCTTGTTTAGTGCGGTGGATGGTGTTGAGCCACAATCTGAAACTAACTGGAGACTTGCAGATAACTATAAAGTACCAAGAATAGGTTTTGTAAACAAAATGGACCGTCAAGGGTCTAACTTTTTAGGAGTTTGCCAGCAAGTAAAAGACATGTTGAAGTCTAACGCTGTTCCAATTGTTTTAAACATTGGTGAAGAGGGTGACTTTAAGGGAATTATCGACCTTGTTAAAAACCGTGCTGTAGTTTGGCATGATGAAACACAAGGATCAACATTTGATGTTATCGAAATTCCTGAAGAATTAAAAGCTGAAGCAAGAAAGTATCGTGCGCTTCTTATTGAAGAAGTAGCTGCGTATGACGAAAACTTGCTTGAGAAATTTATGGAGGATGAAGACTCTATTACTGAAGATGAAGTGCACGCTGCGCTTCGAGCTGCTGTAATGGATATGTCTATTATCCCAATGATTTGCGGTTCTGCCTTTAAAAACAAAGGTGTACAGTTCTTGTTAGATGCTGTATGTCGTTATTTGCCTTCTCCTATGGATAAAGAGGGTATTGTAGGGGTGAATCCTGATACTGAAGAAGAAGAAATTCGTAAGCCTGATGTAACTGCACCATTTGCAGCATTAGCGTTTAAAATTGCTACTGATCCTTTTGTGGGTCGTTTAGCGTTCTTCCGTGCGTACTCAGGTCGTTTAGATGCAGGTTCTTATGTGTTGAACAACCGCTCTCAGAAAAAAGAACGTATTTCTCGTATTTACCAAATGCACTCTAATAAGCAAAATGCTATCGAGTATATCGAAGCAGGAGATATTGGGGCAGCTGTTGGTTTTAAAGATATTAAAACAGGAGATACGCTTACTGATGAAAAACATCCAATTGTTTTAGAATCTATGGACTTCCCAGATCCCGTAATTGGTATCGCTGTGGAGCCAAAAACTAAAGCAGATGTAGATAAGTTAGGTATGGCATTGGCTAAGTTGGCTGAAGAAGATCCAACATTCCAAGTACGTACCGATGAAGCTTCTGGCCAAACTATTATTTCTGGTATGGGTGAGCTTCACTTAGATATTATTGTAGACCGTCTTAGACGTGAGTTTAAGGTAGAGGTAAGCCAAGGGCAACCACAAGTTGAGTACAAAGAAGCGGTTACGCGTAAAGCGGATCACAGAGAAACGTACAAAAAACAATCTGGTGGTCGTGGTAAATTTGCTGACATTGTATTTACATTAGAACCGGCAGAAGAAGGAAAAGACGGATTAGAATTTGTTTCTACTATAAAAGGTGGTAACGTTCCTAAGGAATTTATACCTTCTATTGAAAAAGGCTTTAAAATGGCTATGCAAAATGGACCATTAGCTGGATACGAAGTAGAAGCGATGAAAGTTACTTTAACAGATGGTTCATACCACGATGTGGATTCCGATCAACTATCGTTTGAGCTTGCTGCAAAATTAGGATTTAAAAATGCTGCAAAAGCTGCAAAAGCTGTAATAATGGAGCCTGTTATGAAGCTGGAAGTGTTAACTCCAGAAGAAAATATGGGTGATATTGTAGGAGATCTTAACCGTCGCCGTGGACAAATGAGTAGTATGGGTGACCGTGCAGGTGCCAAAGTTGTTAAGGCTGAAGTACCACTTTCTGAAATGTTTGGTTATGTAACCACATTAAGAACATTGTCTTCAGGTCGTGCAACTTCAACAATGGAATTTTCACATTACGCTGAAACTCCTTCACATATTTCAGAAGAAGTAATCGCAGCAGCAAAAGGAACCGCTAACGTATAACAGATCAGAATGAGTCAAAAAATCAGAATAAAGCTAAAATCTTACGATCACAATTTAGTGGACAAATCTGCTGAAAAAATCGTAAAGACAGTAAAGAGCACAGGTGCAGTAGTAACAGGGCCAATCCCGTTGCCAACTCACAAAAAGATATTTACCGTTCTACGTTCACCACACGTTAACAAGAAGAGTAGAGAGCAATTTCAATTAAGTTCTTATAAAAGACTATTGGATATCTACAGTTCTTCTTCAAAAACAATTGACGCTCTAATGAAGTTAGAGTTGCCAAGTGGTGTAGAAGTAGAGATTAAGGTGTAAGTAAACATCATCGACAGCTTAACAAGCCTACGTGTTTGCTGAGTAAAGTCGAAGTAAAATGTCCTGCGCTTGTAAGCAAGGGAAAAACGGAAAACAAGATAACATTCGGGGTCGAATTTATTTTGGCCCCGTTTGCTTTGAAATAAAAACAATAAACGAAGGAGGGATGTAGGCACCGATGATCTGCATTCTAAAATTCATAATTTTTAATTATATAAATATGTCTGGGTTAATTGGAAAAAAGATAGGGATGACCAGCCTTTTTGACGAGAACGGAAAAAACATTCCGTGCACCGTTATAGAAGCAGGGCCCTGTGTTGTTACCCAAGTCAGAACCGAAGAGGTTGACGGGTACAAAGCCCTTCAACTTGGTTTCGATGACAAAAAGACTGCTAATAAAGCCTCTGAGGGCCATGCTAAAAAAGCTGGAACTGTTGCTAAGCGTCGTGTTGTTGAATTCCAAGGATTTGAAGAGGATTTTAAATTAGGTGACAATGTCACCGTTGAACACTTTGCTGAAGGCGAGTTCGTGGATGTTGCAGGAACAAGCAAGGGTAAAGGATTTCAAGGAGTTGTAAAACGTCACGGTTTTGCTGGTGTGGGTCAAGCTACGCACGGTCAGCACAACAGGCTAAGAGCTCCTGGTTCTATTGGTGCAGCATCGTATCCTGCGAGAGTTTTCAAAGGAATGCGAATGGGTGGCCAAATGGGAAGTGAAAAAGTGAAAGTACAAAACCTAAAAGTGTTGAAAGTAGTTCCTGAAAAGAATTTACTTGTAGTGAAAGGCTGTGTGCCAGGTCACAAAAATGCTTATGTAACGATTCAGAAATAATGAAGGTAGCAGTATTAAATAAAACCGGAAAAGACACAGGTAGAAAGATAGAGCTTTCTAAGGATGTGTTTGGAATAGAGCCTAGTAAACACGCTGTATATCTTGATGTAAAGCAATACCTTGCCAATCAAAGACAAGGTACGCATAAAGCAAAAGAGCGTGCAGAGATTGTGGGGAGTACTCGCAAGATTAAAAAACAAAAAGGTACGGGTACCGCTCGTGCTGGTAGTATAAAGTCGCCTATTTTTAAAGGTGGAGGTAGAGTATTTGGTCCAAGACCAAGAAACTACTCCTTTAAATTGAATAAAAGTTTAAAACGTTTAGCGCGCCGTTCGGCCCTAACAATGAAGGCAAATAATAAGGCGATTGTTGTGTTAGAAGACCTGCAAATGGATGCTCCAAAAACAAAAGATTTTACTTCAGTTCTAAAGAGTTTAGGGTTAGAAGATAAAAAATCTTTGTTTGTGTTGGGAGAGTCAAATAATAATGTATATTTGTCGTCTCGCAATTTGAAAGGAACTGAAGTTGTAAGTAACTCACAATTAAGTACTTATCAAATAATGAATGCAAACAGTATTGTGCTGTTTGAGGGTTCTTTGGAAGCAATTGAACAAAACTTAAGTAAATAGAAGCAAGATGAATATCTTAATAAAACCTATTATTACGGAAAAAGCTACAAAAGATGCGGAAGATAATAACCGTTACGGATTTGTAGTGAACCCACAGGCGAACAAGGTAGAAATCAAAAAAGCAGTTGAGGCTGCTTATGAAGTTTCTGTTGAAAAAGTTCGCACAATGAATGTCCGCCCGGATCGCCGAACTCGTTATACGAAAACAGGCATCCAGACTGGTAAAACAAATGCTTATAAAAAAGCAATTGTACAGGTGGCGGAAGGTGATACAATAGATTTTTACAGTAATATGTAAGCTGTTGCTTACATTAAATTAGACAAAACATGTCAGTAAGAAAATTAAAACCTATCACTCCTGGACAGCGATTTAGAGTTGTAAATGGGTATGACGCCATCACAACTGATAAGCCGGAGAAAAGTTTACTTGCTCCGATAAAAAAGTCCGGAGGTAGAAACAGTCAAGGAAAGATGACTATGCGCTATTTAGGTGGTGGTCATAAAAAGAGATATCGAGTAATCGATTTTAAGCGCGACAAGCAGGGAGTTCCTGCTACTGTTGCAACAATTGAATACGATCCTAACCGTACTGCGTTTATTGCATTAGTTAATTACCAAGATGGTGAAAAACGATATGTAATCGCACAAAACGGTCTTCAGGTAGGGCAAAATATCGTTTCAGGTGAGAAAACTACACCAGATATCGGTAACGCAATGACCCTTGCCAATATTCCTTTAGGTACTATTATTTCCTGTATAGAATTACGTCCTGGTCAAGGAGCTGTTATGGCTCGTAGTGCTGGTGCTTTTGCTCAGCTTATTGCTAGAGAAGGGAAATACGCTACTATAAAATTGCCTTCAGGCGAAATCCGAATGATCTTAACTACTTGTATGGCTACAATTGGAGCTGTATCTAACAGTGATCATCAACTTATGGTCGGTGGTAAAGCTGGTAGAACAAGATGGTTAGGTAGAAGACCTCGTACAAGACCAGTGGTGATGAACCCGGTTGATCACCCAATGGGTGGTGGTGAAGGTAAATCTTCTGGAGGACACCCTCGTTCTCGTAAAGGTCTTCCTGCAAAAGGATACAAGACTCGTAAGAGGACTAAAGCTAGTAATAAATACATTATAGAACGTAGAAAGAAATAAGTTATGGCAAGATCGTTAAAAAAAGGACCTTACGTTCACTATAAGTTAGAACAGAAAGTAGAACAGAATGTGGCTTCAAATAAGAAGACCGTGATCAAAACTTGGTCTCGTTCCTCTATGATAACTCCAGATTTTGTTGGTCAAACCATCGCAGTACATAATGGGCGTCAATTCGTTCCTGTATATGTAACTGAGAATATGGTAGGACATAAATTAGGCGAATTTTCACCTACAAGATCATTCCGTGGTCACGCAGGTGCTAGAAACAAAGGAAAAAAATAATAAGCCATGGGAGTTCGTAAAAGAGAAAGAGCAGAGCAAATCAAGGAAGCAAAGAAAACACAGTACTTTGCTAAATTGAATAATTGCCCTACATCACCAAGAAAAATGCGATTAGTTGCAGATTTAATCCGTGGTGAAAAGGTAGGTAAAGCACTTAATATATTAAGATTTAACAAAAAAGAAGCTTCAGGGCGTTTGGAAAAACTATTGCTTTCAGCCATTGCAAATTGGCAAGCAAAAAATGAAGAAGCTTCTGTAGAAGATGCTGATCTTTTTATAAAAGAAATACGCGTAGATAGTGGTACAATGTTGAAGAGACTTCGCCCTGCACCACAAGGACGCGCGCACAGAATTAGAAAACGTTCCAATCATGTTACAATGATACTTGGAGCTAACGATAACACACAAAGCTAATATAAATGGGACAGAAAACAAATCCAATCGGTAACCGCTTAGGTATCATTAGAGGATGGGAATCCAACTGGTACGGAGGCAACGACTACGGTGATAAATTAGCCGAAGACGATAAGATTAGAAAGTACATTCACGCTCGTTTAAGTAAAGCTAGTGTGTCTAGGGTAATCATTGAGCGTACCCTTAAGCTTGTAACCGTTACCATAACCACCGCACGTCCAGGTATTATTATCGGGAAAGGCGGCCAGGAAGTGGACAAGCTTAAAGAAGAGCTCAAAAAAATTACCGGAAAAGAGGTACAGATCAATATTCATGAGATTAAAAGACCTGAATTAGACGCTCATTTAGTAGGTGCTAGTGTTGCAAGACAAATTGAAAATAGAATTTCATACCGTCGAGCAATAAAAATGGCGATTGCGGCTGCAATGCGAATGAACGCTGAAGGTATCAAAATTGAGATCTCTGGACGATTAAATGGAGCTGAAATGGCTCGTAATGAATCGTACAAAGAAGGTCGTATCCCGCTTTCAACATTTAGAGCAGACATTGACTATGCTTTAGTAGAGGCTCAAACTACCTATGGTAAGTTGGGTGTTAAAGTATGGATTATGAAAGGCGAAGTGTATGGAAAAAGAGACCTTTCCCCGTTAGTTGGATTATCCAAAAAAGGAGGAAAAGGATCCGGACGAGGTGGAAACAAATCACGTCGCAGAAAGTAATTTTTTAAAAAGAAGAACATGTTACAACCTAAGAGAACAAAATACCGTAAACAACAAAAGGGTCGCATGAAAGGCAACGCTGGACGTGGACACCGATTGTCTAACGGTACCTTTGGTATTAAATCTTTAGATTCAAAATTTGTGACAGCTCGTCAAATAGAAGCTGCACGTATTGCTGCTACTCGTTATATGAAAAGAGAAGGTTCTATCTGGATTATGATATTCCCAGATAAGCCGATTACTAAAAAGCCTCTTGAAGTACGTATGGGTAAAGGTAAAGGTGCCGTAGAATATTACGCAGCTGTAGTAAAACCTGGTCGAATTATGTTTGAAGTTTCTGGTGTGCCAATGGCAACCGCTAAAGAAGCATTACGTTTGGCAGCACAAAAGCTACCCGTACGAACAAAATTTGTAATGTCTAGAGATTATCAAGAATAATTTTTGAAATTGTCACTATGAAACAATCAGAAATAAAAGAAGCATCAACAGTAGAGTTACAAGAACAACTTGCTGAATCGACTAAGGCATATACAGACCTTAAAATGGCTCATACCATTTCACCGTTGGAAAATCCAATTCAATTAAGAGGGCAGCGCAGAAGCATTGCCAGAATTGCGACCGAACTAACTAAAAGAGAAGTGCAATAACAGTACGAAGCTGAAAGATGGAAATAAAAAGAAACTTAAGAAAAGAACGTATAGGTGTAGTAACCAGTAACAAAATGGAGAAATCCATCGTAGTTGCTGAAACTAAGAAAATGAAACACCCTATGTACGGAAAATTCGTGCTGAAAACGAAGAAATACGTAGCGCACGATGAGACAAACGACTGCAACGAAGGTGATACTGTAAAGATCATGGAAACACGACCTTTAAGTAAAACCAAATGTTGGAGATTAGTAGAAATAATTGAAAGAGCGAAGTAATCATGATACAGCAAGAATCAAGACTTAGAGTAGCAGACAACACCGGTGCTAAGGAAGTACTTACCATCCGTGTGTTAGGCGGTACAAAAAAGAGATATGCTTCCATTGGGGACAAAATTGTAGTTTCAGTAAAAGAAGCTACCCCTAACGGAAACATTAAAAAAGGTGCCGTTTCTACAGCAGTAGTGGTACGTACCGTGAAAGAAGTTAGACGACCAGATGGATCATATATCCGTTTCGACGATAATGCTTGTGTACTTTTAGGCCCTCAAGGGGAAATGAGAGGAACACGTGTTTTCGGTCCTGTAGCCAGAGAGCTTCGTGATAGACAATTTATGAAAATAGTATCATTAGCACCTGAAGTGCTATAATAGATAATAAGATGGCAAAGCTTAAAATAAAATCAGGCGATACAGTAGTAGTTACTGCCGGAGAGCATAAAGGCTCAGAAGGTAAAGTGATGAAGGTGATGCTTGACAAAAACAAAGCAATAGTAGAAGGAGTAAACACGGTTAAGAAACATGAGAAGCCGAGTGCGGCAAATCCTCAAGGTGGAATTTCCGAAAAAGAAGCTCCTATTCACATTTCAAACCTATCATTGGTAGATCCTAAAAGTGGAAAAGCAACACGAGTAGGTTATAGAATGGAAGATGGAAAGAAAGTACGATTTGCTAAAAAATCAAATCAAGTATTATAGTTATGGCATATACACCAAGACTTAAAGAAGAGTACAAGGGCAAAGTAGTAAGCGCCCTTACAGATGAATTTGGTTACACAAACGTAATGCAAGTTCCAAAACTAGAACGCATTGTTGTGTCTCGTGGAGTTGGAGCTGCTGTAGCCGATAAAAAATTGATCGAGTATTCCGTAGAAGAATTATCAAAAATCACAGGGCAAAAAGCTGTTGCAACAATTTCAAAGAAAGATGTTGCCACTTTTAAACTTAGAAAAGGGATGCCTATTGGTGCGAAAGTTACCTTACGTGGTGAGCGTATGTATGAGTTTTTAGATAGACTTATTACAAGTGCATTGCCTAACGTACGTGATTTTAACGGAATCAACGCAACTGGTTTTGATGGAAGGGGGAATTATTCATTAGGAATAACAGAACAAATTATCTTCCCAGAAATCAATATCGATAAAATCAAGAAGATTGAAGGTATGAATATTACCTTTGTAACTTCTGCTGAAACCGATAAAGAAGCGAAATCATTACTAACGGAACTAGGAATACCTTTTAAAAAGAACTAAGATGGCTAAAGAATCAATGAAAGCCCGTGAGGTTAAGAGACAAAAAATGGTAAAAAAGTACGCTGAAAAACGTCAAGCTTTGAAAGAAGCTGGCGATTGGGAAGGTCTACAAAAATTACCAAAAAACTCTTCACCAGTACGTTTGCACAACCGTTGTAAATTGACCGGACGACCTAAAGGGTATATGAGACAATTTGGAATTTCACGTGTAATGTTTCGTGAAATGGCAAACAATGGTTTAATCCCTGGAGTTAGAAAAGCAAGTTGGTAACAACATAAACAGTTAGTAGGTTTGGGAACACCAAAAACCACTATCGTAAATAACTAAAAATGAATATAGATCCAATATCAGATTTTCTAACAAGAGTTAGAAACGCCGTAAAGGCAGGACACCGTGTTGTAGAGATACCCGCATCAAACCTTAAAAAGGAGATTACAAAAATCCTTTTTGATCAAGGGTATATCTTAAGCTATAAATTTGAAGACGATAAAGGGCCGCAAGGAACTATCAAAATCGCTTTAAAATATGATAAGCTTACAAAAGATCCGGTAATTAAAAAGATTCAAAGAATTAGTAAACCAGGTTTACGTAAATATGCAAGTTCTTCAACTATACCACGTATATTAAATGGACTGGGTATTGCAATTGTTTCTACTTCACATGGAGTAATGACAGGAAAGCAAGCTCAAGAAAAGAATGTTGGTGGCGAAGTATTGTGCTACGTATACTAAAATAAAGACTAAGAGATGTCAAGAATAGGTAAAAGCCCGGTAGCCATTCCAGATGGTGTAACAGTAGAAATTAAAGATAACGTAGTTACCGTAAAAGGTAAATTAGGTGAGTTGTCTCAGGAGTTTTCTGAAATAACTATTAAAAATGAAGGCGGAACCATCGTTTTGGAACGTCCTACTGAAGGAAAAGATCACAGAGCAAAACACGGTTTGTACAGAGCTTTAATCAATAATATGATTGAAGGAGTAACAAACGGTTGGACAAAAGAACTAGAATTGGTAGGGGTTGGATACCGTGCCAGTAACCAAGGACAAAAATTGGATTTAGCAATCGGTTTTTCTCACAATATCGTTATGGACATTGCTCCAGAAGTAAAAGTAGAAACCATTTCTGAAAAAGGTAAAAATCCAAAAGTAAAATTAACATCACACGACAAACAACTTGTTGGTCAAGTAGCTGCGAAAATTCGTGGTTTCCGTAAGCCAGAACCTTACAAAGGAAAAGGTGTTAAGTTTGTAGGTGAACAAATAAGAAGAAAAGCAGGTAAATCTGCATAAGATATAACGTTATGGCATTATCAAAAACAGATAGAAGGGAACGTATTCGTTTCAGAATCAGAAAGACTGTTTCAGGAACAGCAGAGCGACCACGTTTGGCTATTTTCCGAAGCAATAAAGAGATCTATGCACAACTTGTGGACGATGTAAATGGAGTTACCATTTCTGCTGCATCTTCAAGAGATAAAGATATTGACGCTTCAAAAGTAAATAAAAGTGAAGCTGCAAAATTAGTAGGAAAGGCAATCGCTGAGAAAGCTCAAAAAGCCGGTGTAGAAACCGTAGCATTTGATCGTGGCGGATACCTGTATCACGGAAGAGTAAAATCATTAGCTGAAGGCGCTCGCGAAGGCGGTCTTAAATTTTAAGAAATATGTATCAAGATTATAAAAACGTAGAAACAGTAAAACCCGGAGGTCTTGACTTAAAAGACCGTTTGGTAGGTGTACAACGTGTAACTAAAGTAACTAAAGGTGGTAGAGCATTTGGATTCTCAGCTATTGTTGTAGTTGGTGATGAAAATGGCGTAGTAGGTCAAGGCCTTGGTAAATCGAAAGATGTTGCCAGTGCAATCGCAAAAGGTATTGAAGATGCCAAGAAAAACCTGGTACGTATTCCTTTAAATAAAGTAACACTTCCACACGAACAAAAAGGTAAATATGCCGGTGCGCGTGTAAACCTATTACCAGCTGCTCCTGGTACTGGTTTGATCGCCGGTGGTGCGGTACGTGCTGTACTAGAGGCTGTAGGGGTTCACGATGTATTGTCGAAATCTCAAGGGTCTTCTAACCCGCATAACGTAGTAAAAGCAACATTCGATGCTTTATTACAATTGCGAAGTGCAGAAACAGTAGCCAAGCAACGTGGTATTACTTTGGAAAAATTGTATAAAGGATAAATACTAAAGAACATGGCAAAAATAAAAGTAACAAAGGTACGCAGCGAGATTAACCGCACGCAAAACCAAAAGAGAACGCTTGAAGCTTTAGGCCTTCGTAAGATGGGTCAAACTGTCGAGCATGATGACACGCCAAATATTCTTGGTATGGTAAATAAAGTGAAACATTTAGTTTCAGTAGAAACTGTTTAAGATATACAAAATGGAATTAAGTAACTTAAAACCTGCAAAAGGTTCAACTCATAAAGACGGGAAACGCGTAGGACGTGGACAGGCTTCCGGTAAAGGTGGTACTGCAACTCGTGGACACAATGGGGCTAAATCTCGTTCTGGATATTCCAAGAAACTTGGATTTGAAGGAGGGCAAATGCCTATTCAGCGTCGTGTACCTAAATTTGGGTTTACAAACATCAACCGTAAAGAGTATCAAGGCATAAACATTGATACACTTCAACAGTTGGTAGATGACAAGAAAATAAAAGATACTATAGACTTTGAAACTATAATGAGTTTAGGTCTTGCTGGTAAAAACGAAATGGTGAAGATTTTAGGTAGAGGTGAGTTGAAAGCAAAATTAAAAGTATCTGCTCATAAGTTTACTGCCTCAGCAAAAGAAGCTATTGAAGCTGCTGGTGGTGAAGTAGTAACCCTATAACTCTAAGATAAGGATGAAATTTATTGATACCTTAAAAAATATTTGGAAGATAGAAGAACTTCGTAACAGGATTATGCTTACGTTGGGTCTTCTTTTAGTGTACCGTTTTGGTGCACAAGTAGTATTACCAGGAATAGATGCTTCACAATTAGGTGGTTTTGCCGGTAATTTTGATTCTGGACTTGGTGGTCTGTTAAATGCATTTACGGGAGGGGCTTTTGCCAATGCTTCTGTTTTTGCATTGGGTATTATGCCTTATATTTCGGCTTCCATTGTGGTTCAATTAATGCAGATAGCAGTTCCTTATCTACAGAAATTACAAAAAGAAGGCGAAAGTGGAAGAAAGAAAATCACGCAAATTACTCGTTGGTTAACTATCGGTATTTGTTTGGTACAAGCTCCTAGTTATTTAGCAGGTCTTCCTGCATTGGGAGTACCTACTGAAGCTTTTATATTGGGTCAAACACCTATGTTCTATATCTCTTCAGTAATTATCTTAGTTACTGGTACGATATTTGCAATGTGGTTGGGTGAAAAAATAACCGATAAAGGTGTTGGTAATGGTATCTCTATATTAATTATGGTTGGTATTATAGCAACATTACCACAATCGTTTGCACAAGAATTTGTTTCTAGAGTTTTAGAATCAAATGGTGGTTTGATTATGATTTTGATTGAATTGGTAATCTGGTTTGTTATTATCCTTGCTTCGGTAATGTTGGTAATGGCAGTGAGAAAAATACCAGTACAATATGCTAGAAGAACCGCTAGTGGAGGATATGAGAAAAATATTTTTGGTGCACGTCAATTTATTCCATTAAAGCTTAATGCTTCAGGAGTAATGCCTATTATCTTTGCACAAGCAATTATGTTTGTGCCTTCAGCTATCGCAAGCATTTCTATGTTTTCAGATAGTAATGTAGCACAATCAGTACAAGCTGCGTTCAGTGATATATTTGGATTATGGTACAACCTTGTATTTGCTACGTTGATCATTATCTTTACATATTTTTATACTGCAATTACAGTGCCTACAAATAAAATGGCAGACGATCTTAAGCGTAGTGGAGGTTTTATTCCGGGTATTAAGCCTGGAGGAGAAACTGGAGAATATTTAGATAGAATTATGTCTCAAATTACCTTACCAGGTTCAGTATTCTTAGCATTAATAGCAGTATTTCCTGCTTTTGTTGTTAAGTTTCTAGGAATCCAACAAGGATGGGCATTATTTTACGGTGGTACATCATTATTAATAATGGTTGGTGTGGCAATCGATACCATGCAACAAGTTAATTCATACTTATTAAATCGTCATTACGATGGTTTAATGAAAACAGGTAAAAACAGAAAAGCAGTAGCATAATATAGAACAATAGTGGATAGAGGATAGAGGATAGAAAATTATTCTGTAAGAAAGATAAATACTACCGACTACCAACTAAATACTAAAAACTAAAAAATGGCAAAACAACCCCCAATAGAACAAGACGGAACAATTGTAGAAGCATTGTCTAATGCAATGTTTAGAGTGGAATTGGAAAACGGTCATATTGTAACTGCGCATATTTCGGGTAAAATGCGTATGCACTATATTAAATTATTACCCGGAGATAAAGTTAAATTAGAAATGAGTCCTTACGATTTAACTAAGGCTCGTATAACCTATAGATACTAATACGGTTTCGTATTAATCTAATTAAAAACTAAACAGATGAAAGTAAGAGCATCCGTTAAAAAAAGAAGTGCCGACTGCAAGATAGTACGCAGGAAAGGCAGATTATATGTTATTAACAAAAAGAACCCAAGGTTCAAACAAAGACAAGGATAAGTTATGGCAAGAATCGCAGGTGTAGATATCCCAAAACACAAAAGGGGTGTAATCGCGTTAACGTATATCTTTGGTGTTGGTAAAAGCCGCGCCCAGGAAATACTGGAAAAAGCCGGAGTTAGCGAAGACAAAAAAGTTAACGAATGGGACGATGATGAAATCGGAAAAATTCGTGAGGCTGTAGGGTCTTTCACAATCGAAGGTGAATTACGTAGTGAAGTACAATTAAGCATTAAGCGCTTAATGGATATTGGTTGTTATAGAGGTATTCGTCACAGATCGGGTCTTCCGTTACGTGGACAACGTACTAAAAACAACTCAAGAACGAGAAAAGGAAAACGTAAAACAGTTGCTAACAAGAAAAAAGCAACTAAATAATACCTAGAGATATGGCAAAGTCTAACTCAAAAAGTACAAAGAAGGTTGTTAAAAAACGTAAAGTAAACGTTGAATCTGTTGGCCAAGCGCACGTAACAGCTTCATTTAACAACATCATTATTTCTTTAACAAACAAGAACGGAGATGTAATCTCTTGGTCTTCTGCCGGTAAAATGGGTTTTAGAGGATCTAAGAAAAATACACCTTACGCTGCTCAATTAGCATCAGAAGATGCTTCAAAAGTAGCTCACGATGCTGGTTTACGTAAAGTAAAAGTTTATGTAAAAGGACCTGGAAACGGAAGAGAATCTGCAATACGATCACTTCACAATTCAGGAATTGAAGTTACCGAAATTATCGACGTAACTCCAATGCCGCATAACGGTTGTCGTCCTCCAAAAAGAAGAAGAGTATAATTTATAATTAATATCAATCTGAAGGAATAAAGAAGATTAGAGGATTAAACGTAAGACCTTAATTTAATTTTCCCTTCAAAAATACTTAGAAATGGCAAGATATACTGGTCCAAAAACTAAAATAGCCCGTAAGTTTGGTGAGGCTATCTTCGGAGACGATAAGTCTTTCGAAAAAAGAAACTACCCTCCAGGGCAACACGGTAACAACCGTCGTCGTGGAAAGAAATCTGAATACGCTATCCAATTAGCTGAAAAGCAAAAAGCAAAATACTCGTATGGTATTTTAGAGCGTCAATTTAGAAACATGTTTAAAAAAGCAACAGCTGCTCCTGGAATTACAGGTGAAGTATTGCTTCAATTATGTGAATCACGTTTAGACAACGTTGTATTCCGTATGGGGATCGCCCCTAGCCGTCGTGCTGCAAGACAATTAGTGTCACACCGTCACATTACTGTAAATGGAGAAAAGGTTAATATACCTTCATACCAAATAAAAGTAGGTGATGTTGTTGCTGTAAGGGAAAAATCTAAAACGTTAAATGCTATCCAAGATTCTTTAGCAAATGCTAACCACGTTTATGAGTGGATTACTTGGAACAACGAAACTAAAGAAGGAACGTTCGTATCTATTCCACAACGTATCCAGATTCCAGAGAACATCAACGAGCAGTTTATCGTCGAATTATATTCTAAATAATAAAAACACACGAGTCACACTATGGCAGTATTTAGTTTTCAGAAGCCTGATAAAGTTATCATGATCAATTCTACTGATTTTGAGGGGAAATTTGAATTTCGTCCCTTAGAACCAGGTTACGGATTGACAGTAGGTAACGCATTAAGACGAGTATTACTTTCTTCTTTAGAAGGATTTGCAATTACTTCGGTACGTATTGAAGGGGTTGATCACGAATTTTCAACCATAGCCGGAGTTGTAGAAGATGTAACAGAAATCATCTTGAACTTAAAACAAGTACGTTTTAAAAGACAGATAGATGAGATAGATAACGAAACCGTAACTGTTTCAGTAAGCGGAGGAGAACAATTAACCGCTGGAGATTTTCAGAAATTCATTTCAGGATTTCAAGTATTAAACCCAGATATGGTTATCTGTAATATGGATAAAAAAGTGAATCTTAATTTCGAGATCACTATTGAAAAAGGAAGAGGATATGTTCCTGCTGAAGAGAACAAGAAAGCAAACGCACCTCTTGGAACCATTTTTACAGACTCTATCTACACACCAATTAAAAATGTGAAGTACAGTATTGAAAACTTCCGTGTAGAACAAAAAACAGATTACGAAAAATTAGTTTTCGAAATCCAAACAGATGGTTCAATTCATCCAAAAGATGCCTTGACCGAAGCTGCTAAAACATTGATTCACCACTTTATGTTATTTAGTGATGAGCGTATCACCCTTGAGGCTGATGAGATTGCTCAAACTGAAACATATGATGAAGAATCATTGCATATGCGCCAGTTGCTTAAAACAAAATTAGTAGATATGGACCTTTCAGTTCGTGCATTAAACTGTTTAAAAGCTGCTGAAGTAGATACCTTAGGAGATTTGGTTTCTTATAACAAAAACGATTTAATGAAATTCAGAAATTTCGGTAAAAAATCACTTACTGAATTAGAAGAATTAGTTAACGTTAAAGGTTTGAACTTCGGGATGGACCTTTCAAAATATAAATTAGATAAAGATTAATACGTCATATTTTGCTCCTCACAACAGTGAGTTTGGTAGCAAGATGATGATTAAAACAAAATGTCATGAGACACGGAAAGAAATTTAATCACTTAGGGAGAAAAACAGCGCATAGAAAAGCGATGTTGGCCAATATGGCTTGTTCTTTAATTGAGCACAAGAGAATTAACACTACAGTTGCTAAAGCAAAAGCTTTAAAGCAATTTGTAGAACCAATGATCACAAAATCTAAAGAAGATACAACGCATAACCGTCGTATCGTTTATAGAAACTTACGCCAAAAAGAAGCGGTAAGTGAGCTTTTTAGAGACGTTGCTGTAAAAGTAGGCGATCGTCCAGGAGGATACACTCGTATTATTAAGTTAGGTAGCCGTTTAGGAGATGCAGCAGATATGGCGATGATCGAATTGGTAGATTATAATACAGTTTACAATGCAGGGAAAGCTACTAAAAAGAAATCTACACGTCGTAGCCGTCGTGGAGGAAGCTCTAAAGCAGCGGCACCAGCAACTAAGACGAAAGCGAATAAAGAAGAAGAATAAAATGATTTTTTATTTGTAAATAACAAAGGGATAAGCAATAAATGTTTATCCCTTTTTTTATATTATTTTTGCATCAATTTACACGGAAGGTACAAAGCACAATTTTTTCACTTGAAACCTGAAATCTTTTCAAATATGAAATACCAAAAAAGAAAAAAAGCAATAATCTTATTAGCAGACGGCACTATCTTTCACGGCAAAGCAGTGGGAGGCCAAGAAGGTTCAGCCTTTGGCGAAGTTTGTTTCAATACCGGAATGACCGGTTATCAAGAAATCTTTACAGATCCATCTTACTTCGGGCAACTAATGGTAACTACCAATGCACATATTGGTAATTACGGGACCACAGAGAGCGAAATGGAATCTGATAGTATTAAAATTTCGGGTTTAATTTGCCGTAATTTAAGTTATAATCACTCACGTCCGGCTGCAGATGATTCTTTAGAAGGATTTTTAAACAAAAACAATTTATTGGCAATTAGCGATGTAGATACCCGTGCTTTGGTAAGCTACATCCGGGATAATGGAGCGATGAATGCGGTAATTTCTACGGAAGTAGATACTATTGATGATTTGAAAAAACAATTAGCTGATATTCCTAATATGAAAGGACTAGAGCTAGCTTCAAAAGTTTCGGTAAAAGAACCTTATTTCTTCGGAAAAGAGAATGCAACCTATAAAATTGCAGCTTTGGACAATGGAATTAAAACTAATATTCTAAGAAACTTAGCCGCTAGAGATTGCTACGTACAGGTTTTTCCTTACGATACTCCTTTAAGTGAAATGGAAGCTTTCAACCCAGATGGCTACTTTTTATCAAACGGTCCTGGTGATCCAGAGCCATTAGATAATGCCATTCAAGTAACAAAGCAAATTATTGAAAAAGGAGAACCTTTATTTGGTATTTGTGGTGGACATCAAGTAATTGCTTTGGCAAATGGCGTTTCAACCTATAAAATGCATCACGGGCATCGAGGTATTAATCACCCTATTATAAACCTAGAAACAGGAAAGGGGGAGATAACATCTCAAAATCACGGTTTTGCAATTAGCAGAGAAGAGGCTGAAGCTAATCCAGATATCGAAATAACACATTTGCACCTTAATGATCAAACTGCAGCCGGAATTAAAATGGTTAACAAACCTGTTTTTTCGGTACAATATCACCCGGAAGCAAGTCCAGGACCACATGATGCGTCATATTTATTCGATCAATTTATAACAACCATACAAAACCATAAAGCTACAACAGCATGAGTATAATAATTGACATTATTGCTAGACAAATATTCGATTCCCGCGGAAATCCAACTGTAGAAGTAGATGTAATTACCGAAAACGGCTTTTTAGGTCGTGCAGCAGTCCCATCGGGAGCTTCTACCGGAGAACATGAAGCTGTGGAACTACGTGATGGAGGTGACGATTATATGGGTAAAGGTGTTTTAAATGCTGTAGAAAATGTAAATGGTAAAATAGCTGGAACCTTATTGGGCGTTTCTGTTTTTGAGCAGGAAACAATTGATAAGATTATGATTGATTTAGACGGGACTTCTAATAAATCAAAATTAGGGGCCAATGCTATTCTAGGTGTTTCCTTGGCAGTAGCAAAGGCAGCAGCTTCCGAATTAGGAATGCCTTTATATCGTTATGTTGGTGGTGTAAGTGCTAAAACGCTTCCGGTACCGATGATGAACATAATCAACGGAGGCTCTCATAGTGATGCGCCAATCGCCTTTCAGGAGTTTATGGTTATGCCGGTAAAGGCTAAAAATTTCACGCATGCCATGCAAATGGGTAGTGAAATTTTCCATAATCTTAAAAAAGTATTGCACGACCGTAACCTAAGTACTGCGGTAGGTGACGAAGGCGGTTTTGCTCCAACATTGAACGGAACAGAAGATGCTATTGACACTATCGCAAAAGCAACTGAAAATGCTGGGTATAAGTTAGGTGATGAAGTCATGATTGCTTTAGACTGTGCAGCAGCAGAATTTTATAAAGACGGAAAATATGACTACACTGTCTTTGAGGGCAAAAAAGGAAAAGTACGTTCTTCAGAAGAGCAAGCTACTTACTTAGCTGAATTATGCAGCAAATACCCAATTATCTCTATTGAAGATGGAATGGATGAAAACGATTGGGATGGATGGAAATCATTAACCGAAAAAGTTGGTGATAAAGTACAATTGGTTGGAGATGATTTGTTTGTAACCAATGTAGAGCGGTTGTCAAAAGGTATTTCAGAAAAAATAGCAAATTCAATTCTAATTAAAGTAAATCAAATAGGAACGTTAACTGAAACAATTGCTGCTGTAAATATGGCGCATAATGCCGGGTATACTTCGGTAATGTCACACAGAAGTGGTGAAACAGAAGATAATACTATTGCCGATTTGGCCGTGGCATTAAATTGTGGGCAAATTAAGACAGGATCTGCTTCTCGTAGCGACCGTATGGCAAAATACAATCAGTTATTACGAATTGAAGAACAATTATGCGATGTTGCTTATTATCCGCAACGCAATGCTTTTAAGATTTAATGGAATTCAAAAAATCTAATCAAACCCTCTTTCAATTTTTCTGAAAGAGGGTTTATTTGTTTTAAATACGTTCAAACGCTTGAAATTTAAGGATATTTTAACCTAACAAGCGTTCGTATATGTTAAAAAAACGCTCAATATTTTGTACATTTACATTTCGAAATAATCACAAAAAACTTTTAGAATATATGTCAAAGACAGCAATCCTCGAAATTGATGGCAAAAGTTATGAGTTTCCAATTATCACTGGAAGCGAGAATGAGCAAGCGATCGATATAAAAACACTTAGAAGTGTAACTAACGGTGTAACTACAATAGATCCGGGGTATAAAAATACGGGATCGTGTGAAAGCGCCATTACTTTTTTAAATGGTGAAAAGGGAGTGTTGCGCTATAGAGGATATGCTATTGAAGATTTAGCAGAAAAAGCAGAATTTTTAGAGGTAGCATATTTATTGATATTCGGTGAATTACCTTCTAAATCTGAATTAGCAAAATTTCATGATGATATTAGAGAGCATTCCCATGTTGATGAAGATTTAAAGAAAATTTTAGATGGTTTTCCAAAATCAGCTCACCCAATGGGCGTTTTATCTTCACTTACTTCAGCATTGGTAGCATTTAACCCTTCATCTGTAAATGTTGATAGTGAGGAAGATATGTACAATGCGATTGTTCGTATTTTAGCAAAATTCCCAGTATTGACAGCTTGGGCATATAGAAAACGTGTAGGAAGGCCATTAGATTATGGTGATGATTCGTTAGGTTATGTAGATAACTTCCTTAAAATGATGTTTAAAAAGCCAAATGGGGAGTATAATGCCAATAAAACTGTAGTGGATGCACTTGATAAATTATTGATTTTGCACGCAGACCACGAACAAAACTGTTCTACGTCTACGGTAAGGATGGTTGGTTCAGCACACACTGGATTGTTTGCTTCTTTATCAGCAGGTATCAATGCACTTTGGGGGCCACTTCACGGTGGAGCTAACCAAGCGGTTATTGAAATGCTGGAAGCCATTAAAGAAGATGGAGGCGATACGCACAAGTTTATGCAGAAAGCGAAAGATAAAAATGATCCATTCCGTTTAATGGGCTTTGGTCACCGTGTATATAAAAACTTTGACCCGAGAGCAAAAATAATTAAGAAATCTGCAGATGAAGTATTGGCAGATCTTGGAGTAGAAGATCCAATATTGGAAATTGCAAAAGGATTGGAAAAAGAAGCTTTAGAAGATTCATATTTTGTTGACAGAAAATTATACCCGAACGTAGACTTCTATTCAGGTATTATTTATAGAGCTCTAGGTATACCTACTGAAATGTTTACAGCTATGTTTGCATTAGGTCGTTTACCAGGTTGGATTGCACAATGGAGAGAAATGCGTTTACGTAAAGAACCAATTGGTCGTCCAAGACAAATATACATTGGTGAAACACATCGTGATTTCAAACCAGTAGAAAAAAGATAAGAATCACTTCTTAAAATAAACAAAGCATCCTCATAAATTGGGGATGCTTTTTTATATTTGTAATATGATCAATTTAAACATTAAAGACGAAGTATCTCGCCTTCGGGCGGTTGTATTAGGCTCAGCAAACAGTAATGGTCCAGCACCTACATTAGACGAGGCCTACGATCCAAAATCGAAAGAACATATTCAAGCAGGTACGTATCCTAAAGAAAGTGATATGATACATGAGATAGAAGCTGTTGCCAAAGTATTTGAAAAATATGACGTAAAGGTTTATCGCCCCGAAGAAATTGAAGATTATAATCAGATTTTTACGCGTGACATAGCTTTTGTTATTGAAGATAAGTTTATTAAAGCCAATATACTCCCAGATCGTGATCAAGAAATCGATGCCATAAAGCATGTGATTGATCAAATTCCTTCAGAGAATGTAATCAAGTTTCCAGAAGATGCACATGTAGAAGGCGGCGATGTGATGCCCTGGAAAGATTATATTTTTGTGGGTACCTACCGTGGAGAAGATTACCCAAAATATATCACGGCTCGCACTAATATGAAAGCGGTAAAACATCTTCAAGAGTTGTTCCCCAATAAAAAAGTGAAATCGTTTAACCTTCGGAAATCTAATACCGAGGCTAAAGACAATGCACTGCATTTAGATTGCTGTTTTCAACCTTTGGGAAATGGAAAAGCTATCATTCATAGAGAAGGATTTTTAGAAGAAGAAGAGTATCAGTGGCTGGTAGATTTCTTCGGAAAAGAGAATTGCTTTCATATTACCAAAGACGAAATGTACAATATGAATAGCAACGTGTTTTCTATTTCTCCGGAAGTTGTTATTTCAGAAAAAAAATTCACACGTCTTAACACGTGGTTACGCGATCAAGGTTTTACCGTAGAAGAAGTTCCGTATGCCGAAATTGCCAAACAAGAAGGTTTGTTGCGTTGTAGCACGATGCCTTTAATACGGGAGTAATGTAATTTGCTGTCACCTTTCCCGACCAAAAAGCTAAATCTAAGTAAAAACCATATAGTGGTGCTTTGCGTATATTTAGTATTATGAGAGGTATATTATTGGTAATTTTAATCAGTTTAGGATGTTGTGATGTTTTTTCACAAGGAAAAATCGACGGATTTTACCGAGGAATAGGAAATACAACCCTAACTTTAGGAGCCGGTTTTGAGGATAATAAAGATTATTTAGCGGGCACTGACGAGACCGATATTTCTCGAAAACTCTATTATGTAAATCTCTTTGCAGCCTACGGAATTACAGAAAACTTGGATGTAAATGCTTCGCTACCTTACATTGAAGTAGATGCCAATAAAGACATTCAAGACATCGCTTTTTTTCTGAAATATCGCGGATATAAAACAGAATTCACAACATCAAAACTAGAACTTAGTATTGCAGCTGGATTCTCTACACATGTTTCAGATTATAATGTTGGCGGGTTGAATGATATTGGTCAACAAGCCACTATAATCGAAACAAGGGCCATGGCGCATTATCAAACAAATGAAGGATGGTTCGCGACCCTACAAAGTGGTTTTTCATTTAAATTAGAAGAAGTTCCCAATAGCTTACCAATAACTTTTAAAGCTGGACAAGCCTTGGATAAGTGGTATTACGATGTGTATTACGATTACCAACATTCTTTTGGTGGAATTGATTACCTAGAAACTCCACCACCGCAAAACTTTCGTCGTTTTGGAGTAGATTACCATAAAATTGGCGGAACAGGGTATCGTTCGTTTACAGATACTTTCGGTGCGTATGTTAGTGTTTCATATGTTTTGGGTGGAAGGAATATATTTCAAGGTCCCGGATACGGAATTGGTGTGTCTGCAAATTTTTAAGGTAACTTCTTTTCTATAAAATACTTTAATCAAGTAAAAATTTCCGTCTAAAAAACCTTAATTTTGCAGCCTAAAACAATACGTTATGCAGCAAATAACCGATACTATATTGATGATTCGCCCAGTTGCCTTTCGAATGAATGAGCAAACGGCGGTAAATAACTATTTTCAAGAAGAAATTGATCTTGAAAATGCTAAAGTAAACGAAAAAGCTCAACAAGAATTTGATGCTTTTGTTGAAAAGTTGCGTAATGTTGGTGTAAACGTTATTGTTGAAGATGATAAGTTAGAACTGGACACCCCAGACTCTATTTTTCCGAATAACTGGGTAACCTTTCACGAAAATGGCGATATCGCTTTGTACCCTTTATTTGCAAAAAATAGACGTAAAGAACGTCGTGAAGATGTAATTGAACGTATAGAAAAGGAAGGATTCAAAATTAAAAACGTAGTAGATTATACCGATGCTGAAAACGAAGGTTTTTATTTAGAATCGACCGGAAGTTTAATTTTAGATCGTGTTAATCAAAAAGCATATTGTGCGTTATCTCCTAGAGCCGATGAGCAATTATTAATCGAGTTTTGCGAAGACTTTGAATTCACTCCTGTAATTTTCACTGCCAATCAAACAGTTGATGGAAAACGTGCTGCGATTTATCATACCAATGTAATGATGTGTTTAGCTGAAAACTTCAGTGTTATTTGCTTAGAGACGATTGATGATGCTAAGGAAAAGAAGAATGTAGTTCAACATTTAAAAGATGATGGGAAAGAAATCATCGCCATTACCGAAGCCCAAATGCACAACTTTGCAGGAAATATGCTTCAGGTACGAGGGACAAACGATAAAAAGTATTTAGTGATGAGTGCAGCAGCTCATAAAAGCCTTACTGAAGATCAAGTTTCAGCAATTGAAAAGCACTGCGAAATTTTAAGTACTGATTTGACTACGATTGAAACATGCGGTGGTGGAAGTGCCCGTTGTATGATGGCTGAAATTTTTCTTCCGAAGGAATAAATAACTACTCTTTTTTGTGACTGGCTAAATCCCGAAGCCACAAACCAATCATTACCACCATAAGCAAGCTTAGCGGTAAGGAAGTGATAATCAATAATTTTTGCATAGCAATTAACACATCGCTATCTTCTTTTGCGTGACCTAAAAGCACTATTCCTACTGAAAAAATGATTAAAATTACGCCCCAAAGTAGCCGTTGTTTTTTACTTGGGTTTTGACTGCCTTCATCGGTAAACATGCTTAATACATAAATAGCCGAATCAACAGAAGTCACTAAAAAACTAACTAGTAACAAGATAACAACTGAGTTGATAAACGCAGTAAGCGGATAAGTTTCAAAAAAGACAAAAATAGAGGTAAAAACATTGTCAAATTCCCCGGAATAACTTCCCCATCCCGAAATCATATCAAAAGCAGATTGTCCAAAAGTAGTAAACCAGAAAAAGGTTCCTAATGAGGGGATGAGTAATACACCTATAATAGTTTCGCGTAACGTTCTTCCTTTTGAAATTCGTGCGATGAAAATTCCAGTAAACGGAGCCCATGCCAACCAAAAAGCCCAATAATAGTACGTCCAGTCGGTTAAAAATTCAATTCCTGGATCGAATTTCCCAATCGCCAGGCTCATAGGTATAAAGTCAATTACATATCGATATATTCCAGTTGCTAGTTGCTTTACAATTAAGACCATATCACTCTGTGAAAAAACAAATAGCAGCAAGGCAACAGTTATATAAATGTTTATTGTAGAGATACGTTTAATGCCTTTTTCAACACCACTTAATGCAGAAACCAATGCTAAAATACCAATGCCAATGACCAATGCTATAATCAGTTGATAACTGAAATCAGCTTCAAATAAGTGATCTAAACCGCCTTTAATTTGGGAAGCACCTAATCCCAATGCAGCTACCAACCCAAAAATAGTTGTTAAAATGGTGAGTATATCGATACTTGCAAGAAACCCCTTCCCTTTTTTCTGAAATAAGGAAGAAAAAGTACTACTCGTCGCTACAGTTTTATTTTTATGAAACACGGCATATCCAATAGCCAATGCAAATACGGCGTAAAAAGCCCAAGCTGTAAATCCCCATTGATAAAAGGTAAATTCTAGCGCAATCACTTCCGAAGAAACACCTGTGGAAAGGGGTGGGTTTTGCTGCATAAATACCGGTTCTTGCACTGCCCGCAATAAAATTCCTGAACCCATTCCAGCACTATACAACATAGCAATCCATGGCAGACGTTTAAAAGCTGGTTTTTTATTTATGTGACCTAACTTATAAGTTCCCCAAGGGGAAATGACGATTGCTATTAATAAAAGCACACAGCCTAGACCTAGATATAAATAGAAAGAGCCAAAATGATTACGTACCCAAATGGATAAACTTTCAATGAGGGCGTATGTTTCAATAGTTTTTATATATAGAAATAGGGAAAATAGTAGCAATAACCCCAATGAAATACTGAGAAGTTTATTCTTTTTAAATATGCTGAAAATTTTCAAAACAGATTGTGCTTATACAATAGTACAAATCATTTTTTAAAATGCTATTTATTCTGTCTTGGCAATATTGTTTATCATTCCGCTAAAAATAAAATAATGAAAAGGCAACATCGTATACCAGTATAACCGTCCCCAAAGTCCTTTTGGCCTAAAGGTGGCGGTTTGGTGTAATACATTGTTCTCGTCAATACAGAAATCTAGCCACGCTTCCCCAGGGACTTTCATTTCAGCAAAAAGTAAAAGTCTTTTTTCTTCTTTATCTGCATATAAAACACGCCAAAAGTCTAATGAATCACCAGCGTAAATTTTATTAGGGTGGGTGCGACCTCTTCGTAATCCTATTCCACCAAATAGCTGATCTATAAAACCGCGTACTTTCCAAAGCCAGTTTCCGTAATACCAACCGCGAGTGCCGCCAATAGACCAGATGTTCTCTAAAACAGCCTCAGGATTTTTAACTTCAATTGATTGTTCATCTTTTAAACAACCAAATGTGGGAACTTGAATGTACCCTTTTAAATTGGAAAGCCTTCCAGCAACTAAAGAGTCTTTCCAACTTGATATTACGAGGTTTTGTTCAATTTTTATGAATGCATTCTTAATAGCTTCTTCATACGTAATAGGTTGTATATTCAATATTTCTTGCAATTTATTATCGCGAGCTACAACTTCATGACGCATACTATCCACTAAATTAACTGCTAATTTGTATGTGGTAGAAGTAACAAAATACAGCCAATAAGAAGATAACCGTGGTGACATAACTGGGACCGAAATAATCCATAACTTCAACTTTCTAACCTTTGCATATTTTAAAAGCATCTGCTTGTATGTTAAAACATCGGGGCCACCAATATCGAATGATTGATTGTAACAGGCTTCCTTTAAAAGTACTTCAGATAAAAAGGAAATCACATCTCGAATGGCAATAGGTTGTATTCGAGTTTTTAACCATTTTGGGGCAACCATGATGGGTAGCTTTTCACAAAGATCACGGATAATTTCAAACGAAGAACTTCCACTGCCTACTACAATTCCAGCTCGTAAAACCGTTAAATTGTAATTGCCTTCATAAAGTATTTCTTCTACCTTTTTTCGGGAAGATAGGTGTTTAGATAAGGTGTCTTCATTTACAATTCCGCTTAAATAGACAACGTGTTTAATAGAAGTTTCAGCAAGATACTTGTTGAAATTTTTAGCGGCTTTGGCTTCCAATTCATCAAAATCGTTTGTGGAAGCACTCATAGAATGTATGAGATAATATGCAGCATCAATATCTTTCGGAAAGTCAGCAGTATCGACGTCCTTTAAAAAGTCAACTTCATAAAAACTAACCCGTTTGCGGGTTTCAGGATCTAGAGGAATTCTATTTTTATCACGTACACAACAAATGACTTCGTGCCCTTTTTCTAATAAAGAAGGAAGCAAACGTAAACCTATATAGCCGTTAGCACCGGTAAGTAGTATTTTCAATCTTTTCTTTTTGTTTAAAGATAGTTGTTTTTTGTTAGACAAGAATATAAAGGTTCGTTAATTGCTTAATTTTAATGCTATCTTTATAGCAGTAAACCAAATTATATGAAAGTTTTAAAACTGATTCTAATTGTAGTAGGCATTTTATTAATTGTTTTTGGCTTATACAATGCGTTTGTCCCACAGGAAGTTGTAGATATTGGTCCGTTAGAAGTCTCAGCAAAAGAAGGTTTAAACAACCAAACCCTTGCAATGATAGCATTAGGTGTTTTGGCTTTGTTAGCTGGCGTGTTTGTTAAAAATAGAAGGTAAGGTATTACAATTCTAAATTTTGTATAATTAGTATTACTGCACTGCTTATATATTCTATTCCTATTGAAATAACGATAAATCCAACTATTCTCGATATTGCATTAATCCCCGAGGCGCCCAATAGCTTAGTTAAATAAGGTGCGAACCTAAGCATTAAAAAAGTTGCGAATCCTACAGCTAGAACGGCTAAAAGAATAAGTAATATTTCACTGGTTTTACTGTATTCTTGGTTATAGGTAATTAAAATTGAAATAGCACCCGGTCCAGCGAGCATAGGAATGGCCAGTGGAGTTAATGATATTTTTTCTCTGTTACTTAGGTCTTTCTTAACCCTTTTGTTCTTCATCCCTTTGTGCTTAGAAAAAGTTCCGGTTAATAAAGCAAAACCGGACGATACGATAATCATTCCGCCGGCAATTCGTAAGGCATTTAAACTAATGCTGAAAAAATCTAGAATATACGTTCCTGCAAAAAAGCAAATAATTAAAATTACAGTCGTATTTATAGCAGTTAGTAAAGAGGTTTTATTGCGTTCTATTGAAGTTTCATCACTTGTTAATCCTACAAATACAGGGACTGTCCCCAGCGGATTTATCACCGAAAATAAAGCGGCAAATACATATAAAAATAAGTCCATCGTTTTTTTTGCAAAGGACAGACGATTTACCTTCATAGAGTTTACCAAATGTTTAAATAAAGGTTGTAAAATGTGAAGTTATAAATCTTCTAAACGGGTAGGCGAGGCTTTCGCTTTAGCAGCTAATACTTTGTTCATAAACTTATGTGTGGCTTTGTCTTTAGCTTCTACTTTTACAAAATAGTCATCTCGATAAATGGAATACTCTTCAGCCTTACCTTTGTATAAAGAAAGTTTGTAATAAGGAATTACTAAAATGTACGATTCTAATAACGACCGAAACCCTACGAGAATTCCATTGGGCCGCATTTCAATGTTGCATTGATTTCGATTGTTATCCAAGATTAACAAATTATGAATTTGAACACTCGTTTCAGTAATAATAAGTTTTGAGGAGCCAATACCACCAAGTTGCAGTCGTTCCTTAAAAGTAAAAGGTTTACCAACTTCAGCTTCAATCTTTTTCGTTACTTGTTTATTATTGTATGAGACGTTGAGGAGCACTTTTTTCTTTTAAAGATACACAATTTAAAACTTCGATTTCAACTTTAACTTCAGCTTTAATTTCTCATTAAAAAACTATCTTTGCACCTAAAATTAGACCTATGCAACTTCAAGAAGTTTTATCTGCTGAAATTAAGAAAGCAGTGACATCAATTTTCGACGCTAATCTTGAAACTGTGGAATTTCAAGCCACACGTAAAGATTTTGAAGGCGATATCACTGTAGTGGTATTTCCAATGCTTCGGGTGGTAAAAGGAAATCCGGTGCAAATTGGAGAAGCAATAGGAAATTATTTGGTTGAAAATGTAACGGAAGTTTCAAAATTCAATGTGGTAAAAGGGTTTTTAAATATTGTTTTGAGCGATGCCTACTATTTAAAATTTTTCAACGATGTATCTGATTTTTCTTCCTTCGGAAAAGAACCACAAGGAGACGATGCAGTCTTGGTTGAATATTCCTCGCCAAACACCAATAAGCCATTACATTTAGGACACATCCGAAATATTTTATTAGGTTATTCCGTAGCTGAAATTTTACAAGCCAGCGGAAAGAAAACCTATAAAACCCAAATTATAAACGACCGAGGCATTCATATTTGCAAAAGTATGTTAGCTTGGGAACGATATGGTGATGGTGAAACCCCTGAATCTACAGGGTTAAAAGGGGATAAGCTGGTAGGGAATTATTATGTTCGGTTTGATAAAGAATATAAAAAAGAAATAGCTCAATTACAGGCAGAGGGAAAAACCGAAGAAGAAGCAAAAGCCGAAGCCCCTATTTTAAAAGAAGCGCAGCAAATGCTTCAAAAGTGGGAACAAGGTGATGATGAGGTGGTAGCCCTTTGGAAAAAAATGAACGGCTGGGTATACAAAGGGTTTGAAAAGACCTATGATGCTTTGGGCGTTGATTTTGATAGCTATTATTATGAAAGTAACACCTATTTATTAGGAAAAGATAATATTGAAGAAGGCTTAGAAAAAGGGGTTTTCTTTAAAAAAGAAGATGGATCAGTTTGGTGTGATTTAACCGATGAAGGATTAGACGAAAAACTAGTGTTACGTGCTGATGGAACAGCGGTGTATATGACGCAAGACATCGGTACCGCTATTCAACGTATAAAAGACCATCCAGATGCCAGCGGAATGATCTATACCGTAGGTAACGAACAAGACTATCACTTTAAAGTATTGTTTTTAATCTTAAAAAAATTAGGCTATAGTTGGGCTGAAAACCTCTATCATTTAAGCTACGGAATGGTAGACCTTCCTTCAGGGAAAATGAAAAGTAGAGAAGGTACGGTTGTAGATGCAGATGATCTTATTTTTGAAATGGCCAATACCGCCGGTAAAATTTCAGAAGAATTAGGAAAGATTGATGACTTTACAGATGCAGAGAAAAAAGAATTGTATAAAACCATCGGTCTCGGTGCGTTGAAATACTACATATTAAAAGTAGATCCTAAAAAAAGAATTTTATTTAACCCAGAAGAAAGTGTCGATTTTCAAGGAAATACGGGACCTTTTATTCAGTACACCTACGCGCGGATTCAATCAATTTTACGAAAAGCGGATGAGGTTTCGACTGAGCTAAATCTGACGGACATTACTTTGCACGAAAAAGAAAAAGAATTGTTGAAACAACTACAACTGTTTCCTGAAACTGTGCAAATGGCCGCAGAAAACTTCAGTCCGGCATTGATTGCTAATTATACATATGATTTGGTAAAAGAGTTTAACTCCTTCTATCAAAACGTTTCTATTTTGGGGGCTGACACCAAAGAAGAAAAACGGTTAAGAGTTCACTTAGCCGATGCGGTTGCGAAAGTAATTAAGACCGCTTTTTCATTATTGGGAATAGAAGTGCCAGAACGGATGTAAGTTGTCCTTTTAAAACAATACTTGTAATGAAATATTAGGTGTAAGCCCTAACGATATTTCTTCCACTTGATTAACGCGGCTTTCACCATTTTCATCAGTATCTAGAGCATACCGAATGTTCAATGTATTTTCCTTGTTTAAAAGGTTGAGCACAGCAACATTGATTTTAGCATCTACATGTTGAGAAATTCCCCAAAGGTATTCAGCTGAAAAGTCAGCTCTAAAATAGTCGGGAAGGCGCTCATTGTTGGGGGTATCATATTGTATCGTATCTTGACCACTCACTTCAATAATTTCCTCACCAAGAACAGGGATGGTATATGGTTTTCCACTATGCCAATTGATGCCCAGAGCCAGTTTAAACTTGTTTAAAGAATAAGAACCAGCAACGGTTGCCGAATGCCGAATATCAATATTGTTTGGAAATTCCGAAGGGATAAGCGTTTCAAAAGTATAATCGTTTTGCATAAACAAGTAACTAACCCAAGTGCTAAATCTTCGTGCTTTTTTATTAAACACAAACTCTAGTCCGTTAGCCGTGTAATTCCCAGTTGCTCTAACAAATTGAAACTGGTTTTGAAATCCTTGATTAGAAGTAGTAATTCCTGAAACTTCTTTGTAGAATCCTTCTAGCGTAATCAACCAATCGTTTTTATTATATCCAAAACCAAGAGAAGCCTGTTTGCTTTCAAGAATGGGAACGTCGTCATTATTGGCCAACACCCACCGTCTTTTTTCAACCCCCAAAAAATCACTTTCAAAATCGATGCGTTGAGTAGTCGTCTGACTTTTAAATTCACCCATTGCTTCAACTGAAAACCCATTGCCCAACTTTTGGTGGATGCTCAATCTGGGTTCTATTAAAAACTCATCGAACTTGTCGAAATAGGAAGCTCGTACACCAGCATTGATAACGGTATTTTGTTGGTTAGGTGTATAAGTTACATTTGAAAAAACAGAATGTGTGTGCAAAACCTCTTTATTATAGGTTCTAAAGCGAGGAATATTTACATCTTGTGTGTTTCCGATACCGATTTCTGAAAATTGATACCCAGATTTTAGTTTAATTTTTTCAGAAAAAGTGAAACGCGAATCAACCTTTGCCCCATCTTCTAACACTTCGTTTTCCTGAAATTGCTGTTGGGTGGTAAAAAGGTCTTTGTTCGTAGCATTTAATAGATAATAAGAACCATAAAGCAAAGCTGTTGTTTCAAAACGGTCACTCCAGTTCCGGTTCCAAGAAACACCTCCAACAAGGCTTCGTTGTTGCAATTCACTGGTTTTTGATTGATTGGAACCGTCAATACTTTCAGTAAAGTCTAACGAGTTGTCTATGGTTAAGAAATTGATACGAATGGCATCATTTTCTGAAATATCCCAAAGTAGTTTCGTGCTAAAATCATAGAAGTTGAAATCTTCATCGGCATTAATCTCCGTTTCATTTTCAGGGTTTTCAAGATTTGTGATTTCGGTATCCTGAAAAATACGTTCAGAGTACGTATTATAAACTGGGGTTTCTAAAAAAGAGAGTGAATGCCTGCCTGAAATTTGAATACTTGCTCTATCAGAAAGAGGAATATCAGCAAATGCACTTCCATTAATTAAATTTAAGCCTACACCTCCTGAAAAATCTTCAGTTACCGTATTTTTTGAACGCATATCGATCACCCCTGAAACACTTTCGCCAAACCGAGGCGGAGTACCATTTTTATAAATGGAAACCTGTTTGGTAAGGTCTGGGTTGAAAGCAGAAATCAATCCGAAAAAATGACCGCTTTGATACATTTTTATATCGTCCCAAAGCAATAGGTTTTCGTCGTGAGTTCCGCCACGAATGTTGATGTTCGATATGGTTTCATCTGCACTTTCCACACCTGGCAAGGCTTGCGAAATCTGTAAAACGTCGTTCTCCACTTGCCCTGGTAACAACCCGAAATTTTCGGTGTTTAATGTAATTGAACCATTGGTTTTTTTACTGACTCCCTGCACTAAATACGTCTGAATATAAATCTCGTCAAGAGCTGTAGATTTTGAGTGGATCATAATCGTTGGACATGCTGCACTCAATTGATTTATTGAAAGGTTTATGGTATGATAACCAAGGTGACTAATAGTAATAAACCCATCAGAAGGAACTTTTTTGGGAATTGAAAAAAAACCTTCCGCAGTACTTACTGTTGAAAAATTAAAGTTTTTTACAACTATATTGGCTCCTTCTAAAGGTTCACCGGTTTCAGCAGCGGTGATTCTTCCGCAGTAATTGCTTTTCTGTTGCCGTGATACTATGGTTACATATCTATCGTCCAATAATGTAAACTGTAAAGAAGTTTGATTGTTCAATTGAGCAAGGACTTCTTGAAGCGAATCGGTTTTTTCAGGAACTGTAACCGATATATCTGAGATTTCATCTGGAACATAGGAAAAACGGATATTGTGCTGTTCTTCCAATTGTTGTATAACTGCAAACAAAGATTTCTTTCCTTCAGTCTGTCCAAAAATAGAAAGACTAAAGAAAAAACATATGATCAAAACGAATGGAAGCGCTTGGTTACTTGTTTTTCGTTGCATATATAGTTACCTGGTCTTTTTCTATCGTATAGGTTAGGTTTAATGGGTCACAAATTAATTGTAAAGCAAGGTCAAGATCGTTATGGGTAAAACTACCCGAAAATCGCTTATTTTTTAAATCTTCAGATGCATCTATGGTAATTGTATATTGCCTTTTTAATTCGTTCAAGACGGTTTCTAACGTTGCATTTTCAAAGCTACTTTCATTGTTAATCCAAGAGGGTGCCTCTGCAATACTTTGATGCTCTGTTACTATGTTGCCATTTTTTATTTGTAAGTTTTTACCAGCAGATAGTTTAATAAGGGTGTCGTTAAAGGCAACGCTTACCAATCCTTCGTAACAATTTACTTGTAACTTTTTATCACGCGCAAATACGTTAAACTGTGTTCCTAAAACGGTCACAGCTCCATTTTTAGTCTGTACGGTAAACGTATTTCCTTTGGTTACCTTAAAATAAGCTTCTCCATCGAGTTCTAGTTCTCGGTTATTGTCCCACTTGTTTTTATTGTATTCAATAGTAGAATTAGCGTTTAATGCAACTTCAGAACGATCTGGTAAACTGAAGTTTTGTTTTTCGGCAACTGAAGTTGAAATAGTAGTTCCTAATGAATCGATGTATAAATAACCAGCAAATAGCACAGCAAATACAGCGGCTATCTTTAAAACTGTAGCCCAAGGGTTTAATTTTTTAACCTTTGGTTTTTGTTTTAATTTTTCAGAAATAGCGTTAAACGTCGCTTCTTCATCAAAGTTTGGCGTGTCGAAACCTTGGGTGGTTTTGGCAATTTTTATATAAGATGCATATTCAGGATCGGCCTTAAGCTGCTCAATTTCTTCTTGAGTAGCAATGCCGTTCAGGTAGTTATGCAATGCGTAGTCTTTTTCCATAATAGTACGTTTCAACAGTAAAACAGCTTAATTGTATTTTACCCTACTTTAAATATCACCTATTTCTTCCCGAAGCGATTTTAAAGCTAAACTCATTCGTTTTTCAACCGCTTTTACTGAAATATCCAAAGCTTCGGCAATCTCCTTATATTTTTTTCCTTCAATTCTGTTTAATAAAAAGGCGGTGCGCTGAGCTTCGGTTAAATTGGCGATAGCATTTTGTAATTTTTCGTGATATTGCTTTTCTTCCAACAAAAACTGAGGGGATTGGTGTTCCACTTTGTCGGGTTGATGTTTGGCATGTTTCAACACTACCTTTTTATGGGCCACTTCATTCAAAAAAGCATTGTTGGTGATGGTGTATAAAAATGATTTTGCTTTATCTACCGGTACTTTTGCACAGTTTTTCCAAAGTTTTATAAAGGCATCTTGTACCAAATCTTCCGCCTGTGCCTCGTTACCACATTTAAAATAGATAAACCGCCAAATAGCCTTTCCATGCTCCTTATATACTTTGTTAAAAGTATTTTCGTTGCAAATTGTAGTATTTTTATCCATATATAAGTAGCTGTATGCCTGTCAAATATATTCAAAAAAAAGTTTTATAATCAAGGTAGGGTATTTTTGTACTAACTTGTTTCACTTACACAAACCGAACGTAACCATGAAAAGAAAAATTACTTTATATACCTTTTTAATCCTCTGTTTTGGGTTGTTTCTTACCTCTTGTCAAAAAGAAGAAGCAGAGTTTATTGATGAGACTGACCAAGATGAAACCATTACGTCAAATTCAACATTGGCCAATCTAATGATACGCACTTCCCAAAACCCAGGAAGTAATGATGATATAATAGATGGTAACAGTTGTACACAAGTTAAGTACCCTGCTACCGTAATTGCGAATGGACAGAAAATAGTACTGGAAAGCGAAGCCGATATTCCTTTAATTCAAGCTATTTTTGATCAATTCCCCAACGATAACGATACGCTTGAAATTGTATTCCCTATAACCCTTATTCTTCAAGATTTTTCAGAGGTTGAAATCAATGACCAAGCAGAGTTAGATGCGCTTATTGCAGTTTGCCAAGGAGAGTCTGAAATAGATTGTATAGATTTTGTATACCCAATTACCGTATTTACCTATAATTCCAATGACGAACAAACTGGAACTGTAACTATTGATAATGATATTGAATTATACTTACTGTTGTTTAACCTAGATGGAGATGATATTATTAGCATCGATTTCCCTATTTCGGTAGTATTGCAAGATGGAACTACTGTTGAGGTTAACAGCAACCAAGAATTGGAAGATATCTTGGTCAATGCAGATTGTGAAAATGAAGGCGAAGGTGACCTTAGTGAATTTGAAGAAAACCTAACCACCGGAAGTTGGTATGTAACGTATTATTTTGATGATTTCGATGAAACTAACGATTTTGAAGGGTATGAATTCACCTTTGCCACTGATAGTACCGCACAAGCAACAAACGGTACGAATATAGTGCCTGGAAACTGGAAACTGACTACAAGCAGTACACCAGAATTAGAACTTTTCTTCGGAACAAGCGACCCTTTTGATGAATTGGACGAAGATTGGGAAATTATTGAAGGTACTTCAGAACTCATACGTTTAAAAGATGTGAGTGGCAGTGACGGAAGTGTAGATTACCTAACCTTTGAACGTAACCCAAACACTGGCGGCAATAATGAAGAGGTAAACATCTTAATTGAAAACCTAACCACAGGAAGCTGGTTTGTCACTTTATTTCAAGATGATGGTGATGATGATACAACCGATTATGATGACTATGAATTCAGCTTTTTTACAAATGGTTCAGCAACAGCTGTAAGTTCCTCTGAAACGGTAAATGGTTTCTGGTCTATTGAAGATGATGATAATGGTTTAGAGCTTATTTTAAACTTTGAAAATTCAGGAAGCGATGATCCTTTTGAAGATCTAAACGACGATTGGGATGTGTTGGAATCTTCGCAAGTGATCATTGGGCTGAGTGACGAAAGCAGTGGCGGAAGTGAAACAGATCTTTTGACTTTCGAGCGTGAACCTAATGGAGGTGGTGGAGGAAGTGACCCCGACCCACAAGAATTGAGAGATATTTTACAAGCTGGAACTTGGTATGTAGATACATTTTTAGAAGATGGTGATAATGAAACCAGTGTGTTTAACGGTTACGACTTTACATTCTTTTCAAACCAAACGGTAACTGCAACCAATGGTTCTGAGAATGTAGATGGAATATGGATTGTTTCGGTTGTTGGAGAGGAGTTAAATTTTGAATTTGACATGGACAGCCCAATTAACGATGCTGATGACGATGATTATAAAGTGCTTCAGTTTTCTGAAACCTCAGTAACATTTATTATCCGTGATAGTGATGGGAATATTGAAGACACATTAACTTTTAAAAAGAATTAATAACTCAAAAAAAATTAAAATTATGAAAACTATAAAAATGAACATAACAAATATTCTTACAATCATTATGTCTGCAGCATTAGTAGCTAGTTGTTCTTCAGATGATGATAATGATGACATCAATAATCAAAACGATAGCGCGGATCAAATTACAGAAATTGCACAAAACGGAACATGGGAGATTACCCAGTTTATAGACTCAGGTGATGATGAAACATCAGACTTTAGCGGTTTTGTCTTTACGTTTAATACCGATGGGACGGTTATAGCAAACAGAGGTGAGTTGTCTGTTTCAGGAACTTGGTCTGTAAATGACAGTAGTAACTCATCAGATGATGACGATGGCAGTTCTGATGATGTAGACTTTAATCTCTTTTTTGATGTCCCGGAAACTAACGATTTTGAAGATTTAAACGATGATTGGGACCTTGTTTCTGCAACAAATTCAAGAATTGAGTTAATTGATGTAAGTGGTGGCAATGGTGGTACGGATACTTTAGTTTTTGAGAAGATTTAACACCTAGAGTTTTTTTGATTTTTGTTTTAAAAACCATCCTTATTTAAAGGGTGGTTTTTTTATAATATACTTTTTCCTGAAAAATAAGGTAGGGTAAATAACAAACAAACTGTTTTACTAATACAGAACCCTAAAAATAACCAAGATGAAAAATGTAACCAAAAAAATACTAGTAATGGCATTTGTGGCTTTTGCTTTTGCAGTGAGCTCTTGTTCAGAAGATGACTCCACGCCTTCAGACCCAACAAACTCTGAAGCCATAGAGCAAGACTCGGAACTAGCCAATTTGATACAACGAACTTCAGATAATAACAATAGCGATTCGATAGATTGTATCGATTTTGTGTATCCTTTAAACTTCTTTATTTACAATTCAGACAATGAACAAACTGGTACGCAAACAGTTAATAGTGATTCAGAGTTGCTTAGTTTTTTGCTTTCTTTAGAGTCGGGAACTTATATTGAGTTAGATTACCCAATTTCAGTAGTACTAAAAGATGGTACTGTAGTAGAGGTAAATAGTAATGTCGAATTACTTACTTTAATAACTAATTGTACTTCAAACGGCGATGATGATATCCCAACTGACTTTGTAGATAACCTAACTTCAGATTCTTGGTATGTAACTTATTTCTTTGATGATACCGATGAAACTTCAGACTTTGACGGTTATGAATTTACATTCGCAACCGATAGTACAGCTCAAGCAGTAAATGGGGCAATTATAGTTGATGGAACCTGGGACTTAACGAGTGGTAGTACACCAGATTTAGAACTTTTCTTCGGTAATGATGATCCCTTTGATGAATTGGACGAAGATTGGGATATTATAGAAGCCACTTCAGAAATTATAAAACTGAAACACATAAGCGGTGGCGATGGTAGCGTGGACTTTTTAACCTTTGAGCGAAACCCATCCGGTGGAGGAGGCGGAGGTAATGGTGATACAGCAGCCTTTGTAGATAACTTGACAACAAATAGTTGGTTTGTAAACCTTCTGGAAGACGATGGTGATAACGAAACCTGCCATTATGTAGCGTATGAATTTACATTTAGCAGTGATGAAACAGTAACTGCGGTAAGTGATAACAATACCGTAAATGGAACCTGGGCTGTAACAAATATCAGTAGTGGCATTGATTTGATATTGAATTTTGAAATTACAGATGAAGACGATCCCTTTGACGATCTAAATGATGACTGGGACGTAGAGGAATTTGATGACAATATTATAAAGCTTTTTGATGTAAGTGGCGGGGATGACAGTACCGATCTTTTAAACTTTGGAAGAAACCCTTACGAAGACTGTAATGGTGGAGGCAATACAGATGATCTAGAAAGTATTTTACAAGATGGTCAATGGAGCGTAGGTAGTTATATAGATGATGGCGATGATGAGACCAATGATTATAATGGCTACGCTTTTACCTTTAATGCAGATGGAACAGCCGTTGCTGAAAGTAATAGCGATACAGTTAACGGAACTTGGGCTGTAACAACTAGCGGTTCAGGACTTGATTTAGTGTTGAATTTTGAAATAGATAATGAAGACGATCCATTCGATGATTTAAATGACGATTGGGATGTAGAGCAATTTACAACCATTCAAGTTGATTTAAAAGATGTAAGTGGAGGTGATGGTAGTACAGACCTACTTACATTCGTTAAGCTGTAAGCCTTTTTTGCCCCTAAAAAGAAAAGCCTTTCCAAGTTTTGGAAAGGCTTTTTCAATTTAAAGTACTTATTGTTTGTTATAAAGCTTTTTGCCTGCTTCCTCATAACTGTCACCTTGAACCCAAAATGGAGTAGAGGCATCGTTGGCAATGTTACGACCCGATAAAACATAAGCTTTGAAAAATTTCAGTAAATAATCATAATCTAGTGTATCTGCTTCGTCATTGGGACGGTGATAATATTTGGTAGCATCTGCAAAATTTGTAAACCCTAATGAAAAAGTGGGTGATGGAATCCCTTTTTTTGCAAAATGAACATTATCACTTCGGTTAAATAGACCTTGTTCAGGGGCAGGGTCTTCAATTGCTTTAAGACCAAAAGTAGAAGTAGCGTTTTCAATATTCTGTTGCGCTGTGGTTCGGGTTAGCCCTACAATGGTAGCTACCGAAGTATCATTATAACCACCATTGTCACTGTTAAAACAATATACCATTTGATCAAGTGGAACTATAGGGTTGTCAACATAATACTCACTACCTAATAGTCCTTTTTCTTCCCCTGTGAAAAGAATGAACAGCGCAGAACGTTTAGTAGGGTATTTTGCCATGTTTTCAGCCATATTCAATACTGTTGTAACCCCTACTGCATTATCCCTTGCTCCATTGTAAATAGTGTCACCACTTTCATCTGGTTGGCCAATGCCTACGTGATCGTAATGTGCCGAATAGATAATGTATTCGTTTTTTAATTTGGGATCAGTTCCTTCTACTAAGCCTATTACATTTTGTGAAGTGACTTTTACCCGGTTTTCCCCTTCCATCATCATCTTAATGGGCATTTCGTTTTTGCTACTTAAGTCATTTGCATAGTTTCCGTTTTCATCTTGTATCCATACATAAGCAAAAGCATTTTCTTTGCTTGCTTGGTTTACCGTTTCAGCAATTTCCATTCGTTTGCTGTTAAAATTATGATCTATATAGCCCCACATTTGTGGAGCAGCATTAATAAATTCAATGATACCTATGGCTCCTGCTTTTTTGGCGAGTTCTGCTTTCTTTTCTCGTAACCCAAAAGCAGCACGGGCATCTTTTGAGTTAGGACCTCCAGCTTGTACTAATACAATTTTTTCTTTTACATTTTTTCCGTTGTAATCATCTTCAAGCCCATAGCCTACATAAATAGCTTTACCGGTAAAATCCATTTTTGAAGTTTGTAAAACAACCTTGTTTTTGTATTCAGCACCAGCTATAGAGAGAGTAAAGCGTCTTGGCGGAGTTACTTCTTGCATGGGGACTGTTTGGTAGTAGGTATTTGTTGCCGGGTTTGGTTTTACGCCATAACCTCGTAAGCTGTTTGCTAGGTAGGAAGCAGCAATTTTGTTTTCAGGAGTTCCAGTTTCTCGACCTTTCAATAAATCGTCTGCTAAAAAATAGATATGTCCTTCAATATCACTTTTAGATACGGTTGTTTCTACTTTTTCTTGTTCGGTTTGTGATAAAAGGGGAGTTAATATTAGTAAGGCTATAAAAATAGGAAGTTGTTTCATAGATAATTTGACTTTTAAGTTCCTAAAGATAGATAAAGTTTTAAAAACCCAACACGTCCATAACGGGCGCTAGCATTCTTAAAAAAGCAAATTAATATCACTTCCAAATCGTTCCATCATATTATTAGTTGGGTTGCTATCCTGAAAAGGAAATACATCAATTTCGGTATCATGTCTAATAACTAATCGGTAGGTGGGACAAAAAGTTCCGTTTGAGTACATTTTGGGATCCCATTCCTTTAAAAAATTAATCGTTATGCTTTTTCCAGCTTCTAAAGCGGAAAATTCTTTTTTAGCAATTAAATTTCCGTTACTGTTAATGGCTGTTCCCCATGGTCTTTCATATAGATAAAAAGTTTGTTTTGTTTCTTCTGAAAAAAAAGAGTCTCCAACATTTACAATACGTCCAGAAATATCAACCATACCCGAAGTATTATTTTTTGAAGTTAATTTAAAATCGATTGTTTCTACAGCAAAATCTATTTGCTTTGCAGGTTCTAACTCAGTATCTTCTTTACTACACCCTAGTAGTAGTATAATACTAATGTACAAGAGGTAAATTGAATGTTTCATCATATTATAATTTAAAATTAATAATATGTAATTTACTGATAATTAACGATGTATGAGCTAAGGGTATTTACGTAATCTTTGTAAGAAAAAAGAAGGATAATTCTTATACTTATCAAAAAGCTCTAACAACTTTAGGGTGAAACTGTCATTGAATAAATTAAGTGTATCTTTGTAGTCAATTCAGAAATGGCGTAATAAAACTTCATAGCCATTTATAAACAACCTATATGTCATTTAAATCACTTGGGCTGTCCGAAGCCTTGCTAAAAGCTATTAGCAAAAAAGGATATACTACCCCATCACCTATTCAACAAAAAGCAATTCCTAAAGTATTAGAACGTAAAGATGTGTTGGCATCTGCACAAACGGGAACCGGTAAAACGGCCGCTTTTACGTTGCCTATGTTACAAATATTAAACACTGGAAAACACTTACATAACCGCCCAGTGCGTGCCTTAGTATTAACTCCAACGCGTGAATTAGCGGCACAAGTAATGGAGGATGTAAAAACTTACAGCGAGTTTACTAATTGTAACGGGACTGTTATTTTTGGAGGCGTAAGCGAAAAACCACAAATAAAAGCCTTGCGAAAAGGAGTTGATATTTTAGTGGCAACTCCAGGTCGTTTGCTCGATTTACAAAGCCGAAATATTATCTCCTTATCCAATATTGAAATATTGGTGTTAGATGAAGCCGATAGAATGCTCGACATGGGTTTTCTTCGCGATATTAAAAAAATTCTTGCAGTGATGCCTTCAAAACGGCAGAACTTATTGTTTTCAGCAACTTTTTCAAAAGATATTAAAAAGCTGGCTAACACCTTTTTACACAATCCGGTAATGGTAGAAGCTACTCCTGAAAATACTACAGCAGAAAAAGTAGATCAGCTAGTTTATCGAACCGATAAGTCTAAAAAAACACAATTGGTAACAAAGCTGATAGATGAAGGGGATTGGCAACAAGTCCTCATTTTTACCCGGACCAAACACGGAGCAAACCGGTTGAGTCAAAAACTGGAGAAAGCTGGAATAACGGCTGCAGCCATTCACGGAAATAAAAGTCAAGGAGCACGAACAAAAGCCCTAGCGGGGTTTAAAAGTGGTAAAACCCGCGTATTGGTAGCAACCGATATCGCTGCTCGTGGACTTGATATTCCTCTATTGCCACATGTTATTAATTACGAATTACCCAACGTGCCAGAAGATTATGTACACCGTATTGGCCGTACAGGAAGGGCTGGAGCCTCTGGACAAGCTATTTCTATAGTGAGTGTGGATGAAAACGAATACGTTCGCGGCATTGAAAAACTGTTAGGTGAACGCCTACAAAGCGAAGTAATACCAGGTTTTGAAGTTACTGAATCACTAAAAGAGGTGTTAGACAAAAAAGCTGAAAATAAAGCGAATCATCGTTCACAGCGCAATAATTCGCGAAATAATAAACCAGCTCGGGGTTCAAAGCGTAGGCGCAATAGGTAAGTAGTTGGTAGGTGTAAGAAAAAAGTTTTTTTACTCTAAGTCTAGTTTTCGTATTGTTCTTTTAAGATCTCTGCTACTGCTATATAAGGTTATTCCAGAGCAGTTGTCAACAGCATACCTATTGAGCTTTTTTTCTTCAAACTCGCTTAATTTAATGCGGTCAATGGTTTCTGAAGTTAACTCTGGGAATAAGTCCTCTAATTCTGGATTTTTGTTAAGATCCAGCACGAGCCATTTATTTCCGGGAATGATAACACTGAAACGGATGGGACAGCCACATTGGTCTTCTTTAGGAGTAATTTTTTTTTCATTGTCCAAGTAAATAGCATCAGAAAGTATTTTTTCCTTTACAAGCTCTAACTGGATTTCGATTGTTTCAACATTTTTGAAATCTTTCACCCATTGTTTATTGGTTTTCTTTAAAAAACACTCTTCAGGGAGTGGTCGCTGTGCAAAAGTACTTCCGAAGACACATATGAAAAATAGAATACAGTAAAATTTCAAACCAACAAATTAAAAAGAAACGGTATAAATTCCGAACCGATTTACGGAATACCAGAAAGCTGTAGTAGGTTGAAATAGGGTAGGTTAAAGGTACATAAAAAAATAAATAGGTTGTAGAATACCTCTTTTAAATTTTTAAAAGCCTGCGTCTACTGCGAAACAACTTTTAGTCCTACGATAGAGATAATAAGAGTCGTTATAAAAAAGACCCTCCAAAAGTCTGCGGGTTCTTTAAAGACAAAAATCCCGATGAGTACAGTACCTACCGCGCCTATTCCGGTCCAAACTGCATAGGCAGTGCCAATAGGTAATGTTTGGGTGGCTTTAACCAATAATAGCATACTAATGGCAAGGCAGATTAAAAAACCAACGTACCAATACGTGGCAAGTGTGCCAGTCGCTTCTTTTGCTTTTCCTAAACAGAAGGCAAAACTTACTTCAAAAAGGCCAGCGATTATAAGGATAATCCAATTCATTAACAGGTGTTTTATTCTTTCCAGTCTTGAAGCCGGTCAAGGTATAAATAGCTTTCCACAAACTTCCTATGTTCGGGACTAGTCATTTTTTCTACTAAAGTAAGAGCAGAAATATAACTCGCCAAATTTCCATTAGAAGATAAAAATTTACCATCTTCTACAAAGGTAACCAGGCTGTCGTTCTGCACTTTTAAATTAGGATAATCTTTTTGAAGTTGTTCGCCGCCACCAATCCAAGTGACGATTTTATGTCCGTCCGCAATTCCAGATTCCCCAATTAATTGCGCTCCTGCACAATTACTAATGGTATATTTGGTTTCCTTGTTTTTCTCTTTAATAAAATCTACAATTTTTTTGTTGTGTACTTGTGCATACATATCATAAGCGCTGGGTACAAACAGCGCTGTTAATTTAGGGCAGTTATCAAACCTATAATCTGGAACAAAGTGCATACCTTCTTCGGTTGTGATGGGCTGTTTGGTTTCTGCTATGCTAATGACGTTAAAAAGTTGTTTGCCTGCTTCTGATGGTTTGGCAAAAACATCTGATGTTGCAATCACTTCACTTTGTAGCACGCCATTATACATTAAAAGCCCTATAGTTGGTAATTCGGCTTTAAATGGTTTTATGTGCTTGGTTAAGGTGTCTGTCGCCTTTTCAGTTTTACTGAGGTGAGTAGCTTCAAGTGAAGTTTTAGATTTTTCTTTATTGCAACTGAATAAAATAATTCCGAAAATTAAACTCGCAATAAGATTTATATTTTTCATTTGGTGCTATTTTTTTGTAGTTTCTACAATTAGGTTTAAACTGGTACAGTTAAATAATTAGAGATGTTTTTTATCATTTTTTATTTAGTTAATCTTCGTTTTCTTTCCGTAATTCGTTTTTCAAATTTTGGATTTGATTCAATTCTCTTTATAAATTCAGGTTCAAAACTACCAATTGTTATAAACTCAAAATCTACAAAAAAGTAATGCTTTAATCCGTTTTGTTGTAAAATCAGGTTCCGGTTCTTTTCAGGCAATCTTTCAATTTTGAGGATGTTAGAAATCGGTTTGTCAAATTGATAAATCCTCAATTGTCTGGTGTTCAGTTTGAGTATTTTTTTTAGTCCGCTCAAGTCGGTTTGGACATCCATTTCCATTTGACGGACAGATAGATTTTTAAATTCAGTTCCGTTTTGAGTTTTCAAATCTGTTTTCCACCATTCAATTATCTCATTTGGAACAAATTTATGAATGAAAATCACATTCAATTGTTTGTCAAAAAGCTCCCAAATTTCTTTATCCGAATTAATTTCGAATGTTAATACTTTCATTTTTTAAATTGGTTAATAACGTCCAGTCTATGGGCCAAAGTCTTTAGTTTGTAATTATTAGATTTTCTTGTTTATCATATAGCTTTATTTCTCCAATTCTATTTCCTTGTTTATCGTAATTGATTTCAGTTTTTAATGAACCATTTTCATAGAATGTTTTCCATACTCCCTTTTTTTTGAAATAATCTACACCTAAATAATCACCTAATTCCATCAAATTTCCATTTTTATAATAGGATTTGTAGGTGTCTATTTTGTTGCCGTTTTTATCAAATTTTTGAATTGTATGTATTTGTCCAGTATCATAATATAAAATGATTTCACCAATAAAATCTCCAATGTTATTGTACTTGGCATCTATTTTTAATTGACCATTTTTATGATATTCTCTATTTTTTTGAATAATACCTTCTTCGGTATATTCTGTAATTGATTTTATTTGACCGTTTTCCCAATACGTTGTCCATTTTTCAATGGTTTTGTTGTTCTTATAGGTGCCAATAGATTTTATTTGTCCGTTTTTATAGTAGTCTTCATAGTTGCCATCCATCTCATAAAAACCTTCATTAGAATAATTTCCTTTAGCTTGTATTTGTCCATTACGGTAATACATTAAAAAAGGACCTTGTGTTTTCCCTTGTTTATTAAAGGTTATTTCACTATCTATTGAGCCATCTTTTCTGTAGTGAATCCATTTTCCGTAGTTTATATCTTGTTCGGATTTAAATCCAACTGCTTTTATTTTACCATTATCATAGTATTCAGTATACGCATCTTGCTGGGCATTTATATTGCTACAATAAAAAATAATAATAAAAATAAAGGTCTTTTTTAACGATACGTGCATACTGTAATCTATTGTTGAAGTTTAATTGGCTAGAACCAAATAATTAGTTATGTAAGGTGTGGTAAAAGGTTTTAATTTGTCATTCTAATATGTCAACTCCAATTTTATAAATGTTACCAAAACCATTTAACGGGCTATTAGAGAATTCTTTTAGTTCATGAATGTTTTTTAATTTCTTGTTGTCAAGTGTATTTCTCTCACTTGTAAAATAAAAGTTGCGTGACCTCCAATCTACAAATGGACAATAATCTAATTTATTTGAATTAATTAACCCTCCTAAGTTCTTGGATTTTGTCCATTTACCTAAGCTATCTTTACGACTTATATACAAATCTCCTCCACCAAACCCATCTGGCCTACCAAATGAGCTAAAAATAATAAGATTCTCTTCTGGATTTATGTATGCATTAAATTCAAATGAAGGAGAGTTAATCTCACTAGGTAATGGTTTTGGAGATTGAAATTCACCATCATTAAATTCAGATATAAAAATATCTTCTCTACCTATTCCGTTATCTCTTGTCGCTGTAAAGAATAAATTTCCTTTAGTACTTAAGGAAGGGAAAAACTCGTCCCCTCTTGTGTTAATAATTGAATCTAGAGCAATTGGTTCAGACCAATTACCGTTCATGCGGTCACTATACCAAATATTGTAATCTTCTCTTGTTATATCGTTGTAAATAGGTCTGTTAGATGCAAAATACAATCTATTTCCGTTGTTGCTGTAAAATGGTTCTATATCTTGATATTTTCCTGATATATTTAAAATTTGTGCATCCGTCCAATTTCCATTTTCTTGGTTTAAGAAAACCAATGATCTTTTATTTTGTTTGTAATCACCTAATGTATAGATAAGTTCATCTCCTTGGGGGGAGATTGCTAAATCTCTTTCATATAATGGTGTAGAAATTATATTTTCTCCTAATAATGTCAAACTATCAGTTGTAGTTTTAATGTCTACAGAATATACTTTTGATGGTTCAGTGTGTTTCTGACAGTTTAATAGAAAAAATGACAATAAAAGTATTGCTGCTTTATATTTTATTTTGTGCAATGTATTTGTGTTTTGACCTGAAGTATGGCTACAGATTAAAATGTGATTTTAGCTGTTAATTTACCTTCTTTCCAGACAGATATGCCATATTCAGTGTTTTGAAATCTAAAGATACGTGTAATCTCACCTCATTGTATAATTTTGATTCCACTTTTTGTTCCTCGCTTTGCATGAGCCACGTTTGTAAAAGGTTGGGTCGAGATAGGGTAATAAATAAATAAAACATCATTTCCATTATCATATGTTTTGTTTAATGTAAATAAAGTTTATACTCCGTGGGCAAAGTGAAAAGCACCAATGCAATCAAAAAAAGTATCTAAAGGTTTAATGAGAAAAGTTGTTGCTCTATCTGCAGTATGTAAATGACCTTCGCCTTTGTGAATGTAATGGAAAAGAACAACTTTAATTGTATTAAAGGATTTTACGGCACCAACAACGAAGCGTAGTAGCGAACCCAAAAGTGATTCTATAATTGGAATCTAGCTTATATAACGGAAGAGATAGCCTATTTTTATATAATATAATTGAGTTTTAAAGCTATTACAAGCTGCTTTACTAAAAATAAAACCCCAGAATTTCTGGGGTTTTATTATAACTAAATTGAGGTTTTAATTAAAAGAAACCCATTGGTTTTTTATCGTAAGAGATTAACATGTTTTTTACCACACGGTAATGATCTAAAGCCATTTTATGATTTTCACGACCAAAACCAGATTCTTTAACACCACCAAAAGGAGCGTGTGCAGGATAGGTGTTGTATTGGTTTACCCAAACTCTACCAGCTTGTATTGCTCGTGGTACTTGGTATAATTCGTGAGCGTCACGTGACCAAACACCTGCGCCTAAACCGTAAGGTGTGTCGTTTGCAATAGCAATAGCTTCTTCAGTTGTTTTAAAAGTCGTTAACGCTACTACAGGTCCAAAAATTTCTTCTTGGAATACACGCATTTTGTTATCCCCTTTTAGAACAGTTGGTTGTACATAGTAACCATCGGCTAATTCTCCTTCATAATTACCAGCTTCACCACCAGCTAAAACCGCTGCACCTTCTTCAACACCAATTTTAATATAGTTCAATATTTTTTCATATTGTGCTTTAGATACCTGGGAGCCAATCATTGTTTCTGGATCTAATGGATTTCCTGGTTTTACTAATTTTAGACGTTCTTGCATTTTTTCGACAAAGCGGTCTGCAATATCTTCGTGAACTAAAATACGAGACGGAGAGGTACAAATTTCACCTTGATTTAAGGCAAACATTAATGCCCCTTCAACTGCTTTGCTTAAGAATTCATCATCTTGATCTGCTACAGATGGGAAGAAAATGTTAGGAGATTTTCCACCTAATTCCATCGTTACAGGAATTATATTTTCTGCTGCATTATGCAATACCGTACGTCCTGTTTCTGTAGAACCCGTAAACGATAATTTTGCAATTCTTTTAGATGTAGCTAATGCTGCACCAGCTTCTTTACCAAAACCAGTGACAATGTTTAATACACCTGCTGGTAAAATATCACCAATTAATTCCATTAAGGCCATAACACTTGTAGGGGTTTGTTCTGCTGGTTTTACCACTGCAGTACAACCTGCTGCTAAAGCTGGAGCAATTTTCCAGACTAACATTAACATTGGGAAGTTCCAAGGAATAATTTCACCCACGACACCAACTGGCTCGTGTAATACAATACTAACAGTGTCTTTATCGTGTTCAGAAATACTACCTTCATCTGCACGAATAACTCCTGCAAAATAACGGAAGTGATCTATACAGTAAGGAATATCTGCAGCACGAGCTTCACGAATTGGCTTACCATTATCTATAGTTTCTAAAGTTGCTAAATACTCTAAGTTATCTTCCATAACCTGAGCAATTTTTAATAACGCATTGCTACGTTCTGTTGCCGAAGAATTACTCCACTCAGGAAAGGCTTGGTGTGCTGCATCTAATGCAAGGTCTATATCTTCTTGTGTAGATCTTGCTGCTTGTGTGAACACTTTTCCATCTACTGGAGATCTGTTTTCAAAATATTGACCTTTAATTGGGTCAACAAATTTACCTCCAATAAAGTTTCCATATCTTTCTTTAAATTCGGGTTTTGTTACATTTGCCATATTACTGTGTTTTAAATTTTTTTAAATTCTGCTTGAAAAAACAAGCCTTTGTAATTATGGTACAAATGTATAATGGAGTAGAAGCTTCTTATTTATTGATACGGCTCAATAACTTATGAAAACAGTTCAACTTGCCTTTTTTAATGTTAAACAAATATTAAGATAAATATAAATAACTAAAAATCAATTGATTGTAAATATTTTGTATTTTTTATATTTCTGTTGGACTAATTCCGAATTTGTTTTTAAAGGCGACACTAAAGTTAGATAGGTTATTGTAACCGACTTCTAAATAGATATCTGAAGCCTTTAAATCGCCTCCTTGTAAAAGTTCTTTAGCCTTTTGTAGGCGTTTATCTTTTAACCATTTTCCAGGTGCTTCTTTATACTCGGAAGTAAAATGTCTTTTAAAGGTTGACAAACTCATATTGCATAAAAAGGCAATTTCTTCTAGCTTTAAATTAGAATGTATATGATCTTCTACGATGTTTTTAAATGGTGAAACCTCTTTAGATATTAAGGCGTGTAGATAATGCTCAAATTCGTTACCATATTTATCTAATAGATACAATAATATTTCATCAAATTTGAGAGATAACATAGCATCACAATAGGCACTATTTTCAAAAGTTTTAGCCGATAACGAGCTTATAAAAGAGGCGATATAATCATCGTTTTCAATCACAAAATAAGGCACTTTTTCTTGATATGGCTTAACGTCTTTAGTGTACTTACTTAAAAAATCGGTTAGTTTTTCTTCAGAAAAAAAGAAAAGTTTACAATAATAAATCGCTTCGGTATCTAACAGTTCCGTCCAAAGCCAATTTCCCTTTTTGAGCAATAATGACTGTTTACTATTAACAGCTTTAGAAGTATTGGCAAAGTGCACTTGCTTTTTTCCTACTTGAAGAAAGCTGAACATATTCATACTTAAATTTACCTTACTTTTAACCACATCACTAGTCATTTTAAAGTCATAAATAAATACATCGGGACTTTCTTTTTTGTTTTTAATATAGATTTCAGGTATGTTTTCTATTGACATCTGTATTTTTTTAGTTTGTAGGTAACGGTTTCGTATAACAGTCAGTTACGGCTTAAAGTTAAACAAT